>Ga0306864_1000774_pt1 | contig 14199 bp, 12 predicted proteins | sample AntRauTorckE5430_FD_190448 | JGI IMG/M metagenome (GOLD analysis project Ga0306864, IMG submission 190448) | Saline lake microbial communities from Rauer Islands, Antarctica - Metagenome Torckler E5 #430 (v2) (version 2) | ecosystem: Environmental > Aquatic > Non-marine Saline and Alkaline >...
AAATTTGGAATTGTTCCTAAAAATGGTATTTTCGTGTTTTTTGGGAATTTTAGAAGAATATTTATTATAAAATACATTTATTCGATGTTTTTCACCACCGTTATTTTATTATCAATTTTATTATAATTTCAGCAATGATGTAATAACCTATTGATTTACAGCAATTAAGCAGTTTTAATTCAAAAATATGAAAAGCTAATGCGAAAGAAAAATTATCCTTTTAGAGCGAATTCGGGTAGGCCCAAAATGAATTTTGGTAACTATTGAGTTAGGTATGCTTCATCTATTTTGAAGTTAAAAATGATACTTTTGACGCAAGTCTCTCTTTTGATAAGTTAACGGATAAGGGCAAACGCGCCAAAATACGATTGTAATTTTCGGTCGGTATTTTGGGTTGGCATTTTTGATTTTAGGTTGAAAGTATTGAAAAAGCGTTAAGAACAGACTGGTGTCTGAGCGCAGCGAGTTTCAGGCTGTTTAGCTTTTTCAATGCTTTCAACCGTTAAAAAATCAATTAAGCCTTGATTTTTGCTTCTTTTCATTAAGGAAAAGAAGAGTAATTTTCAATCGCCAAATATTATTTTGTTTCAATGTTATTTTAATATAAATACAAAATAATATTTTAAATAAATTTGTTAAGTAAAATAATTAGGTGCGTTTGCCCTCTTAACGGATACCTTCTATGTTAAAATTCTAAATTATCCGCCAGACACTTTGACGATTCAAAACAATCGAGAAGCGACCGAGTATTTTGAAAACGTAGCGACCAATAATCCCGATTCCTCAGGAACAAAATGGGATTTTAATCTGCGAATCTTGTACTTTTGTACATCGAGTGATTATCTTTAAATAATTATATAAAACCTGTCAGGTTTGCACTTTATAGCATCACTATGCAAAAAATCTACTTTCTACTTCTTTTTATTGCAATAACAACCGTCGGTAAAACCCAAGATTTGCACTTTTCGCAATTTTATAATTCGCCTTCGAATGTCAATCCTGCGTTGACGGGCGTTTATCCTCAAGATATGCGATTGATTGCCAATTTGCGGAGTCAGTGGTTTTCCGTACCCGTTCCTTACACGACTTTTTCGATGGCTTACGACCAAAAAATATTAAATGATGGCAGATTGGGTAATAATATTTTGGGTGCAGGAATTATTTTGAATTATGACAAAGCTGGTGACGCAGCGATGCAAACCACACAAGTTGGCGGCTTATTCGCCTACACTCGACAACTTTCCAAAAGGCATTTTTTGTCGGGTGGATTTCGAGTTTTGGTGGCACAACGGCGTTTTGATATTGCCAAATTGACCTTTGATAAACAATTCGTGGACGGTACTTTTATTGCGACCGCAAATACAGGCGAAGATTTTGATAATTTTAATTACAGTTATGTCGATATTGGAACGGGCGTCAATTGGTTATTTCAAATTTCCAAACGCATGAAATTTCATTTTGGCGTTTCCGCAATGCACTTAAATCAACCGAAAGCCTCGTTTTTTAATAATCCTGATTTGCGACAATCGCCTCGATGGAATTTGCATTTGGACGCAACCATTCAGTTAGGCGATAAAATAGATTTGATGCCTGCCGCTATTTTTTCGATGCAAGGCACGCAGCAAGAACGCCTTTTTGGAACTGGTATTCGCTATCATTTAGACCAACGTTTTGCCCGTGAAAAATCAATTATTATCGGGACTTGGTACAGAATGAATGACGCAGCAATTACCTCTTTTGGTTTAAGTTATCCGACTTGGCAAGCAACCGTAAGTTATGATTTTAATACGTCCGATTTTGCGAATGCAACGGATGGCGTTGGTGGCGTTGAGTTTTCATTTATTTATACAATAACCACCGTAAAACCAATGACGGACAGAAAAGCTTGTCCGATTTTTTAATAGCGGAGTATCTTAAATGTTAAGTGTTAATTCATACTGCTACATCTTTGCTGTTGGTTAAAAGACCTGTCAGGTCTGATTATCAATGAGTTACAACGAAATCGCCAATCAAACGCAACCCATTTAACGTCAAGGATTTATCAATAAAATCAAATTCCTTTTCTAATGGCGTTAAAATATGCACCAAACCGCCTGTCGCAATCACTTTAACTTGTCCGCCCAATTCCAATTTTGTTTGTTCCAAAATCCCTTTGACTAAACCGACATAACCCCAAAGTATGCCAGCTTGAATGGCATGAATCGTATCTTTTCCAATCACAGAATCAGGTAATTTTAATGGAATTTCGGGTAATTGCGCCGCATTTCCTGCTAAGGCTTTCATTGCCGTTTTGATACCTGGAGCGATGGCAACACCTTGAATTTCGCCATCATTAGCAATCGAAGTGAACGTCAAAGCTGTTCCAAAATCGACGATGATACAAGCCGCTTTCGCAAAATGAAAACCTGCGACCGCATTCGCCACCAAATCCGTCCCAATTTCATTTTCATTTCTAACAATTTTTATATTCAATTGCGAATAAATCATCGGATTCACGACCAATAAATTATCACCAAAAAGCGTGTGCAAGAAGTTTGAAATGATAGGCGTTAATTTCGGTACAACGCTACTCAAAACCACTTTTTTTATTTGATTTTCATCAATTTTACGATTATGCAATTGTTCCAAAAAAGAAACTTTAAAATCATTCAATTTCTTTTTTAAATCCGAAGGTATTCGCCAAATATATTGCCATTCCTCATCGTGGTAAATTCCAAAAACAATATCCGAATTACCAATATCAATTATTAATTTCATCTATTTTAATATTTCAAATTTCATCGTTTGGGCGTAAGGCTCTAATGTAATTAAAACGCCAAAAACACCAAAAAAAATCCGTTTAAATCCGTTTAAATCCGCCTAATCCGTGTTCCTTTTAAATCAGAACGTCACATTTTTTTTTAATACAAAAGTATCTTAACACAAATAATGACAGTTTTTGAATCTTAATAAACCAGTTATTTTGCGAAATAATGATATTTAATAAGCGATTCAAAATCGCCTGTCGAATACTCGCAAAGCAACTATAACAATGTTTTTTTCGTTTTGAGAATAAAAATAAACGTATCACAAAACCGTGCTTACCTTTGTAATTAATACCTATTTTTAATCAAATTGATTTTAATTCATAAACGGTTTAAGGTTTCTAACGTTTTAGTGTAAATTCAATCATTCTTACCAAATAAAATATTTTGAGTCAAAGATTGCATTGTGGTTAAAATAAGAGAATTGCAATTCAACAATCATAAAAACTATGAAAATATTAACAAAAATAATTGGACTATTAGGCGTTTTGATGCTTTTTGGAATGTCAGCAAACGCAACGCATAACCGAGCTGGAGAAATTACTTTTCGACAAATTGGAGATTTGACTTTTGAGGTAACTTGTACGACTTATACCAAAACGAGTAGCGTTCCTGCAGATAGGGACAGTTTGGAATTTGTTTGGGACGATGGTACGAGTCAGTTTGTTGGACGTAGTAATGGCAACGGTCAGCCGATGGCGAATGATATTAAGTTCAATATTTATATCGCCACTCATACTTATCCTGGTCGTGGTCAATATAAAATTATGATGACGGATCCGAATCGAAATGCAGGGGTTTTGAATGTGAACCCACCCAATTCTGACCAAGTCCCGTTTCATCTCGAAACGTGGCTGGATATTTTAAATCCAAATTTTCAAGGGTATAATAATTCACCAATTTTGTTACAGCCACCGATCGATGTGGCGTACCGAAACCAAGTGTATATTCATACGCCAAACGCTTACGATGCAGATGGCGATAGTATTGCTTATGAATTAATCGTTCCATTACAAGCGACTGGTACGCCGGTTACAAATTATAGTTATCCGCATGCTGTGCCATTCGTTTCTCATTCCTTTAATGAAGTTACGGGCGAATATATTTGGACAACACCACAGATTTGTGGGGAATATAATCTGGCTATTTTAATTAAAGAATATCGAGCAGGGCGGTTAATTAGTACGATTATTCGGGATATGCAAATTACGGTCGAATGTCTGAATAATCGTCCACCTGTAATTGAAGATTTAGATGATATTTGTGTGATAGCAGGAGAAACACTAACTTTTGCGATACGTGCAGATGATCCAGATATTGGGCAAAGAGTGAACTTAACGGCAACTGGAGGACCTTTTGTCTTAACGCCAAGTCCAGCACAGCTTACGGGTACAAATGGCTACCAATTACCAATCGTAACGAAACAATTTACTTGGGTAACGACCTGTGATCACATTCGGCGACAGCCGTATCAAGTCGTTTTTAAAGCACAAGATGATTTTCAAGATTCGACTGGAGCGGTAGATTTATATGTGGTACAAATTACGGTAATCGCCCCACCGCCCGAAGACGTTCAAGCAACGGCACTTTCGGGAAAAGTGACGCTGACTTGGGAAAGTCCTTATTTATGTGATGATTTGAGCCGCTTTGAAGGTTTTTCTATTTGGCGAAGAGAGGGGAGTAATCCGTTTCCGATTGATGATTGCGAAACTGGTTTGGCAGGAAGAGGATATATCAAAATTGCTGACGACTGGACGACTATCGACCCAAATGGTTCGGGGCGATATTATTATTTAGATGAAGACGTGGAAAGCGCTCGGTTTTACTGTTACCGTGTTTTAGCCAAATTTGGTGATTTGAATACGGCTGGTTTTCCTGCGAATTTTGTGGAATCAATACCTTCCGAAGAAGTTTGTGTCCAACTAAGTCGAGATTTGCCGTTGATTACCAACGTCAGCGTAAATGCAACGGATAATAGTACCGGGCAAATAGAAATTCGGTGGTCAAAACCATTGGCAACTGATTTGGATACGCTCCAAAATCCCGCACCTTACACGTTTACGTTGTATCGTTCTCCAGATTTTGATGCGGCAACACCGGTGCAAATTGTACAATTTACCGCCAGTGCTTATTGGCAATTAATTGACACGACTTTTATTGATAATAATCTAAATACCGAAGGTTCGCCGTACAGTTATGAAGTAGAATTTTCTTCAAACGGAGGTGTTTTGGGAACTGGTCGAGAGGCTTCGTCTGTCTTTTTGAGTATAGTTTCGACCGACCAATTGAATATTTTGAGTTGGGAAGAAAATGTCGGTTGGGAAAATCTGAACTACGATATTTATGTAAAAATGCCTGGGCAAACGACTTTTGATTCTTTAACGACGGTGACCGAGCCGCCTTATAATCACCTTAATTTGACCAATGGTTTGGAATATTGCTATTATATCAAAAGTATAGGAGAGTATAATATTCCAGGGATTGCGGATCCGTTGATTAATTTTTCACAAGAAGCGTGTGGGATTCCAGTTGACACCGTGCCGCCTTGTCCGCCAGTTTTGACGGTTGGCAATGATTGTGATATTAATAATCCGACGACGGTTAGTTATATTAATAATCTGTCATGGACGAATCCGAATGAAACATGTCCGCTAACGAATGACGTTTTTGATTATCGAGTTTATTATGCCGAAAATCCGAACGCTCAATTTAATTTGGTCACCACGTTGAACGGAGCAAACGATACGACTTATGCACACGATTTATCATTCACTTTAGCAGGCTGTTACTACGTTACAGCGATTGATACCATTGGAAATGAAAGTTCGCCGAGCAATATCGTTTGTAAAGATAATTGCCCAGATTACAGTTTGCCGAATGTATTTACACCCAATAATGATGGTGCGAACGACTTATTTTTACCGTTCCCGTATCGCTTTATTGATAGAATTGAAATTCAAGTTTTCAATCGTTGGGGCGGTTTAGTTTTTGAAACAAACGACCCAGATATTAATTGGGATGGTACGAATGTTTCGGGTAGTGACGTTGCAGAAGGTGCTTATTTTTATCAATGTAAAGTCTATGAATTGGTCAATGATTCGAACGCTGCCCCGATAGTTTTGGAAGGATTTATTCAACTGATTCGAGGGTAGTCGTATTTTAAGTATTAAATATTAGATGGTTAGCAGTTAGCTAAAAAAATTAAAAAGCAGTATTTCTAATGTTAGAAATACTGCTTTTTTAGTTTAATTTTTTTAATTCTTAAAAAGAATCAATAGTTTTGCATTCATAAAAATAACACAAATAAGTCAATTCAATTCAATATGAAATATCGTAGATTAACAACAGGAGAGTTGCAAGACATGGAAAATGAGTTTGTTCGTTTTTTGGTTTCCAACGGCATAACGGCTGATGATTGGGTAAAAATAAAGGAAGAGGACGCTCAACAAGCAGAAGGTTTGATTCAGATTTTCAGTGATGTGGTGTTTGATAAAGTGCTGGAAAAAGTCAAACATGTCGAACATCGTTCGCCAAATGACCTTAAAACATTTCGATTTCTGGAGGATAAAATTGAGCTTTTGGGTTTGAAAGTAAACGATGCGTCAAGTATTGATTTGACGAAAGGACAACCGCTTGAAGATATGTTGGCTTACGTGCAAACGGCTAAGCCAGGAAGCGTACAAATGTATCGTGCCGAAAAAGCCTACAAAGATGATAATCCGAAAAAAGAGATTTTTGATATGCTCGAAAGCGGTGCCGCAATTTCAGACGGAAAGATTTTTGAAGCGTTATCGGAGATGAAGTAGTCCGTAGGTACAACCTAAGGTTGTTCATATTCAACCCTTTCAAGGTTTTTAAAATCCGATAAACCCTGAAAAGGTTGAATATGAGTAACTACGGGTTGTACCCGTAGGATTACCTCGAAACCAAGTAATAACAACAAGAAGTTGCAAAATTCCGAACAAACGGAATCGCTTTTAATAAGCCGATTTGTTCTTTTGGTTGTAACCCAAACTTAATTTCATAATTCGGATTAATCAAATACATGGTTTCCTTATCGACCGTATAACTCTCCGTTTTCAAAATGCGCCTAAATCGTTCGATACTGATGCCAGTTTCCTTAATTTCCAACAGCTCGTTTCTCACTTTATCGCCTTCGCCAGCTGCTTTTAGAATCATATTATAAATCGGCATTGGCAACAAATGATAATAGGGTAATTTAGAAAAAAGTTTGTGTTTTGCAATTTGTTGATGACCGCCATACGGCATATGCCACGGTGGAAAACCTAAGAAAAATTTACCTTTAGGCTTCAAAAATTGCTTGACATAAGCCATGAATTTTTCTTGATTGTGAATGTGTTCAATCACATCACGCATGATAATTAAGTCAAATTGACCGAGCTCATTCGGTTGCATTTCGTAAATATCTCGGAGAATGAGTTGTAAATTATCTCGGTTCGGATGTTCTGCAAAATAGACTTTTGCATTTTTAATTTGTCCTTCGTTCAGGTCAATTCCAATGACTTTACAGCCCAAATCCAAAAATGGTTTCATATTGCCACCTTCACCACAACCTATTTCTAACACGGCAATATCCTTGGTTACAGCCATAAAATCGTTCACAAACGGAATCACATATTTTTCCGTTGTGTAAACCTGTTCATCAAAATATAGCTTTCTGTTTTTATGCCTTTCTTGCATGATTTTAATTTTTTTTCTGCAAATATAGTTTTTTTGTTAGCCAATAACAGTCAATAGTTATCGGTCATTGGTCAATTATGGCTAAGGAAGCTGTAAATTTTGGGTTTTGGACAACAAAAGAATTGAGGTATTTCTGAATTTCAAGTAAAATTTATCAAAATCACTAACTTTTAAAGAAACGTACTAATTTTAAACTTACCCCGAAAATGACGAATGATAAAATAACTATTGGCTAATAAAAAAACTTACCACCAAAAAAATCAAAGCGATTAAAACAAATAAGACCCCGATTAGAAAGGCTTTATTTTCAGAAGATGGTGCTTCAGTCGTATTCACTTTATCCATTTCTAAAATGATACTTTTTGCCGTATAAACTTGACTTTTCGGCAAATAAAGTTCAATCGTATTTGCCGTCAAACCAGCCAACGGCAATGGGTTTATAGCGTGTTTATTGACAATAAAACAAGTCAAACCCTCGTCTTGCAATCGTGCTTTATACAAATATGCTTCCTCACTCAACGACATTTTTTTGACAAGTACCAACCCGTTTTCATTAAAATCAGTCGTATTTTCTTTCTCCGAACCAAAATATTCTAAATCCGTTTGTCGCAAAACTTCCATCGCATCATCCACATCACCTTGGAGAACGCTCAACTTTGCATTGCCCAATTCCGCAGCGTCCAAGGGTTCATTTTCATGATAATCCAAAACTTCTACGTAGCTTTCGATTTCATATTCCTTCAAAATATTTTTATAATGATGAGCGTCCGTTGTATGGTCGAAAGTCCGAATTGTGACTAAGTAGTGCATGATAAATTTTGGTTGGTCATTCTAAAAAACTAAAACGATGTAAAAGTAGGTATAATTTGGGAATTGAAATGTAGGAGAAATCATAAAAAAGACCGTCATTCCAGTGTACGTTGGAATGATGGTCTTTTTTTATAGCTTTTCATCATAAATTAATAACAAAGAAAATTAAAAAACCAGCTTTTTAATTCCTTTCAAAATCATCGTATCAATCGCTTGAAATAGCTTTTTCGGTGTTTGCGGTCGCCAATTGACCTCCTCAAAAACCTCCTCCAGATTCACATAATATTGCAATTCCGTTTCCACCATTTCTTCCACAACGTGCGGTCGAAAATTCAGCATCGCCACCCAGCCGTCATCTTCCTTAATATCGTCCCACCATTCTTCATAATAACAATTATCGTCACCATGATAATTCAAGACATTTTCACCGATTAAAATGAATTTAAAAATTCCATTTTCGACCATCGGGTCAATCACTTCTCGCTTCAAAAACATCACGTCATTATGCAAGGCATCGTTCCATTCGCCAATAAATTCCATGATGGCAAAACCGTCTTCATAATCACAAAAAAGGATTTTTAGGTATAATGTCGAAGCACCGAAATCGTCCCATTGCGGGTGAATGTAATGGTTATAAATCTTTTGAGTGTATTGCAACTCGTTGTAAGCTCGCCCGAAAAAAGGTGATTTTTTATCTTCCGAAGCAATGTATTTTTTACGCCAATTAAAAAAAGGTTCTATATGTTGCATAAATTAAAGTTGGCAGTTTTCAGTTGGCAGGTTTCTAACGTACTGCTCATTTAAAAAAAATTATCCTTATTGACGGACAATTTCGCCCATCAAAGGAAGCCTAACAACCCAATAGCCTGAATTGATTAAGATATGCTTAAAACTTTTTCGGTCGAATAATAAATTGATTGCTAATACAGGCATTCCGAAGAAAAAATCTGCGATTTTATCATATATAAAAGGCTACTCAATCAACCGATTGCAAGGCTAAATAATCTTTGACTTGATTATAGAAATGCTCAAAACTTCTGAGGAAATTATTCAAGATTAAGCCAAATAAAACTCATACCCCCACACCAGGTGAGGGTATGAATTAAGTAGATATTATTAAATAATCGATATTTCAACTAATTATATTTCACGTTATTACGAAAACCGTCTATCGTCTGCCGTGTAGCCCAATTACGCTTTCTCTTCCCAAATCATCGCCAAATTCACAATCGTTTCCACCACTTTTTCCATGTCTTGAACAGAAACCCATTCGTGACGAGAGTGAAAAGCGTGTTCGCCTGCAAAAATATTTGGACACGGCAAACCCATGAAAGACAAACGAGAACCGTCCGTTCCGCCACGAATGTGGGAGCGAATCGGCTCTAAACCTGTTCTTACAATCGCTTCGTAAGCATAATCAGAAACTTGCGGATAGTTTTTTAAAATTTCCTTCATGTTTCGATATTGCTCCGTGATGGTTAGTTTTGCTTTTGAACCAGGATAATTTTTTAAAACGTCGTTCATAATATTTTCTAAAAAAGAAGCATGTTTTGCTAATTTTTCGGTGTCAAAATCACGAATAATGAAGGTGATTTTTGCCGTTTCGGTGTGTGCTTCCATCGAAACTGGGTGGACAAAACCCTGCTTATCTGAAGTCGTTTCGGGCGATAAACTATCCTTTGGCAAAGCCGCCACGATGTCCGCAGCGATTTTTACAGCCGATTCTAACTTACCCAAAGCAAACCCTGGGTGAATCGAAACGCCATCAATTTCGATAACTGCCGCGTCTGCCGAAAACGTTTCATCTTCCATCGACCCCAATTCTTCGCCATCAACCGTGTAACCAAAGTCCGCTCCCAATTTCGCAATATCAACCTTATCGACACCACGACCAATTTCCTCATCTGGCGTAAATAAAATGCGAATTGTCCCGTGTTTGACTTGCGGATTCGTCATGAAAAAGTTAGCAGCATCCATGATTTCCGCCAAACCTGCCTTATTGTCCGCACCCAAAAGCGTGTGACCACTTGCCGTAATAATATCGTTACCAATTTGTCGCTTCAATGACGGATAACGAGTCATCGTCAATATTTGAGCCGCATCATCTGGCAAAATCAAATCCGAACCGTCATAATTTTTATGAATAATCGGCTTCACATTTTCGCCGCTACAATCAGGCGACGTGTCCATGTGCGAACAGAAACAAATTACAGGAACTTCCTTTTCCGTATTGCTCGGAATCGTGGCATAAACGTAACAATGTTCATCCAAATGAGCATCTGAAATCCCCATTGCGAGGAGTTCCTTGACCAATATATTCCCCAAATTTCGCTGCTTTTCCGTACTCGGATGCGTGGTAGAATTAGGGTCGGATTGTGTATCAATTTTGACATATTCCAAAAAACGTTCGGTAGCGGTGTGTTTGATGTTTAGCATTTTTTTATGGTTTTAGTACCGTCAAACCTATCCGTTGGCATAGCAGACTGGTTTATTCGACGGATGATTATTATGTAATTTTAACGGACGAATAAATTCGTCGTTACAAAACGGCAAGATACGAAAAAGGTAGGTTTTTAAAGTTGCGTTTTATCACTAAAGTAATTTTTTAAAAACAAAAATAAATTTTATTTGAATATTTTAATATTTAGATTTATCTTGCGAGAGTTAAATAAAACTACTTTTTCAAGGAATCAATATGACAGAATGGTTTTATGGCGTATTTAAATAAGTTGATTGTAACCAAAAAAATAAAATATAATATGGCGAAGAAAAAATTTGATATTTCAAAATTATTATCTAGAGAAAAAGTGGTAGAAATTTTAGAAAAAATAGGAAAAGAACCACTAACTAAAACAGGTCATGGTTTTGAACTTTATGGAAATATTTCGATAATAGAAGCAGCCGAAAAGTCTACATTGGATTACACAAACAAATTCCAAGAAAAACCTGCAATTGGTATTTTATCAGTTGTATTGGCTGCTAATAGAAATTACAATAAGGTAGTTGAACCAAACTTGAGGAGAATTGAAACTGAAAAACCAAATTTGAAAATATTTGGCCAACTTTCAGAAATTATTTCAGAAAAAACACGAGACGAATTTTATACATTTTGGGGACACAAAGACGCAAAAAAATATAATACACTAACAAATATACTTTCAACTATTGAGGAGCTGAGAAAGAAGTACCCAAATGCAAAAAATGATTTTGATTTAATGAATAAGTGGGCAAATGATGCAGATTTATCAAACTACAATAAGGACTTAATAGGTAAAATTCCGAATATTGCGATTGCAACTTTTCAACATTTAAGAATGGTATTCGGAGTTGATACAATTAAACCCGACCAAAGAGTTAAGGAAGTTTTAGATTATGAATTTAATTTACCTCGTTTGTCAGATATAAATGCGATTAAAGCTGTTGAAGAGATTGCTTCTATAACAAAGTCAAGAGTGATTACAATCGACCAAATCTTAGTGAAATATGGTTCAAGTCACTACAACCAATCTACTAAAAAAACTTCTATAAAGGAAATAGTAAAAAGGCTAAAGGAAGAAGATGTTAGTCACAAAATAATAAGTAAAGCTACTTCTCTGTCCGTAGGACAAATAGAAAGAATTTAAAAAAGTATGCACCCAAAAAATAAAACTGCATGAGAAGCAGTTCCACCAAACGTAATCCAAGCACTTAAAACCGCTCAGATTACGTTTTTTATTTTCCAACCTAAAATTAACGTTCGCATTATGGAGATTAAAAGTGAGGTTCTTATCCAAACCTTAGTTTTATTTGTTCTTAAACTAAAGACCTTAGTATATTTATAATACGGGAAAAATTACAAAACTAATTCGGTTTGATTGGGCGATTAAACGTGTTTTAAGACATAAAGCCAATTTTGGTATTTTAGAAGGCTTTTTGAGCGTACTTCTGAATGAAGATATTACTATTCGCCAAATTTTGGAAAGTGAAAATAATAAAGAGGAGGAAGGTGATAAATATAATCGGGTTGATATTTTGGTCGAAGATAGTAAGGGTGATTTGGTCATTATTGAAGTTCAAAATAGTAAAGAATATGATTACTTCCACAGAATACTTTTTGGAACTTCAAAGGTGATTACGGAACATATAAAAGAAGGCGAACCTTATGCTGTTGTTAAAAAAGTAATTTCAATTACGATTGCTTATTTTGATTTAGGACAAGGGGAAGATTATGTTTATCATAGTTTATCCCGAAATCTCGGGAGGACGAATATTTTCAAAGGTATTCACAAAGGAGATATTTTAAGTTTAGCCGATAGGCAAAAAGAGTTATATCAAAAAGACGAAGTTTATCAAATCTTTCCAGAATATTAGCTTTTGAAAGTTGGGAAATTTGATGATACGATTCAAGATAAATTAGATGAATGGATTTACTTTTTGAAAAACGGTGAAGTACAAGATAATTTTACAGCGAAAGGCTTAGAAGAAGGGAAAGAACGATTAGATGAAATGAAATTATCTGAAGAGGAACGAAATGCTTACAATGCTTATTTAAGCCGATTAAGAAAAATTGCGAGTGAAGAATACAATAAAATAGTTGACGCTAAAGATTTAATAAGTAAAGGAAAAGCAACTTATAGAAAGTATAATCGGGTTTTATGAAATCGGGTTAGCTAATGAAAAAATTGCTCAAGGCTTAAAAATTACTTTACATAAAGTTGAAGAAGTGATGGAGAAATACCTTGAAAAATAATAAACACCCAAAAAATAAAACTGCACGAGAAGCAGTTCCACCAAACGCAAGGCCCGAAATCTCCAAAATTATTTTTTTGGACGTTTCCAATATACAGATTTACACCAAATTATTCTTTTGAAAGCTTTCGAGTTGTGCATAAAGATTAGACCTTTACGTTATAATTTTTTGGATAAAAATCAGGTAAAAGCTGACAAAATTCCTTTTTAAATTTTTTATTTTCTAATATCAGGTAAGGTTAATTCGGAAAATTCGGCTTGAAAGTTATACGTTTCATCAGGGAATATTTCGTCGAAATCAATGGTCATTGAGGGAGTTGAATCGGCACTTTTAATAAATTTGATAATCACTTTTTCTCTTTGACCAGTCAAGGCATTATCTAAAAAAATATCTTCTTTTCCCTCTTTTAAATTATCGTATAATGAATGTTCTTTATGTCTAATTGCATCTTGCTGAAAACAAATCAAGCCAACATATTGGATAGCAAGGTTTTCATAAAAACTTTCATCAAAAATAAAAGCAGTCAAAACCATAGAAATTCGACCAATTGAATCTTCTAACTTTTGAGCGATTGACGATAAATTATTTACACGATTGCTAATCGTAGATTTCATTTCTAACAGGAATACAATTAAACTATCGTAAGTAAAAAGCAATAACGCTTTTTCAGTTGTTTTTGTCCCATTAATTGTTCCTAAAATTGGCTTATTCGACTCTAAATCAAGGATGTAAGACTTTGGTCTAAATTCATCTGTAATTGGAAAATTCTCAATAATAACTTCTCGTAAAGTCGCACGTTCTCCTTTCTCTTCGATGATAATTAATTCATTTTTATCAATCAAAGGAATGAGAAACTGTTCAACAAAAAAGGCTTGTTGTACGTGTTTTCTATTGTTATGAAAATATTTATTTTCCATCTATGCAAGAACGGTTTTATCTTTTTTTAATGAATCATAAATATGCTCACTTAATAATTGTGCCGTTGAAGCAACCTTATTTTCTTCCTGCTTGAAATCTCTAAAAAACACACCATAATCATCTACTTCGTAAGGCGTAATCGCTTGATTTCCAAAGAAATAAACTCCAAAATTATCTGGTCGTAAATTCTCATTCAAACTAATATCCAAACCATTTTCTCGAACAATTTGCTCCACA
>Ga0306864_1000775_pt1 | contig 14197 bp, 11 predicted proteins | sample AntRauTorckE5430_FD_190448 | JGI IMG/M metagenome (GOLD analysis project Ga0306864, IMG submission 190448) | Saline lake microbial communities from Rauer Islands, Antarctica - Metagenome Torckler E5 #430 (v2) (version 2) | ecosystem: Environmental > Aquatic > Non-marine Saline and Alkaline >...
GAGTTAATATTTAACTAGTGATTTTATACGTAGTTGAGTTCCCCGAGGGGTTCCCCGAAGTTCCCCGAAAAAGGGCCCAAATCCGGGGTTCGGGGCGGTGACCCGAGGCCTAAGCCTTAATCGTTCATCGTGCATCACAGAGTTTCTACAAACAAATAAATCAACCACGTCGAACGTCAGCACCGATAGAACATCTACATCGTTTCGATACACTCCAAAGAAAGGTAGTCTCTAAATATAGCTGAAGTCAACCATGTCGTCGTGGCAGCATCATCAAGAAAGAGCCAAACTATTTTACTCAGAGAAAAACTACCTGGAAGCCCTTAAAAGTTACACAGAAGCTTGCAACATAGCAATTTCCCATGCTCCACGAAAAGAGAGGTCCATCTTACTATCCAACATTGTTGCTTGTAGGCTTCAAATTGGGGGTTCTGATAATATTGCTTTAGCACTGAATGAAGCCAAAGAATGTATTTCATTGAATGGTAAATGGTTCAAGGGACATGCCCGGTTAGCATCTGTATACATTGCCATGGGAAATCGGTCAAACGATGCGTGCCAAGCATTGCAAACTGCAATTCGTCTTGATCCTTCGAATTCGAATGCACGAAAGTTGCTGATGAAAGAGTTGCGAAGGGATCACGCCCACAGTAGTCATAATGGACAGGCACGCAATACATCTCCTACTACGAGAGAAGGAAACGAAACAATGGGAAATGCTGAATCTTCCTCTACTGATCCTAGTGAGGCAGAGGAAGACATTGACGACGCAGGGTTCTTACCAGCAAACGCGCAATCCTGGATGCAATGGATCCACGAAAAACTCCATGAGACCCAATCGTGGTATGAAGATTCTAACGACAATACAAAACAGTTGGTGAAGGTTGGGTGTTTTCTGCTGATTGTTTACATTGCCTTTGGAGGTCGATTTGGATTGGGAGACTCATCCTCTAACCGTCATGGAAATTATGGAGATAATAATGCGTATGATAGGTTTCACAACAAGGATATGCAACGTGACTATAACAATCCAAGGGCGGGTAGTCGAAGGACGTATGAGCATGAATATGACAATGGTGGGTATAATTCCTACAATGATGCCAAATATACTACTGATTCCTATGATCATAATTCAAATTCCTATAGGCGGAGTCAAAGTAATCATAACAGCCGCAATCGTCGTCGCAATGACTACGGGATGGATTACAACGTCACAGCATTGCTTTCCATCGTGGTGATTTTGATTTTACGGCAAGTAGGTGTTCCAATCCATCTTGCCCCTGTAATGGGACTTGGAATGAGAGGATTGGGATTTGGCGGCGGAAGAATGGGCGGATTTGGTGCCGGTAGAATGGGCGGATTTGGTGCTGGAAGAATGGGTCATGTCAATGTCGGGGGATTTCCCATTCCTTTGCCAGGGAATCGCATGTTTCGAAGGGGATATGGATAGAAGTTCCAGATCACACAATTTCAGTAAAAATAGGTAAAAATAGTAAAATTTTAAAGTTTCATGATGATAGTGATATCTGTATCGTTATTATACCTTCTGTGAAAATCTCATTCACGTTATTCGTATCCATATTTTTATGTTCCAAACTTTCTAGCTCTACAGTCTACAGTAGTACAATGATTTGAATACATGTATATACTATATACCCGCACCCATAAATATGAATTCGAAACCTTCGAATACGCTCACGATTTTTACATGGTACCTCCAGCATTCTTCATAATGCTCACATCTCTCTCCCCTTTCTTAGCAACCTTGACCATCTCATTGATCCCCTTCTTATATCCATCCAAAATTCCCATAACTTCTTCCTTCACACCCTCATCCAATTCGTTCCCACACGATCCCATCCTAAATTTCTCCTTCTGCAACAAACTCCATTGCCTGGAATACTCTTCTCCATCTCTCTTGACAACCTCCAACATCTTTGCTACATGATTCACATGCTGCGACAATTCAATCAACTTCCTCACCGCCTCCCTCTCTGCTTCCTGAAGGGGCACATTCTTCCCTCGGCACATTTCAAATTTTCTCATAATCTGTTGCAACCTAGATCTAATCTTTTGATTTCGCATTCGATAAAAATCAAGCTGGAGCTCAATTGATTGATGAAATTGTTCCCTTTGACCAAGAGTTTCGTCCAATTTATTCAGATACCCCTCGTGCAATTTCATTTTGGATTGCTGAGCCACTAAACGAGAATGAAGGCCTTCTGCGGATGTCACGAGGACAGGAATGTATTCTTCTGGGTCAGGGTTTTGCGCCAGAGCTTGATTCCATGTAGCATCGGGTATGTGGGGCGGTTTGGGTGGATAATTCGGCAAAGAAAGTTTTTCAAGGCGCTGGGCTTGGGTGATGGGATCATAGAATATATGTTGGAATCTACAGGTGGAGCTTCCATTTTGATATTGGTACGGGCTGTATGCTGAGTGTAGGTGCGTCAGTTGTGATTCAAGCCTTGATGCTTCTTGGTGGGCTGTGGCATTCATGTGCGCTTGGAGTGCGGCTTGTTGCGGGGCGCCGAGGACTTGAGAGTATGCATTTTGGTTGTTGGCTGCTGTGGATGAAGTTGGTGGAGCAGCACTGGCAGATGGTGAAAATAGTCCCGCAGCAGGAGATGAAATAGGATTTGGCTGTGAAGAGAATCCTGAATATCCTGGAGTCACAGGTGAGGGAGTTGATCCAAAGAACGAAGAAGTGTTGCCCGGTGCTGCGGGAGTGGCTGCAGCTTGAGAGCCACTGTTGTTGAACACGCTCACTGTATTCGTCCCCCAAGTTACCATTGTTGATCAGGCTTAATTTAAAGTGATTCTTGAAACTTGAACAGATGAAGATTGTGAGTAAAGTGTGCTGGCTGGGAATTGTAGGACGATACTGTGAAGATATGATGTTCAATATTCAATGTTCAAAGCTCAAAGTTCAAAGTTCAAAGTTCAATTGCACAGTGTTTCAGTTACTATTTAAATGTTATTTATGATAATTAAACTTTTGTTGTGCTGGTCGTCTTGGATAATCGCTGGTCGCTTTTTGAAAGGGGGGACTATCCTAATTTATTGATTATTTTGGGCAAATTTTGCTATGCTACAATTTCCTGAAAAGAACGGAGATTTAGTTGCCATTGGTAACCTGAGTATTCTTCTTCTAATGAATTATGTGGAGTGATTATGAGGAGGTCCTTCCCTTGATCTACTCAAGATTCAAATGCTTAACTTATAGATTGTGACATTTGCTAAGAGCATTCAACACTGTATGACGATCATTGCATGGATACTGCAATCGGTCACAACTAATTGGAAGCGAGAATGCGACTTTCACCTCTTCAGACCAGCTCACAATCTAGTCTTTGAATATGCAATATTCGATCCGAACGTATATGCAGCAGGTAGTCATCTAATGTCACATATATTACACTCTTAATCGAATGGCCCTGACTCCAGCATCACTGCAACAGAAATTCACCAATGTCGTAGAGAAATTATTCTTGGCCGTCGAAGAAGACAATATTGATTCATCATTCTTCCTCCATCCCAATCCAGCTCCCCATCGGCTGGTAAATACAAGTCTCCCATGTACATCCTTCGCAAACCCGCTCGATAATGGAACAACGTCAATCACCCCATCGGCCAACTCTACCAAGGACCTTTCCCAAACCAACTCCTCTAATTCGTATTGAGAACCAAGTTCAAGTTTCGACAAAGATTCAGAATCATGGAGCATTCCTCTCCCTCCAGCCCCAATGTAGTTGAGTACTTTATTTCCAGTGACGCTCTTTTGTTCCTGGTTCGTCGATAGATAATACTCTTGGTCCAAATCATGCGATGCACGAAGAACTAATCCAGCATCATTATCACTAGAACTCCTCCGAATGAGGCGTTGAAGCATTTGAATAAAAGTATAGGTCAATGATGGACCAAAGTATGTCGATAGCAAAGTAGCATCGTCGAGAATTATAACGTAGTTCGACATTGTGGCTGTTTTGAGATGAATACCTTGATACAATTGCTTCAGATATTCCGCTCCGCCCAAGTCAGTTGGAACCTGCAGAGTAATGATGTGAACCATCTTTTCATTCGTACGTATATCACAGCCAATTTTCTTCATAGCGGCACTGATCTGAGCCTCTGTCTTTAAGCCACAGTTAATCCATATAATATTATATTGCGATGATGCTGAAGCAATCTTGGTAATAGGAGATGATCTACTAGCTGGAACTGCAGAATTCAAAGACGAGGGTGCCTTAGAGGACGAAGATAAGCATTGAGCTGCAATAGTGTAAAGTAGGAACTTTCCATCCGTCTCTGCTGAATCACAAATGAGTGTTGTTCTCCCGCCTACTGGTGGTCTCTCATATCCCCATGGAAGGACATCCTGAATCGGAACTGTATTCATTTCTGTTCTTTTTCTGAGTAGGCAATTTACTGTAATTGCTTCCCTTGTTTCGCTGCTGCTTCCAGAAGTGTGTTGAGTATTTTTTGTTTTTGGTGTTTGGTATGGTGTTGTGTTGTAAGAAATGAGACGACATCAATCAAGAAAACAAGCGCGAAATCCTTCAAGGGTGAAAGTAGGCCACCCACAATCTCTGCTTATAAAAACTTGTGTGGCTGTCGTACTTCCTTCTTCTCGCCCGTCGTGTGAAACCAACAAAAGACAGCGATGTATCAAGTATCAATAAGCAAGAGTTTCATTAATAAAAAGATATAGAAGAAAGCAATACAGCAATACTGCGGAATATAACCTCAATCAGAAATCATGACAAACTCTAAGCCACCGTCAATAGCAGGACTACCCCTTCATCGCAGATGGGTGCTATGGTACGATAACCCCAAACACATGCAGGATGGACAAACATGGAAAGAAAACCTTGAAAACTGCGGCACCTTTTCCACCGCTGAGGAATTTTGGCAGATATATAACAACGTCAAGCCCGCCTCGCAATTAGCGATTGGAAGCAACTATCACATATTTATGGAGGGAGTTGAACCCATGTGGGAAGATCCTGGTAATTCAAAGGGAGGAAAATTTGTGCTCACCATGCAAAAGAAAGATTCCAAAGCAGGGAAGTGTGACGAGTGGTGGTTGTTCACTGCCTTGGCTGTGATCGGCGAATCAATGGATATGAGTGGAAGCGAAATTTGTGGCGGGGTCGTCAGTATCAGAAAATCTCAGGATAGGATCGCGTTGTGGCTCAAAAGTTGCAATAGGGAGGCATGTGTCCAGGTTGGCTTAAGGTGGAAGAAGGCGCTGGAGGTTTCCAACAAAACCTCGTTGAAGTATCAGTCTCACAAAGATGGTAAGTTATTGATTTAGATTGAACGATCCAGATCGAATCATGTTTTGAAGAAATCCTTGCCCTCGTGCCAGATTCTGTTTTGATTTCCGCGATTCTCATTCTTTATTTTTTCCCTTCTCGTGACCGCTATAGCCGCTGCGTCTGGACATTCCTTCAAGAACCAAGTTTTGTTCGAGATATAAAGGAGAAAATTGGGCAAAGAAACGGGATGTGGCGATGATCTTTTCTTGATTGTATAGAAATTAATCTTTAAAAGATCATGGAGAAATCACAACATTTGAAAGTCCTTGACATATTATATAAACAATTATTATGACGAATAAAAACAATCTCGTCGTTGTAAAGTGCACAGTAGATGATGAATTCTTAGAGCTGCGTGTAGTATCGAAATTGTTGTGTCTACATTTCAATGGTATCCTTCAAAAGATGAATGAGTATACCACAAACAAACAAATCTGCTATAATGTTATGCAACCCTCAAGAGACCTGCATGGATGAGCTTCTGCAGCTTTCTCCCATATACTTCATGTCGCATATACATTTGCATTTTCCCTGGCATGCTGGAACACTCTTGCATCACTCGCTGCATGTCCACGTCCATGAGTATCCTAGTAAGCTCCTCATCCTTCATGATAGAATCCACCTGCTCCTTTTCTTCCCGGCTCATATTTTCTTCCGAAGACTGTGAGAGTCCCTGCTCTTTCCGCGTCTTTTCCTTTTGTAAAATGCTGTATGCCACAGGACCTATGTCTTCTTCTTTCAAATCTATCGAAGCCGGCTGTTTATCTTGCTTTTCTTTGTCTTGCTGCTCCCCTAATTGTGTGAAATGATCCCCGAAAACATGACACATCCGATTCAAAAATTCCTTGACGTCGTCATGGTTTTGAAACTTACTCATCGCCTCTTTAGGATCCTTTTGCAGTGCTTCCAATGCAGCAATATATTTAGGATTGCTCATTCCCTTTATCAAGATTGGATCACTGGAGATGCGTTGTAAAAGGTCCGGCGAGCTCCAATTCGATTGAGCAAATGCATCCCAAGAAGATGATTCCTTCATGGATTCCTGGACTTCATCGATATGTAGAGGGTTTCTTTTGACTGCACTTGCATCGGGTTTGGGAATGGTTTCTATGATAGCAGGAATCATAATCATGTTCCCTTCTTGATCTAATTCATACACAGTGTCATCACAGCTTGACATTGGTTGTATTGTTGCTGCCTTTACTAGACTTCGTTTGGCCCGATTCTTTTTGGGCTTGGAGGATGATGCATTGAGAAAACCTTTTTTCAATCCAAAAGATTTCTTGGCATTTTTCCGAATTGAAGCCTCCTTCTTCTCGTCATTTTGTTTCTTGGCTTTCATGGCTTCCTTCATCATTTGTTCTAGAAGCGATTCTGTTTGATCGTTACTAGTGGTGACATCATTTGATTGGTTAGTGGATGATATAGGTGCTGCATCAAGTCGAGGTGGTGCTTCGTCATCGTCGTCATTGTCGTCGGAGGAAGAAGAAGATTCAATTATTCGAATTTTGGCATTCGACTCTTTGGAATGAAGATGAAGTGATTCAAGCATGGATCCTAAATTGGAATCGACTTCACCTGATAGGAATTCATTGGATTCTGGCATTGATTACAGATGCCTCTTAACGGAAAAAATGTGTGTTATTACTGCGTTGAGTTTGAAGTTTGAAGTTTGAAGTTGGAGGTTTGTGATTAGTGATTAGTGAGTGTGGTACCATAGTGAGTAGTGAGAGTTTTAGAATGTTGTGGTCTGAAGGCTGAAGGTCTGAAACCTGAAACCTACGTACCATACCCTACTATACCGCATACCGGCACAAACCGATTAATTAACGGTAATGTACTGTACCACCTGACTACTACTGCTACCATACTACTATCGTATGTACATTGTCAATTGCAGCAAAACAAATAATGATATAATGAAGGCCATCATATTCTTGGGAATACTGCGTTTTAACAAAATTGTGTACAGTTGGATATTTCCCCTATTCGTAGACCTGTAGAAAAGAAGAATCGCCAAAGCACGGAGATTTAAAGAGCTACTCGTATGCACAAGATGAAAGGGACATCTAATACTACTTATTGGCTGCTGATCAGGGCCTTAAATGAGAGCAATAATACAGCTACTGCAAAGCCATTTCACGGCATTTTTCTTTCTTCAGTTACCAGCATTTCGCAGAGATCTGTGCGTGTACTGGAGCAAAATTGAAGAAGCAGGAGGAGGAGGATGTCCATCTTTGAAAGCGAACTCCCAATCCAAAATGATAAAAACCGTTAAAAAACTCTACCGCAAAAAACGAACACTTTTGTTTTTTGTTTGTTTGCGATCAGGGAACTAACTGCGGTAATATCGATGGAACGGATAATTCACGGAAATATCTTTAAAATGTAATTTTATGTTGATAGGTTATCATACACCTGTGACGTCAGGTCACATTGAATTCCCAATTGAACAGGCAGGCATGTGATGATGGGTGTCAAATAATTTTTTATGTGTCAGAAATCTAGAAATTGAAAACGCCAGAAATAGCCATGTGTTTTCTTCAGATGTTTCGAAGACAAAGAAACGATTTGGGCGTTCTAATTAAATCGCCAGAAATAGCCATGCGTTTTTAGCGATGGTAAAAGCCGCGGTGAAAAGCCGCGTTCCCGTGGTGAAAAGCCGCGGTGCCGCGGTGAGCGACGGTAAAATCCGCGGTGAACGCGGAATGAATAAATGCATTCTTCACAGAACGCGGAATGAGCACACACCTGCTTAAACAATTACAACTTGGTACAGTCAAAACAAATATTGCAGCAAAGTACCACATCTACTAAATAAGCATGCCCCGATAAAATGGGTGTATCAGTTTTTTATATATCATTACCTTTATTGAGATCTCATACCCTCGTTTAGAGCGACGGTAAAAGCCGCGGTAATTTTTCAGAGCGACGGTAAAATCCGCGGTGAACGCGGAATTTTTTTGTCTGCACCGCGGCTTTTCACCGCGGCACCGCGGCTTTTCACCGCGGCACCGCGGATTCTCTAAACGCCAGAAATAGCCATGTGAAATAGCCGTGTGACCTATTAGAAAAAGAAACGCGCATTAGGCGTTCACAATGAAACCGCCAGAAATAGCCATGTGTTTTTTTAGATTTTTTGAAGTCTGATGGAAGCACCAGAAGCCAGAAGGTCTGAGATCGACGGACAGACATGATAACCTATCAATATAAAATTACATTTTAAAAATATTTCCGTGAATTTATCCGTTCCATCAATATTACCGCCGTTCCCAGATCAGCGATCACAGTGATAGTGTGAAGTGTGATCAGTGGTGATCAGATCGCAGATCGGTGATCGGTGAGAATGGTGATATTACTCCTTGATCACAGATCATCATAAGTGTTATTCTAAAATGACACTTTACAACCGTCTCAAGCCACTGAAGAATATTCCTCCATACAATGCAGAAAACAAAGACATGGCTTCAATGCCTCCTCGTTGGAAAAAGCGCAGTCAAAGAGGACTTTTTCTTTCTGTTTTGGTGCTGTGGGTATGTTCAATAATCTTCTATTCAACTATTCTTAATCCCTTTGTGAAAGAATATGCAAACGTTGACAGTTATGAACACCAATCAAGCTCAAATCACAATGCGGAATACTATGCTTCTTCTTCAACTTCTGACTCGGAGACCTTGACTGAAAGATCACCTTCAAAGATCGAGAAAAGTAGTTCCAGAAAGCAAGAGAGTGAAATCACCGTAGAAGATACGTCACGGAATGCAAAAGATTGTCAGCTTAAACTGGAAGAATACCTTCATCCAAGAATATATCAGTGGGTAATGGATAAAGTACCCATCGCCGTCAATGTTAAAGTGATTAAGAATCAATACCATGTCATTTTCAACACGGGTTACATCGATCCTCATTTATGGTACAATGCAAAGTATACGTGTAATGACAACATTGAGACAGCCACCGTTATGTCTGCGACCAAGCCAGGTCAAGGAAACCTGATAATCCAATGTCCACAGTCTATTCAGTTCAATGAAACGGCGCTGGAAGCGGTATCGGTCGTTCCAATAGGAGGCACCAAAACCCTTTACGAAATGGAAATATTTGTTGAGTGCGAAAAACAGGATATGAAAGATTACTCTCCGCCATATACATCTATTGGGATGTGCACTAGTATAGCTGGAAAAGGAAGAATACGAGAAATTGCACATGAATGGGTTGAATTCCATCGTATCATTGGTGTAGATCATGTTTGGATATACATCAATTCAGAATGGGACGATGGAAAACAACCAGAGAAACCGTATATTTCATGGATTCCCTATAATCTAAACATCAAAGCATATAATTTTACAGATCGGCCTTGGACTCAGCGATCGGAGTTCTTCCGAGTCACTTCGCAGGTGGAGTGCGTCTTGAGAGCGAGAAGAATGGGAGTGGACTGGGTTATCTTTACTGATGTTGATGAGTACATTAAGATAAGCGACAACGAAACTTCGGTCGACGACAGTGAGTTGCCACCACTCAAGAATTTTTTACACAAATACTACAATGATGATAGAAATGCAATTGGTGGTTTAGTAATGAACAGTATACCCTTCGGAAACAACTTGAGTGAAGAGAAGGATCCAGGAAATAAATTGTTTATAGACCACGCGTTTCGAAATAAAAAAGATCCTACAGATGTTCCATGGTCAAGATGGAAGCAGATAGTGAATCCACAAAATGTTCACAGCTATGCAATTCATTGGCTAGGAGGTGGTGATGTTTTGAAAGAGATCCGATTAGATGCGAATAGAGTGAGAATTAATCATTACAAGGAAGTGAATAAAGGAGTTGGTGTGTTCCAAACTGAGAATGCTTCGGATTTGGTAAAGGATACAAGTTTGGCAGACAAATATCACGATCAACTCACTGACGCTCTGGATTAAGGTTTCGATCCTTGAGGGAAATTTGTTGGGTATTGAGTATTCGGTTTTGATTACAGCTGGTTAGATACTGTACCACAAAAAGCTATACCCAGCAAGTGCCATGCAAACAATAGTGTGGTGTGCCAATTTTGAGAGATCAAAGATCTTCATTGCAGTCCTTATAAGAAAAGTGCATTGACGAGGCATATGTATGGCGAAATAGTAAAATGTATCAAATTATATTCACTGGACTCTTATCGACAGCATAAATTGCGCTTGCAAAAATGTAGATATGAGAAGTTTGATCCAATCATTATTGCTCTGATGCTATTCAAGTAATCACCAATGGAACATCATCACCATGAATGTGTCTGAACAGCCATGATGTGCATAAAACGGCTTATAAGTCTGGTCCAATCATTAATGCTCCAATGCTATTCAAATAATCCACCAATGGATGATCTGCACCATGTGTCTGAAAAGCCATGTGAAGAATCGATTCTCCGTCATTATTTAATCCAGTCAATTCATTAACATTTGCACCACCCTTTTCTATCAAAGTCTTGACAATTTCAATATGTCCATTTCTTGTGGCTTCATGAATTGGTGCCCAGCCATTAACATCCTTTCGATGAACCAAATGCTTCTTTTTATCAATAATACTCAGAATATTCTCTACATCTCCCCTCTTAGCAGCATCATGGGCAGCAGTCTGACCGCTATCACTTTTGCTTCCAGTCGGATGACTCTTCTTCCACTTCATCTCTTCGTTTGTTCCTTTCAATATGTAGGACGGCAACCCATCATGATCATTCTCATGCCCACCTTGTTTCTTCGCCACCGATTCCCTATATTTTTTATTCACATCCCCACCTACTTCTCCTGCGTTGATTTTCGCATCATGCCTTAGTGAATGTCCAATAGGTTCAAAATGAATGAAGACATTGGCATAGAATCTCCCCTTCATAGGAAACGGCCTCCCGTGCAATACAGAATGACTCTCATATAATACCATTTCTCCAGGCTCCATAGTAACATTGTACGCCTTTCCATCATGACTGTACACTTCAATGGGCCAGGGCTCGTCCGTATCCTGTGCCACATTCACAATCGCCGAGCTCACCAACGGCAATCTATCAACGTGCGGTGCCAGCATGGCTCCTTCCGTATAAACCCTGATACCATACAAACTGCACTGCATCAATTCCTCCCCGGTCCATTCTTGCAATGTCGTCTTTGCCGCGTCCCAAATTTTATTTTTCAACTTCCCCCCTCCACCTCTCAATCGGCTACTTCCAACATCGACTATATATGTCGGAGAAACCCAATGGTTCGTGTAAGTATTGCCCTTGGACCAATTTTCAGCAGACCAATTATCTTTGGATTTGTTAGCTTCCCAGAATTCACTGATGAGCTTCCATATGGCTGGAGGGGTCTTGATCTTTTTGAATCCATATTCTGTGTAGTTTTGCATACTATGTGGTTGCCTGAGAGCCATTGCTACGCGATCATGTTCTGTGGAATCGCAAGCTCTCTTATTCTTGGGATAGTAGTCATGGCATCCTTGCATAAATTCATCATAGCGCTTTTGGACATTTCCTAAATATTGGATGGGCATATTTTGATATTTTTTCGGAGTGGGGTTCTTGGCAGGGTCGACGTTATGCGGGAGCCATGGATAGTTAGTGGAGACCGCACTTCTGTGAATTGGGAAGGATAAATCTACCCCGTATGAAATTGGTTCTTCTTCCGATAGTGTCGGTGTTGGACAGAGCAGTGAAAGAAGGAGGAGAGGATAGAAGTATTGTTGGATCTTCATGATTGCTATTGTTGCTGTTTCTGATCACTGGAAGATTTTATAACTCGGTCTAATCTAAGTTTTAGTTGTTTGGTCTTTGTGTTGAAAAGAAGGATGATGATTCTTCGTAACATGTAAAACAAATGCGATCTGATGCGACATGCGACGTAAAAAATACCAGCTTGTTTGCTTGCTCGCTGAATTCAAATTTTAGGTTGCTGATCGCGATGAGATCAAGCGAACGAATAGTACATAGAAGGAGAATGTATGCTTACTTATAGGTTATGAACTGACAATTAGCCCACAATTTACAATTTATCCATTTTCATTTGGATCTTGTAAGAACCACTCTCATCATTTTTGAACACAAACAGGATTACATTTTTCATTTTTGGTGCATACTTTTCTTACCAAGGTTGAAGGTGCGTGATCATCATAGATCATTCGTAGGTCGTAGGTAATAGGTACAATTGACATTATATATTAATGCCTCATGCCTCATACCTATCATCAATTCACAGTCGATATTCACCAAAACTACACCAAACTTGACACAGGCAACCAAGCCTAGAATCCCATTCATCAAAATATCAAGAAGAACAATGTCACCAGTCAGCAAGAGAAAACAATCTGTTACACCTGCAACATCAGCATCCAAACCCAAACGGAGAAAACCATCACCAGAAGAAGCATCATTCAACTCCAAACTAAAGGACCAGTCCTCCCTCCGCTTCATATCCTCCAAAGTATGCGAAATCGTTGAATCAAAAGTTACAACCACCTACAACGAAGTTGCCAACATTCTAGTTCTTGAAGCGCTCAAACTATTCGACGGGGAAGCCTTCCCGGATAAGAAAAAGAAGGACCACGAGAAAAATATCCGCCGAAGGGTTTACGATGCCCTGAATGTCTTGCTGGCCACTGATATTATATCCAAAACAAAAGAAAAGGGTGATAGGGAAAAAAGCATTCATTGGAGGGGATATCCTTCCACCACATCGGTGGATTTGATCATGCTGCAGAAGGAAAAGGAGGCGGCACTGGCGGAAATTGCCAAGAAGAAGGAATGTCTGAAAGAACTCCTGGTGCAAAATGTTTGTTTCAGGAATCTGGAAGGAAGGAATAAGCGATACAAGCTTGATGAAAAGAGTCAGGAGGAGGATAAGATTGCTCTACCGTTTATTGTAGTGAATACGGCTGAAAATGCAGTGATTCAGTGTGAAATGAATCATGATAAAACAGATGTCATGTTTGATTTCAACATGCCATTTGAGATTAATGACGATAACGAAATCCTCAAGAGGCTCGGATTGTAAGTTCACGACGAGGTTGCAGTCATGGTTTCAGTTTTGGATGTTACTGATGCATTACAGTACCACTCACATTATTAATTGTTGTCTCGCAATCCTATAGAAGCCATGCTCCCTATGAAGAACTAGAGAAACTTCTCCCCAAAGACATTTTCCACTATTGCAGAGAACATCGTCTCTTGGATGCAGTCCTCCATCGCCCAAGTTACCACGCGTATCCGTACTATCACCCTGGTGCACCCATGCACCCTAGGCACGGCCACGAGCTACATCCTGGTCTTGCCCCTCCTCCGCCACCCCATGCGCATCATTCGACTGAATCATCAACTGCGTCAACCTTCGTTTCGGCATCAGCGTCTGCATCTTTGTCCGAGCAGAGGCAGTCAGAAGCCAAGATTGCGCATGAAGCACATTCTGCAGCAGCTGCTTCCGGAAATCCTCCTTCGCATTCGCATTGATATTGATATCCTGCTCATGAGGTATTGTATTGTATGATGAGTATAAGTACAAGTACAGTAATCATCAATGCTTTCTGCTATCGTTCTATTTCACAACATGTGTGATTTGGAAGCAAAACCAAAGCAACAGAGAAAAAAAAAGACAAATATAATATTATGCCAGTATTCAAAATATTTTTAATAGATTATATAATGATAATGCTCTTCGTTCAGTATTCAATAATTTTACTACAATACTAGACTTACAAATCATCTAGATCTTCCAGACCATCCTCCAGCTCGTACAACTCCACCAATTCCTTTTTGAGAGCTTCCCCCAAATGCATCGTATCCTTCCACCTCACCTTGTCGGCATCGTTGCTATCCTTATGATCCACATATCTCGACCATATCCATTTCTTCCCTC
>Ga0306864_1000777_pt1 | contig 14181 bp, 10 predicted proteins | sample AntRauTorckE5430_FD_190448 | JGI IMG/M metagenome (GOLD analysis project Ga0306864, IMG submission 190448) | Saline lake microbial communities from Rauer Islands, Antarctica - Metagenome Torckler E5 #430 (v2) (version 2) | ecosystem: Environmental > Aquatic > Non-marine Saline and Alkaline >...
TTTCTACAAATGCGAGAAGGTCGCTCAGGAGTTTGCAAACCCTCCGGAGAGACTTTATTTTGCGTGGGTTGAAGGGCATCCCCAAATGGAGATTGAGAGATTTGTTAACTTTAACAGGAGAGGAATATGGATCCTGATAAGCTACATAAGGTCCTATCGAATTACAGTGAGTGAAGGTAGAAGAAGGTCCAGTCCCATGAGAGGATTGAACCTGATGAATTCCACGTTCCTCTTGCAATGACTCCTTGGTATTTGCCAAGACATTCGCTTTCTCGCTGCCTATCTCCTTGGGAGCCATGATATTGATATCAAATGAGAGGATCAGTCGCCTATTGTAATTGAGTTTGAGTTTGAGCTTGAGATAGACTAATACAATTTTATATTGTGGTCTCTCACTCAGCAAATTTCTAGGTTTTATCAAGGGTTTTATGTATGTAGTCTAGAGGTTGGTTGATTGGAATGTTGCAGGCGTCATTGTCGTATGACGTCATCAACAATCATCGAAGAAGAAAAGTATGATTTTACCTGATTTTACACACCAACAGGGTCTTTCCAGGTCTTTCCATCAAGATGAACATAATTTCTCCGCAACTTACAACATAACACAACTTATTACAATACAACAACACACAACAGCAACCAACAGCAACACATAAAATCGACAGTTGACAATCGACATACTGTAACTACAAACAGTTGAAATCAAACCTTTTCTTCTTTCTATTCTTTGAGCACTGTACCACCGTAGTACATATTCCATGCCGTCAGCTCCTCCTCCATTTGCAACTACACTTGGTGTCAATAGTGGAGAAGTCGACGTGGATTATGCGGAAACAAATTCTGTTCATCCCAAATGTTCTGGAAATCATGCTAGCGACGTTGCAATCAAAGAGACCGTCGTTGAATCATCATCAGCGATCAAAGCATACATTGTCGATTCAGATGATGAGTCTGAAATGTCTGAAATTGAAGCCTTGCGTGTAGATATTTTACCAACAAGAGTAGAGACAGCCAAAAAGGCACGCTCCAAATTACGACTATATACAATACTTGCCATCATATTCTTGATTATTCTCGCAACTACAATCATGGTACCTGTATACGTTTTCATTCTCAAACCAGATCCTTTAGATAGAAGTGAACCTCCGTCAATGTTACCATCCCTCGCTCCATCAGAAGCACCCACTGAGATGCTTTATACACTGTATGTAGATAAGATATCTGAGATTTCAAATCCAACCATGCTCATGACTGAAGGGACAGCACAAAATAAAGCAATCACATGGTTGTATCATCATGACCCAGCTAATAGACGAGATTTAGACGATGAACGATTGTTCCAGCGATATATTGCTGCGGTGTTTTATTATTCAACTTCCAAAGGAAAAGGTTGGCACGATTGTTATGCAGGAGATGTCCTTTGTACAAGCAGCTCCAAGAAACCATGGTTGAGTATGTGGGATGAATGTGATTGGTACGGATTTGTAGAATGTGACAATGGCTTTGTCACGAGGTTTATTATATGTAAGTACCACACCATGAACCATGATATATCAGTGAGAGAGGGGGGCCTCGTTATCCCTCGCCCAGCATTATTGGCTCTCATGTTTATTTTGATGCATACTATTCTGAATTCAGTGACAAATCAGAACGGTGTAGGGAAAGGTGTTAATGGTAATGGGTTGCATGGAACACTGCCGGAAGAGTTTGGCTACCTTACATCACTCAAGCAACTCACAATTGATCGGAACCCTATGCTGACATCCAATATACCAGCCACGTTTAGTAAACTTACAAACCTACGCAGGTTGTCACTCTTGTTCAATAATTTGCAAGAGCCATGGAGCGAAGGGTTACTGGATAACATGACAGAGCTAAGTGGACTTTATCTGAACTACAATGACTTCAATATGACGCTCCCTGTGGATATTTCAAATTGTACAAGCCTAACAGGGCTCGGATTGGCAGGTAACAAATTGTACGGGTCGATCCCCTCTGAATATGGAAAATTATACAGTCTAAGTAAGCACTAACTATTGCAATTTGTTTGCTAAAATTGTATACTGACAAAAAGCGAAAACTCACTCATTGTCTTATCTCGCAGCTTTGTTAGAGCTCGATGAAAACTTTCTTACCGGAAATCTACCTGCCAAGCTCTTCCCGAGCAACATCACTAGTGGTCTACCCGCCCTCCAGATTCTAGACCTTCAAAACAATAGATTAAATGGAACGTTACCAGTAGAGCTTGGAAATCTCCATTACATCCACAAGTTATATTTGTCAAACAATGATTTTCAAGGTGGTCTCCCTGCATCCTTGAGCAATATTGGAAGAGAAAGTGTGAAGTATAAAACAATTACGCTGGATGGCAATAGATTATCGGGTGTCATACCTCCAGAGCTTGCCAATATTTCCCTTTTGTGTAAGTACGGATATTGCCATGGACGTTCAAACTTTGTCACATTATAAAACATACTCCTCATTCGACATTGCTGCATATTGCTTATTTTGAAACAGATTCGTTGAATCTAACGAATAATTCGTTGACTGGTAAAGTTCCAGATTCCATTTGTTCTTTGCCCAACTCTCAATTGAAGGAGTTATTGGTCGATTGTGATGAAGTTGAATGCAGTTGCTGCAATCCATCTTGCGATCCAATTGTAGAACGATGATTATAGAGCAAGCTCACCAACTGTGATTGATTTTCTCTCAAAATTGTGGCTCAGATATCCCGCGTCTAGTGACCGGCATTTTGGAAGTGACCGATGTCGTGTAGTTTCAGAGCAAAAGCAAACCTATGAAGGATGCAATTAGTCTTAGATTGCTTCACTCTCCCATCACAGAAGAATACGACCACACCGGAGATATTGCAAAAAGAGCTGGCACAAAATTGCGTCCATTCTCTTCCAATTCCATATCCATACCGTGATCTTTTCATGCATATATGTGGATCAGGGCTGGGGGGATAAATATCTGCATTACCGAATCAGAAACAGTGTTTCTCAGTGATGATATCACAGATATCGGCACACGAACTGTTGTGACAAGTTCGACTGCTTCGCATCAAGAGAAGTCTCTTATTCTCAAATTAAACCCAAACCAGGAGTTCAATATGCAATCTACTACAAGGTAGTGGTGGGGGAGGACACGAACTTTTTATCCGAGCGCCATGGTTAAATCTGCCAGTTTTTGTTGAAGATTTGTCAATGGATTAATACCCACAACAAAATGGCTTAAGGACTTGTTAGACCCATATCTGAACTGAGGCAATAATTACAATGCCCGCTATGCCTTTTGCACGATACTCTAATCAGATTGCTATATAGACATACCCATGACTAGCTGGTCATGCTTATAATCTAACAATTTCATATCGTAGTCTTTATTCAATTATATGAACCTGACGCCTAACTCATTTAAACATCTCGCACTGCTCAACTTTGCCTACAATCCCGAAAGCCAATGATGAAAAGAGTCCAAAATATTGAATGCAAACAACCTCCAACTAATTGACAAGAACATCAATACCCATTGTCATCTCTTAAGGTAATTACAAAGATTACTTGCTTGTGAATAAAAGAGTAGATCAGATCAAGCATTAAAGAATGAGCATGATTTTCTTCCAAACTTGACCCTTGTCGCGGCTAGCTGCTTGATTAAAAAGCTAACCAAGAGCCGTGACTTAACAACGATCTCACCCCTTCTCCCCCTTCGTAAACACGAATCATCATCTTCTCCTACTTAGACTTTGTTGCTTTCAATGCATCTGCTTTTCGCTTTAAAGCGATGGCGGCCTTTTTCCGACAACGAGGGCACACGTACTATGTGGGGATTATATTATTAATGTGGGATGACATAGAATTATGACTCTGAGAATCCCATTAAAAACGCGCCTTTGTGTCACCTTCTTCTTTGCCTTCGAGAGATATGCTCTGTGACTGGAAAAACAGTCAAAGATGCGATTCCAAGGATAACTGGGATTATTCTTGAGGATGGAGAAGATGTTATTGTAAATTGCGCGGGGATGTGGGCTCGGCAATTTGGAGAAACATGTGGTGTTAACATACCCAATCAAGCTGCTTAGCAGCTGCAATTGACGAAGTTGATCCTTCCTGGCCTATCATTGAAGACTCTTCGAAATGCGTGTATGTCAGGCCCGAGGGTACGGGGCTGATGCTTGGTCTTTTTGAACGAATGGGCGCGCCTTGGAACGTGGAAGGGATACCTAATGATTTTAGTTTTGGTGAGATTGAACCGGCTTGAGATCTTATGGGACCTTACCTCGAAGAAGTCATGGAACGTGTTCCGATAGCGCTCAATACTGGAGCAAAGTAATTGTTTTGCGGTCCAGAGTATTTTACACCTGGTGTTCGCCCATTATTCGTGAAGCACCTGAGCTCAAAAACTACTATGTTGCAGCTGGGCTCAACTCAATCGGTATTTTGACAGGCGGGGGGGTCGGCAAGATATTAGCTAATTGGATAAAAGAAAAGACTCCTCCCAACGATTTTGATTTGACTCGCATCAACGTCGATAGATTTCATTCTTACCAATACAACCCGATGTATAGAGAAGAGAGAGTTGGTGAAACACTTGGAGATACTTATAAAGTCCATTATCCTGACCACTTCCCATCTACTTGTCGCGATGTGAAAAGATCTCCATTGCACTCTCAAATGGCCGAGCAAAATGCGTTCTTTCGTGATGTTAGTGGTTGGGAAAGTCCCTCTTGGTTTGCTCCAAAGGGTGAGCAGCATTGATTGAAGAGGAGCACTTTGCGAGACAACATTTCTTCCTATTTTGAGAACACAAGCATAAAGCATGTCGCATCAATGTCGTCCTGTTTGACATCAATTTTATTAGCAAGTTTCTAGTATCGGGAAATGATGCAGGAGATTTTCTAAATCAACTGTCAACAGCTAATGTCGACGGCCTATCAGGGAGAATTACATACTCCCAATGGTTGAACATTGCAGGCTACACGGAAGCAGATCTTGCTATCACCAAAATTATAGATGACGAGTTTCTTGTGGTGGCAACAGATACAATGCACACCCATGTATTGACTCATATAAAGCGCCAAATAACTAATCAAAAGCATGTATTTGTCAACTGCCTGCCATTGTGTGCAAGCGCAACTTTCCAATGGGATTTCTAGACGCTCCTTTTGCTACTTAAGTACTTGATCGCTTTCCAAAGAAAGATTATAAAGGAGTGCCATTACCAGAGGAAGAGGTACCGATGTTTAGTTATTCTACTGGGTGCAAGCTATTTCGTGCTAGATGCCAAGATGCGCCGTTGCCCGAAAATTATGGTTTATTCTGTTTGGTAGTTTCAACGTCATTTGACGCCAGCGTGGAAGGATCAATCGCTTGTATCTGCAAAATAATCAGACGATACGGCATTTGTTTATCATCAGAGGCCGCAGCAGGTGTCATTGGTTGGCACACTTCGAACCCCTCTCCGCGAATAGTGGTCTAAGATCAGTAAGAAGTATTTAATGATTTTAATTTCAAATTTGCTTTTCACTTGAAAAGGCAATGAGATCTTCAACCTCTTGCTTTTGACTTGAATCAAGGTCTTTCATTGGCCTCACATCCTCTCCTAATTTTGCAACAAACCCACAAGCTCTTCCCATCGCCGTGTAATACTGATCCTCCATGTGATGACTCAGTGCTTCTCCGCTGAAAATAGACCGAGCGATTTTTGACTCGCGTTCAACAAAAGTTTTATCAATGCCAACTAATCCAGCAATATCCGACGCCTGGAAAGATGCCATTCGCCCCTTCATTGCTGATGTCAGCTTAGAAAATTTCTCTGAATTCTTCTTAAGCCCATCTCCGCTGCCGTCGTCGTCATTGCTATCAATTTCTGACATTATATCACCAAGAAAGGAACCCTTGGAAAGAGGACTCGTCAACGCTGTGCCATCCCTCACAGGACAAAGCCCTGCATTCTTTCCCTCAATCCAAACAAGTGCCTGTGCATCTTCTGCTTCTTCAGGGACTGTGATCAACACTGTAGGCCCACAATGCTCGTATCCTACATAAACAAGACCAAGTGCATTCACTGTTCGAGGTAAGCGTGTCACAACATCTTCACCATTAACCACTCTGTATACTTCGTCAATACCATTTCCCACAAGAGAATCAAAATTGGCAACAAATTCGATGTTACCTACACGAGGTGACCCATAGTTGTACAGACGGAGCGATTTTGGCCTTGGCGGCGGTGTCTTCTTTGCAGGTTCGCCCTTTTCCATGAAGTTTGATGCGAGAGAATTCCACCAGGGCTCCGAGGGTTCAAGTCGTGGAAGGCCTCTCCCTGCGTCAATTCCGTATTCACCGATATCAGCAGTGAAAAGAGTAGAAAGGGAGCCTCCTAGACTGTGCCCAGTGACAATCAAGTCGTAATCAGAAATATCATCACCAGGAGATACTGATGCAAGGAGCAACTCTTTCAATTTCCTTGAGATAGACTCAAGGGATTTTCTATGAGTGGTGGCAAGAAGAAGATATCAGCTACCATATGCGAGATTAATATGCACTACTTGCCAACAATATATCCTTACCTGAATCCAACGTGAACCTTCGCTACATCCACATCATCAATGTCTTCTCCTTCCACCCATGTTTCTTGAGTGATTGAAGCATCAGTAACTAGATCCACTAACTCGCAAGTACCCCGAAATGATAATGCGATGACTTTTTTCTTCAGAGATCTATAGATGGCACAAGTACATCCAGTTTCGTCATGTGTAACGAAGCAACAGAACTCTAAATCGTCACCCATTATGTGAGCATCAGATGATCCTTCTGGTAAATTCTTCTTCACTTGTTCAATTTGGTTTTCATACAACTGTCCCCACAAAACCCCTTCTAAACCTCCTTTCACCTTGTATTCCTCTCTCTTCATCGTGACATCTGCGATTGGCATGTACTTGACCTTGACGTCCACACGCCCCCTAACTTCACCTTCATAGAAACTCCCAATCAGACCTCCCACTGCAGCTCCAGCTGGACCAGCAACCATTGCTCCAGCCGCAGCAGCTGCTGCGATTTGACCTTTTTTATCCTCTTTCTTAGGTTTCGATGTCAATTTCATAGAGCCGTCCCACTCCTGTGCAATGCTTTTCAACAAACTCTCCGTGTCGTTGATATCTACTTCTTCTCCCCTCTTGATTCTAGCAACAACTTCCTCTTTCAGCATAGATATGGGATCGTTTACTTTCGCTGCAGGTAGTATTTCTGCCAATTTCCGACTAGTTGAACCAATAGCGCTTCCCCTCCCTACCACATCATCGTCCATTACTGTGAAGACCAACCTTGCATCCTTTGGATCTTGTACATACAGATAAAAGGGCTTGTCGTCCCAGATTGCCTGACCTCCTTTTCCCCACGAACTTCTAATGTGATAAGACCCATTATCTTCCCCTTTTTCTTTCCTTTTTTTGGCCTTCTTCTCGTCAATGTTACTCCAAGCAGTGCTGCTCCTACCTACGTGCGCGCATCCTTTAAGCGCTAGTACTCCATTGTTGGATTTCTCTTTTTCTATATATTCGATATCTTCTTTCCATTTTCCTTCGGCAACCGCAACTAGAAGGTATGCATCAGTACCAGAGCCAGTCATTAATCCCTCAGCAGAATCGTCCTCATCAGGCAGGTCAACACACTTTATAGGTTTGATCTGGAGAAGACCTTTATAGATTGAACGAGTGAATGCTGTAGATTGAAAGGCCACATTTACACCGGAAGCTCCGCGTTCCCATCGGGAAGAATTTGGATCAGGCTCGCTATATGCGTCAAACGAGAGAGAACAACAGAATAACGCAGTTGATAGATCAAAATCACCGTTTTTGCTATACTTTTCCTCATCTACAGCTCTAAGAGAAGTTAGTTTTCTTCCTGACCCTTTCATAGGAAGCGTTGGAAAGCCTTTCTTCTTGCGAGTGAGCATAAAAGGAATATTTGATTGGAATGCTGCTTCTGACAATGATGTGGTCACTAGTAACGAGGGTCTGCATGTGGGCGGTAACTGGACAAACCCCAATACAGGATCTACAGTAGTGGAGAATGCAACTATAACTGCGATTGCAAATAGGTTCACCATTCTGCGCTTTGTATAATTTATGATCAGTTTTACTTGTCTGGAGGAATCACAAGAACTGATTTAGGACCATTGTGAGGGAGTGTCAAACAAGCAGAAGGAATGCAGAGGAGTGACCAGTGTGTCAAGAAGAAGAAGTGTCAAACGTATTAGTGAGTCGTAGTTTCAACTATTTTACCTCATAATTGACGTCATCCATTCCGTACCCCACAAACCTAAATTCCAAGCAAAAGTGTTGTTGTAACCTACAATACTACCCATCGACAATTAATTATTTGCGATTTGTCTTGTTGCTTTAAAAGCAAGTACATGCCAAGGTTGGTTATCTCGATATGGATGACTTCTCGTCAAAATGCGGGTAGCACGGAGTGTTTTCCTTTTTGCTTTTCATGTAAACTGGAGACTTGCTCTTCTTAATTGCTTCCGAAACTACGAAAGAGGTAATAGTTGATGCTGCGGCGTGAACAACACCCATTGTAAATACCCGGGGAAAATGACATTGATGCCGCTGTGCAAACTGCCACAGACCCCTGAAACTGTAGGATTTCGTCAAATTGTTACCTCTTTCAATAGAAGCCGAAATTTGATCTGGTCATTATCTCCTTCAAATTACGATGATAATATTTGGTTTCTGGCCCAAGTGCTTTAATCTCTTTGAGTGACTAATCCTTTACCTCCTAAAGACTCTAGGTTTCGATGTTGATGCTGAACTATTCCCAGTTGCCCATGATCTTTTGTGCATGTTGCAGTATATTCAGAGAAGTGCAAGTGTTTATTCACACACTGATATCACTTGATTTGTGCGAATGAAACAAGTGAGAAGTGAGGAACAAGTATTGTGGAATAATGTGTGGTGCGTTGAGACGACAAATCAACAAATCGCTATAGCTAATTTAGCATATATGCCTCATTTTTCTCAACAACCGCTGATTGATCGATCTTCTTCTCACTCCTTTTCTTTTACCGCTTGACATCGCTTCTGTTGTCAGCGTCATCGAGTATTGACTGTCAAGCAAGGAATGTTACTTCCCGGTGTGGTGCTTTGTTGGATACATCTCTTCCTCAGTCATGGCAAAGCTGAAGGATTTGTACATAGCAACGGGGTTTCAAGAGCCAGGTTTCTACTTAATGTTGAAGATACTGGACAAATAAAGGAAAAACAGGCGAGTGAAGTAGAATGGGATACTTGTTTTTCCAAAAAACGAAGGAGGATTCTGTTAAGTGCAATTACATCGATTATTTTCGGTGGGCAAGTGAATGCATTGGAATGTGACGATGGGGGCATTGTTGCAGAAAACTCTGTCCCAGGCGCTTATCAGCAGATATGTATGAGTTTACAGAAAAGATCAATCAGACTGAAAAGTACTGGTGAAACAGTAAGCGTCTTGCAGGGCACTGGTGAAGATGGGCTATCTGGCGGAAATAGTAAAGGAAGTGTGACGGGAAGAACAGGTGTTGCACTCTGGAATTCAGGGATCCTGTTGACACGACTTTTAGATGAAATTGCTGGCAGAGAACGTAATATCTTCGTAGGCAAAACTATTCTAGAACTTGGATGTGGCACTGCAATGGCATCGATTGCAGCATCAAAACTGGGTGCAAATTTTGTTTATTCAACAGATGGGAACGAAGAGGTTGTTGCATTGGCAAAAGCCAACTTGGAACTAAATGTCATTAATAAGGGGAAAGCAGCATATTTGAAGTGGGGTTCTCTTGACGCTGTAGATTATTATGATATAGCCGATATCGTAATTGGGAGTGACCTCACCTATAATTCAGGGTCCTGGGGAGGTCTAGCTGAAACGATCGAGTCTGTCCTTAAACCCAATGGCATTGTTATTTATTTGACCTTGGGTCATTCTGGATTCAATTTGGAAGGAGAGTTAGGAGGATTCTTGACACTCGTAGAAAGTCAGGGCACTCTGGAAGTTGTAAAAGAAGGAAGTCCATCATGGCCCTTTCCATCAATACCTTCTTTAAATCAGTTACTGTATGCATCACTGACTAGCAAGGAGAGGGAAGTTGTCGCTAGCACTGGAGGCTTCAAATCTGTTATTTTGAGGAAAAAGAGAAAACGTCGATAGAGTTGTAAACTGCACGGATACTTGAAATTATGTAGTAAATAGTTATTCAAAATAGAAATAATAAATCATAGTAGCTAATGGTATGCAATAATGCTGAACATGACGCTGATCAAGCACTGTAGTCTTGCTATGGTTCATCAAGGCTCGTAGTTGTCTACTTTAATGGAAACAAAGTATCCACCTGGAGCATTTTGCTTAATGACGAGCATGTTATCATCGAGATACACTACATCGAAGAATCCGGGTGAGGTATTAGGATCGACTCCAGGCAAATCTTGAACATTAATCTGTGGCAAATTGAAATTCAGAGGTGGTAGAAAGTCAGGTTTCACACCGAGCACTTCTATCGGCACAAGCTTCACAGCTTCAAAATTCAATCCTACCCTGTTGGAATAGTTGGGGCGGAGGGATGCTCTCGTTTTCACTTCTGCTCGAACCAACGATGAAGGAAACTGAGTTGGGAGCAACGACTGGATACGAGGAATGAAATCAATAATGTTCAGCGCAATTGGTGGATCAATCACTTGATAAATAGCCCCTGGTGCAGCAATAGGAGATGCAGCTAAGTTTAACACGTCCAGAGCAGTTGTCCAGATCATCCGCCAGGCGCCCTCTAATGGGACTGGACCTTCATCTGAATTCTCGCCGTCGACCCCTCTTGCTGCGTTGACGGGTGTAGGGTTCATGAGCTCAAGTTGCGCGATGATTTCGTCGACTTCTTTCCTTGCTTTTGGTGAAGCTCCGAAACCTCTATCATACGAGGCACAGAGTTGTAGGAGTTCGTTTTTTAGTTCCTGTCTTTCCACATTGACTGCTTCATCGAGCGAGGGATCAAAGCTCATACCGTCGACATCAGAGGGGACTGAGGAGAACAATTTTGTATGACATGCTCCAGAACTCATTCTAGTCATTGAAATGCTGAAAGCATTAGTGGCTGCGAGTACACTAAACATTACCAAGGATGATGTTATTGCCATCTTCATTTTCGATTGATCACAAAAAGTGCAGCAGTGCAGCTTTGGATTGTGCAAGTAAGTGATTTTTTGTGATGGTTTAATTCGGTAGATTTTGGATCTTTTTTAGATTTTGCCAATTTGGATTTGGATTGAGTTGAGTTGATCAATAGAAGGAAGCTCATATAATCAGAAATAGTAGGTTACGATCTCAAAGCAATCAAGAAGTATGCGATTGTACCACCACCACTCATCACTCTTCATCTCTCATCATCAATCATCAATCATCATTTATCGTTTTTCTCTCGATGTTGTTGTGGAGTAATGTTTAATTGATCTTTCCTCCGTCTGAAAGCACCAGGACAAAAAACAAAGATGGTGTGGTAAGTGCAAGTACCTTTATTAGACATAAAGACCAATTCTCTCAAAGGCATAACCGATACTAATAATAATTGCAATCAGGGGCTCAGAAGAATTTAAATCTTGCAAAGCATTATTGGACAGAGTCCAGAACAATGATCCCAAGCTAGTAGAACTTGTGATTCTGCCCGTAAAGACATTTGGAGATGCTGAGCTGTCACGTCTTGCTGACATTATATTAAGTGGCAAGAATACGAATCTGCACGCAATCAGTGCTTCCGGTCACAATGTTTCGCCGTCCGCTTTGGCATTGCTCGGGAGTGCATTGGCTTCCCAAAATGGAAGGTACATCTGTAATGTTGCTATCGGAGATGAAAATTTGAATGATGAAGGTGTTGAAGCGTTCTGTAAACCACTGTCGGAAGTGAATGGGGGGTCTCTAGAAAGCGTCGACTTTGCTTTCAAGAACATATCAAAGTCTGGGGCAGAGATTATTGGGAGGACATTCGGAGCTAGCGAAAGTATAAGGCGCATATATCTTTATCGTAATCCAAACATTGGTGACGAAGGTATGACTGCATTCAGTGCATCCGCAATAAAGGATGATACATCTCGGTTGTCTTTCAGGAACCTTGAGCATTTGGACATTTCCGAGTGTGATGTGGGTGCAGCTGGTGCCAAGGCTTTGGTCGAATGTCTTGCATCCGGAGAAAATGACACATCTGCAAGATCCAATCTCATCGATATTCAGATGAGCAAGAATCCATTGGGAGCAGAAGGTTGCCTCTATTTGAAAGAATTGATATCAAGAGAAGGAGGAAGAGGATCTACTGTCCAAAAGCTATCAATCAACAAATGTGCAATTGGTGATGACGGCTTGACTTTTATAGTAGATGCTTTCAAGACTTCTTGCAAAGGTTTTTCCTCTCTTAATGTGGCTGGCAATGGAATCTCAGAAGGTGGTGCTCTAGGCTTAGCTGAGGTACTGCATACTCGATCAATTAACCTTCAGAGTCTACATGAGCTTATCCTTGCTGATAACCCCATTGGGGATGAAAGTGTATTGTCAATAGCTAAGTCTCTAAAATATGCCGAGGAGGAGGGCAACAGCAGCATTGATGTTTTGGACTTGAGCACAACCAAATGTGGTAAGAATGGAGCAGTAGCATTGCTGAAATGTTCAGCGCTGAAATCTTTGCGCCTATTCAACAACAATCTTGCGTCAGAAGGCTTTGAAGCGATGCTTCCTTTCCTTGTCGGGGGGCATCCAACTCTAGAACATTTGGATTTGGGTGGTAACCGAGCAGAAGAAAGCGCAGTCGCTACCCTGTTAGGAACAATAATGATCATGAATGAACCAGATGATAATGTCCTACGAGCTCTGGAACTAGGGGGTAATGAAGTGGGAGAGGTTGTTGAGGAAATTCTAAAAGAGTTGAATGAGATTCGGCCAGATCTTGACGTTGCCAGAGATCGGCCCTCAGCAGAGCAGCCCAATGAAATGCCTAGAGAAGAACTGAAAATGTGATAATCGAATGCCTAATATTCACACGTTTACATTTATTTTACAGACCTGTATAGTTTGGTAATTAAATTAATGTCCATGTATTTTCAAGTCGAGTATCATGTATGACAGCTGAAATCAATCTTTGTTTGGTTTTGGCTGAAGTAGCAATACATCACCTCCGTCGACAGCGACTGCTACGCTCGAACCTCGCACGGCAAGACAGCCAGCATCTCCACAGTCCATTGGCAGATTACCTCTACTATAAACAGAAACATGTGCATCCTTTGTGAATGTTCCTTCTGTATTGCAATCGAAAATAGATATACACCCGCTATTTTCACTGCCAGACAGAACATACTCAAATTGTCTGCCATTAATGCTATCATTTGTAGTGAAGAATGAAGGTCTGTGAATTCTCTTGCATCGCTTCGTTGACAATGGAACGTGCCCAATAAACGATTGCAGTGGATTTTTCAGGTTCCGAAGATCCCATCCGTGGATTACATTGTCATGACCGGCAGTGATAAAAGATACAGAGTTGCGTGGATTCCAAACGAAGGAATGGGGTTTATCATGCGCAAAGTCAATATCTGCGACAACTTTGTTAACCCTAAAATCATGCACAGCAACTGTTCCGTCGTCTGAGGAGGAACCTACCAATGCACTTCCATTTCCTTGTAACTGCACACATCCGACTTTAGAATTGTGATGATGTGATACAAATATTGGCGAACAAAGAGCACCAGAAGAGATGGATTCAAGCGTTGTTACTGCCAGGGTTTTATCTTTCGAACCTGTACAAATATAAATATCATTGTAGTTGCTTCCTTTCGTATCTACATGCATAGAAAATATGCCCCAGTGTGTAGTTTCTTCCCTGTTGTTGCCAAATTCTTTGGTACGCCTGTAGACGACGAAGTGGAACGAAGGTCCCACAGGCAAACGGTTCCATCATTTGCAGCAGTAACTAGGATTGAAGGGCGTTGGTCAGACGATTCGTCACTTTTTGTGTAATTGCACCCCCCGCATCTTGGGACAAAACATGCATCGGAAATCCATCGGCCACCATGTGCTTTCCAAGTTAAAATGGGGTCAATTCCATTCTCTGTTGGCTTGTCGGAACAGTTCCATATGGAGACTATGCCTGATTTTCCAGCTCCGACAATCCATT
>Ga0306864_1000778_pt1 | contig 14143 bp, 8 predicted proteins | sample AntRauTorckE5430_FD_190448 | JGI IMG/M metagenome (GOLD analysis project Ga0306864, IMG submission 190448) | Saline lake microbial communities from Rauer Islands, Antarctica - Metagenome Torckler E5 #430 (v2) (version 2) | ecosystem: Environmental > Aquatic > Non-marine Saline and Alkaline >...
GCCCATATTGCAACGAAGCTGCCCCTCGAACAATCTCAATCCGTTCCAATGCCTGCGTTGGTGGCGTATAATAACTTTCGGGATAGCCCAACGCATCGGCAGAAATATCATAGCCATTTTGTCGAGTATTGAAGTTGGAAGTGCGGTTCGGGTCAAGCCCTCTCGCACCGATACTCAACTGCAAACCTGCCCCATCACTTTCCCAAATATTCAATCCTGCGATACCTTTATAGACCTGTCGAGCGTTGTTAGTCGCTAAGTTACCGACCATATTATCCAACAAAATCACTTCGGATTTTTTAGCAGCATAAATTGCCATATCTTCCACATTTCGCAATCGACCTACCCCAACATTTTCGCCACGGTTTGCCTTAATTTCCACTGTTTTTAAATCAATATTCAACGAAACTAAACGGATTTCAATCGCTTTATTCTCTTTATTAATAAAAGAAAAAGAAAGATAAACGGTCGTAAAACCTTCGGCAAAAACGGTCAAATTATAGTCGCCTTTTGGCAAATTATTAAACTCGAAATAGCCGTTTCTGTCCGTTTCCTGAAAATCCGTTCCTGAATTGAGCATGATGGAGGCTTTTATAATCGGTTGATTATTTATACTATCGGTGACAATACCCGAAATTTTTTGAGCGTTTGTTGTTGCCGAAAGGCTTATGAATAGGATAACTAAAAATTGCTTCATTGAATTTTACTTGATGTATTTTTTATTTCGATAAATCGAAATGCTTTGACAAAATTATTTGTTTGTTTGCTCCGCAAACTTTCTTGGACAGGATTTACAGGACAAACAGGATTTTTTGATGGCTTTTCCATCAATCTTATTTTTGCGAAGCAAAAAAAAGCATCCTGTTTGTCCTGTAAATCCTGTCTAAAAAATAAAATTAGCTTGTCTAATTTTTGCTTGTTATGCTTTTTAAACTTCTCTTTGGACAGGATTTACAGGACAAACAGGATTTTTTGATGGCTTTTCCATCAATCTTATTTTTTGCGAAGCAAAAAAAGCATCCTGTTTATCCTGTTTATCCTGTCTAAAAAATAAAGTTAGCTTGTCTAATTTTTGCTTGTTATGCTTTTTAAACTTCTTTTTGGACAGGATTTACAGGACAAACAGGACTTTTTGATAGATTTTCCATCAATCTTATTTTTTGCGAAGCAAAAAGAATATCCTGTTTGTCCTGTTTATCCTGTCTAAAAAATACTCCGATTTATCGGAGTAAAGCATTTTAGTAGGAAGTATATTGCAGTCCCACAAAATTAGCAAGGGAAGTTTAAATGGTCTAATTTTTAATTAGATTATTTCTAAATAATGATTTTTGTCAGAAAATGGTTTGTATAGAAACAATTTGAAAACCTGTAATTTTTATTATTTGAAAAGAGGTAATATTACTGTCAATTGTCATACCTTGTCGCCTTATTCAAACATTATTATTTTTAAAAATAAGTGTAGCTTGAAACAAAATATTGATTATACCGACATTCTAATTTATATTAGAAAAATTGTTCGTTCTGTAAATTTAGAAACGAAAAGGATTCAGAAAAGACATGATATTAGTATTCCTCAATTACTAACCTTAACTTTTTTAGGAAAACAACCTGACTATCAGTCAACCAGTACGATTATCAAAAAATATTTAATGCTCAACTCCAGTACGCTTACGGGTATTATAACTCGTTTAGAATCAAAAGGTTGGATTGCAAAAGTTCCATCAAATAACGATAAGCGAAGTACTAAAATCGTTTTAACGATTCAGGGTTTGAATTTCTTAGATTCAACGCCCGAAATTATGCACGATGTCTTGTCAAAGAAACTCGAAGAATTGCCACCTGATAAATTAAGAGAATTGCAAGTTTCCTTTGAGTCTATTATTGATTTTTTAGATATTGATAAAATTGAAGCAAGTCCTATTATTGTAGGCGGAACTGATATTCTTAATGATTAAAAATGTATTCAAAGAATCTTTTGCTATTAGTTTCTATAAGAACTATCTTTTTTATGTAATTTTTTTTAATATTAATTATGTAATTGATTGATTATTAGTTAATTAAACATCGATATTTATAATAGTGATTATTTTTAATCAATTTAGTTCGTATAGAAACTAAATAACTCCCTAACTTGCCATCTTGCGAAAATAGTTTTTATAACTAAATCAAGATTTATGGGAGTTATTAGAAATTTACAAAAAAATTCTAAAACAAAACAAAGCGTAACAAGATTTCAGATTGTACTATTATTAATGATGTTTGTAGGGACTTTTTCCTACGCTCAAACAACCATTACTGGTACTGTGACTGATGTCACTACGGGTGAAGGTTTAATTAGTGCAAATGTATATCTAAAAAGTAATCTATCAAGAGGTACAATCACTGATTTTGATGGAAATTACACCATCGAAGTACCTAAGGATGCGAAAACTTTGGTTTTCTCGTACATTGGTTACGGATTAAAAGAAGTGCCTATTAATGGGCGGACGGCAGTTGATGTCACAATGAGTGAATCTATTGACATTCAAGAAGTTGTCGTAACAGGTTTAAGTATTAGCCGTGATAAAAAATCATTGGGTTATGCCGTACAAGAACTTGACGGAAAGGAAGTTTCGGAAGTTAAAACTACGAATATTTCTAATGCCTTGGCGGGTAAAGTAGCTGGTGTTTTTATCACTGGTAGTGGTAATGGTCCAACAGCTTCTGCGAATGTAACAATTCGTGGAGAGTCTTCACTTTCGGGTAAAAGTCAAGCCTTATTTGTGGTCAATGGTATTCCGATTACGAATGGTTTATACAGTCCTGGAGATGGACTAAATGGTTCAACTACGATTGATTTCGGTAATGCTTCTCAAGTCATCAACTCTGATGATATTGCTTCAATTTCAATTTTAAAAGGACCTGCTGCTTCTGCGTTGTACGGTTCTCGTGCTGCAAATGGTGTGATTTTGGTCACGACCAAAACAGGTACAAATAATAGCGAAAAAGGTTGGCAGGTTAGTCTAAACTCGACAACGAATTTCGAAACAATTTTGAAATTACCTGATTTTCAGAATGAGTATGGTGTCGGTGGCTATGGTAAATATAGTTATAACGATGGTGTGACTTACACAGGTAACAATTATGATGCTTTTGGTGAAAACTGGGGACCTCGATTAGATGGAACACCAATTAAACAGTGGAACTCTGATGAAGCAGCCGTGCCTTTTGTAGCTGCGCCAAATAATATTCGTGACTTTTTCCAAACGGGTATTACTGCTTCAAACAATGTCTCTATTGCAAATTCGTCTGAAACGGGTGATTTTCGCTTATCTTATACGAATTTGAGTCGTCAAGGTGTTGTTCCAAATACTAATTTGACAAGAAATACTTTGTACGCAAGTATGGGACAAAGATTAATGAATGACAAATTAAATATTCGGGTGAATGCAATGTACGTGCGTAGTGGCTCGGATAATGTACCGAATGCAGGTTATGATGAGTCTTCGTCTATAATGTACGGCTGGTTGTGGTATCCTCGTCAAGTTTCTATTGACGATATGCAGCAGTACTGGAAACCAGGTCAAGAAGGTGTACAGCAACGTTACTCGGAGGAATTATGGGTGAATAATCCATGGTTAATCGTGAATGAAAATACCAATTCTTTTCAAGAAAACCGTATTATTGGTAATGCAAATATAAGTTACAATTTTACACCAAACTTCTCTTTCCGCTACCGTTTTGGGGCAGATGTTAAGGACGAACAACGTCAATACCGTCGAGCACCTTCTACAAAAGCGGTCTTGAATGGTTCATATCGTGAAGATGAATTATCATTCATGGAAACGAATAATGAATTTTTACTTTCGTGGAATACAGATCGTTTAAATGGGTCAAAACTTCAAGTTGATTTGAAAGGTGGTGCAAATATTATGCGCCAAAATTCTAACTTTTTGATTGCGAATAATCCACAATTATTATTACACGGAACGGATCCGAGTATTTATAGTTTGACGAATAATCGTTCTAACGTACTGGTCGAAAATCCGAGAGCACAAAAAGGAATTAATAGTGTTTTTGCTTTGGCAACATTGGCTTATGACAATTTCTTGTATTTAGATCTTACAGGACGAAACGATGTATCAAGTACATTGCCGACAGCGAATAATTCTTATTTTTATCCATCGGCTTCGTTAAGTGCCGTGATTTCTGAAAAGTTAAATTTGAGTGTAAACTCCCCTTTGTCTTTCTTAAAAGCACGTTTCGCTTACGCAGAAGTGGGTAATGATACCGATCCTTATTTATTGAACAATTATTACACACCCGAAGCATTATTCGGTTCAAATTCAGCTTTTGGAGTTAATTCTTTAGCAGGAAATGGAGATTTACGTCCTGAACGGACGACTTCTTTCGAGGTTGGTGCTGATGTTCGTTTCTTCAAAAATCGTTTGCGTTTAGATGCAACATACTATTCAATGTTGTCGAAAGATCAAATTATCTTGTTACCAGTTGCAGCGACTTCAGGTAAAAATACAAGATTAGCGAATGCTGGAGAAATTAGTAATAAAGGTGTCGAGGTGGCACTTTCTGCGACTGCAATTAGAAGACAAAATGGTTTGAATTGGGATATCACCTTGAACTTAGGACATAATCGTGCAATCGTTGAATCATTGCCAGAAGGCGTGAAAGATAACTATCCGATGGTTGCTAATATGTATCCAAATGATGGTGGTACAGCAGGTTTGGACTTGGTTGCCGTTGAGGGCGAATTATTAGGACAGTTACGTGGATTGACTTTTGTTCGTGACGAAAATGATAATATTGTTCACAAAAATGGTTTGCCAGTAACATCAGAAGAGAAATCAATCGTTGGTTCTTATCAGCCTTATTTACGGGCTGGTGTTTATAATACGTTTACATATAGAAATCTATCTTTCGGATTTTTATTCGATGGTTCTTTTGGTGGAAAAATCTTCTCTCGTACCCATGCTTTAATGAATACAGCAGGTGGAATTACGAATAATGATGATCCAAATTTACCAATGTCCTCATTAGACGGTCGAGAGATTTATGATATTTCTTATGATGCGACTGGTGCACCTGTCTATGATTTAGTAGATGCTGGTGGCGTTGTTGGGCCTGGGGTTGATATTGATGGTGGCGAAAATACAACGTCGGTTTCACCTCGTGATTATTTCTATGCTTATTATGGAAATGGTTTCCGTCGTGACAATATCGAGTCTGCATTATTTGATGCGACTTACGTCAAATTGCGTGAAGTTCGTATAGCATATCAATTCAAAAGCGAAGCATTAGGTAATTTAGGTTTTGAAGGATTAAGTGTTGCTTTAGTTGGTCGTAATTTATTATTATTTACGGATGTGCCATCAATCGACCCTGAAACGTATTCTATTCGTAACGGTCGTTTTGTTAATGGTTTTGAAAGTACACAGTTGCCATCTACTCGCAACTTTGGTATTTCAGTTAGTGCTACATTTTAAGTATTGAGACACGGGATTTGGTTGGTTAATTAGCTAATCAAATCTCGCATTTGTTTTTAATACTAAAAATTTTATAAAATCTAAATAAAAAATATGAGAAATAATACAATAAAAATATTAAGTCTAATTGCAATCTTCGCTTTTTCGTCTTGTGAAAAAATAGAAGATTTGAATAAAAACCCTAACGAACCGAGTGTTGTCACCGCAAGTGTTTTAATGACTTCGGGTATGAGAACAATGGGTAACTCTTCGGTTAATCAATCGTTTTTGTTAGGAAATAATGCGGCACAATTAACCGCAAAAACATTACGTACAGAAATTGATGTTTATAATTGGAATGCTTTCCCAGTGGTTTGGGACGCAATGTACTCTGGATTAACGAATATCATTGAAGCAGAACGCTTGGCAATAGCCGATGGCAACGAACAAATGGAAGGTGTCGCTATCGTGATGAAGTCTTGGGCATTTTCTGTATTAACGAATGCTTATGGCGATATTCCTTATTCAGAAGCGATTGTTGGTGTCACAACTGATAATTTCACACCGACTTATGATGCTCAATCCGAGATTTATAACGGTGCAAATGGTTTATTGGCAGAGTTGGAACGAGCAGTAACTTTATTGAACGGTTCAGGATTAATTGAAGGAGATATTATCTTGAGAAATAATGCAGCGAAATGGATAAAATTTTCTAATTCACTACGTTTACGTTTATTGATGGGTATATCAAATAAGCAAGATGTTTCGGCAGAGATTGCAGCTTTAGCAAGTTCAGATTTATTATCAAGTAATACTGATAATGTTACGATGACATACACGGGAAGTTTCCCAAATGAGTTTCCATTATTGCCTTTAAAAATTGGTGATTTTGATGCAGTCGCATTAGGAACAAGTGCTTATGATGTAATGACTGGTTACAATGACCCTCGTTTGACTCGCTATGCTCGTCCAAATGATGGAGATTATACGAATGTAATGGCAACCAATTTTTCGGGTGCGATTAATGGTTCGGAAAGTGCTTCTGCTTGTCCAAAAAATGGTTCTCGATTAGGTGTCGCTTATTATGATTATCCTAATCAAACGACGGCTGCGATGTTGGAAATTGACCGTGCAGAATCAATTATAATGACGTATTCAGAAGTTGAATTTTTATTGGCGGAAGCCGCTTTGAAAGGTTATACAACGGGAAATATTGAAGCACATTATAAAGCTGGTATTGAGTCTTCGATGACTTATAATCAAGTGGATTTAGCACCATTTGGCTATGCTGATTTTGAAGATTATTACAATACTTCTGGGGTAACTTATGATGAAGGAATAGACATTTGGGAACAAAAATGGTTGGCGTTATTCTTCCACGGTTTAGAGCCTTACTTTGAGGTGCGTCGTTGGTTGGCAGAAAGTAATAATGACTTTAGTGCCATTCGTTTTTTAACACCGACTTGTCAGAATATAAATGATAATTTATTGCCTGTTCGCTTTTTGTATCCTGGTGAGGAGCAGAGTTTGAACAACCAAAACTATACAATTGCCATTGATAATTTAGGTGGTAATAATAGTTTTAATGCAAAAATGTGGTTGTTAGATTTTTAATCGAATGACTTTTGGTTCTTTGACTAATTCCCTGACCGATCCTAAGAAATACTCCTCAAGAAAACTGGGGTAAATTAGGGTGTACTCTGAAGCGAAAATTTTTCGTTCCTCAAAATTTGCTACCTTTAAGGTGTAAGTAGTTAATTATTAATATTAAAAACCTCCCCTGAACGAATGGGCAGGTTTTAATATGGTATTTCACAAAAACAATTTCCCTTAAAGATTGGTCATTTTTATGGGATTTCTCAAAGAACCACTTTTGCAAAACCTGTTGGGGCTATTCAGCCTCAACAGGTTTAATTTTAAGAAAAAATGGCATTAAATCAAATGATTTATTTAATGGTAATCGGTATTACAGGCCCGATTATCATTTTTTTAATTACAAGGCGATTAAAAACGGTCGAAAATAGACGGAAACAAAGTTTGCGAAAGCGGAAAAATATTGGTTCGACAACGACCGAAACGCCACTGGAAACTTCAATTAAGTCTATTAAAGCAGAAGGTATTGAAAGTATCGAAACCCGATTTTCGATTATCGAAACGATAGTCATTACTGTCTTAGTTTTTTTGTGGATTGCTATTTTGGTAATTCCGTTTTTGAACTTCATTCCTGCAACTTTAATCTCTGTTATTTTAGGGTCTTCGGCGGTCATCTCTGGTATTGCTGCACGGCCAATTATCGAAAACTTTATGGCAGGTGTAATTATCACTTTCAATAAGCCTTTTCGAGTCGGAGATACCGTAATTATTGATGAGCAATATGGTACGATTGAAGATATTACGACAACACACACGATTTTAAAAATTTGGGATTGGCGGCGTTTAGTCATTCCAAATAGTACAATGATTGTAAAAGAATTTATAAATTATACTATTAACGATAGTTATATCTGGCAAAAAGTCGGGTTCAAAGTCGCTTATAATACCGATTTGGCGCATCTAAAATCGTTAGCGATTGAGATTGCTACGAATAGTCCAAACCTTGTGGGTGATGAACCGCCTATGTTTTGGGTGATGAGTTTGGAAGATAATCATTATAAATGTTGGATAGCTGCGTGGAGCGATAGTCCTGCGAAAGCCTGGGAATTAGGCAATGACATCAGGAGCGCGTTAATCGAGGCTTTTCAGCAACATGGAATTCAAACACACGGACATATTATTATGAATGAAAGTGATTTTATAAAAAAAATAAAAAATGAGTAATAAAAAAAATAAGTATTTTGATATACACCCACCCGTGTTTTATCCAGCTTCCATCATCATCGTCTTATTTATTGCCTTGACGCTGATTATTGGAAAACCGATGGAGGAGGTTTTTGTTAATCTTCAATCTCAAATTACGACAAATGCAGGTTGGTTATTGGTTTTGGTTGTAAATATGTTTTTGGCACTCGCCGTATATTTTTCTGTTAGCAAAATTGGTAAAATACGTCTGGGCGGTAAAGATGCCGAACCTGAATTTTCGACTTTCGGCTGGTTTTCAATGTTATTTAGTGCAGGTTTGGGGATTGGTTTATTGTTTTTTGGGGTAGGAGAACCGATGATGCACTTTTCTAATGATGTAATAAATGAAACGCCTGGCACCGCAGAAGCGGCAAAAAATGCAATGAAATATACCTTTTTGCATTATGGTTTACACGCTTGGGCGGTTTATGCAGTTTTGGGTGTTGCCCTTGCATTTTTTGCTTTTAACAAGGGTTTGCCGTTGACTTTACGCTCCGTTTTTTATCCACTTTTGGGTAATAAAGTCAATGGTTGGATAGGTAATATGATTGATACGATAGCCGTTGTTGCAACGCTTTTTGGTTTGGCAACTTCACTTGGTTTGGGCGTCGGACAAGTATCCTCTGGTTTAAATTATTTATTTGGTACAGCCGATACCGTAGGTTTTCAAGTTTTCCTAATTGCTGCAATTACAGGAGCAGCGACGATTTCGGTTGTCATGGGATTGGACAAAGGCGTGCGCGTTTTGAGTGAATTAAATATGCGTTTGGCAATTGTCTTTTTGGTCTTGATGTTAATTTTAGGCCCAACGGTTTATTTGTTAGATAGCTTCATTCAAAATGTTGGGGTTTATTTCCAAAATATGATTGAATTAGGTGCATTGACGGAAGTCTATCAGGGTACGGCTTGGCAACACGATTGGACGATTTTTTATTGGGCGTGGTGGATAGCTTGGTCACCTTTTGTGGCAATGTTTATCGCACGAGTCTCAAAAGGTCGGACGATTCGAGAATTCTTTTTGGGAGTCATGTTAGTTCCTTCATTGTTGACTTTTCTGTGGATGAGTGTTTTCGGTGGTTCTGGGATTTATTTAGAGTTGCAGCAGGGCATCAATATTTCAGATGCCGTCAATGAAAATATTTCAACGGCTTTATTTGTCATGTTAGAAGAATATCCGTGGAGTACATTGATGAGCTTTTTGGGCATTATCTTAGTCACGAGTTTTTTCGTTACTTCATCAGATTCTGGTTCTTTGGTCATTGACAGTATTACCGCAGGCGGAAAATTAGACGCACCCGTTGCACAACGGATTTTTTGGGCGTTTGTAGAAGGCGCTGTTGCAGCAACTTTGCTCTTAGGCGGTGGTTTGAATGCCCTGCAAACCGCATCAATTGTGTCTGGTTTGCCCTTTGCCATTATTCTGATTATAATGTGTTTTTCGCTGGTCAAAGGACTGCATGAAGAAGTTCGAGCGATGGAGAAAGCTGAAAAAGTTAAGGAGCGAACTGCTTATCAAAGTATTATTACGGATTTGGTGAACGAAAGAAAAACAAAATAATATGTTATTCAAACAAATATTAGTCGCCTTAGATTTAACAGAAATGGATGACTTCCTACTCCGTTATGTTTTATTTTTGGTCAAAAAGTTTAAAACAGAAAAAGTTTATTTTGTTCATAATATTAAACGGTATGATTTGCCCGAAGCGATAGACGAACTTTTAATCGAAATCGGCAAACCGTTAGAACAATTGATAACAGAATCCTTAGCGGAAAAGGTGGAAAGTATATTTAGCGAAAGCGATATAAAGCCGTCTATTTTGGTCAAACATTCCGACTCTACTGCACACACCTTGACGGATGTTGCGGAAAAACTAAAGGTCGATGCCATTGTTTTGGGTAAGAAAAATGCCTTTAAAGGAACGGGGCTTCAGGTAGATAAAGTCCTGCAATTGACGAATCAGTCGGTCTTGTTAGTACCTGATTGGGCATTTAATAATAATATTACCAATTTAGTCGTCCCGATTGACTTTTCAACGCATTCTAAAAAACTCTTAAACGTTGCTCAAAATATTGCAAATACCGCACCTGCTAATATGGGAGCTATCCATGTTTATGAATTGCCTCGTTGGTTTTTTCCTTATATTCCGGAAGGAAAAGCGAATATATCTTTATTAAAAGATGCCGAAAAATCGTATCAAAAATTGGTGGATTCAAGGGATTTAAAAGGTACAAAATGCGTGTTTTTGTCAGGCAAAGATAAGGGTGTTGCCAAGACGATTCAGGCATATGCCATTAAGCAAAAAGCAGATTTTTTAATATTAGGCTTGAAAGGTAAAAATCAATTTACAGGTTTTCAATTAGGTAGCATTGCCGTAAAAATCAGCCAATTAGATTGGCAGATTCCTATTCTATTTGTTCGATAATTTTTTTTAAATCTTGTCGGTTTTCTTCAATATTTTGGAATAAGCAAAACCGACACGATTTTTAAAATTACCTCTTATATAATTATTTTTGGCTCGAAATTACTTCAATATAACCGTTTTCCAAACTATAGCATAAATTATGACCTTAATAAGCTGTTAACCAATCTTTTACATCAAATCCATCTTGAACTTCCGCCAAATTCACATCTACTTTCACCAATCGTTTACTAATCCGCCCATTCATCGCAACGTGTGCATCGACTGTCACAATTGGCTCTACAAAACCGTGTTTTCTTTCATATTCTTTTGCCAAAAAGTGAGCAAATTGCAAGATAAAATCCGGTTGAATCGCCATTTGTTTTTCTTGATAAAAGGTTAAATAATCACCGTTTACAATTTCAGATTTTCGCTGTGTTTCGCTGTCTGCAACAGTAAAAGTAGCCATACCACTTTTTTCAACTAACATCACTCGCCATGAAAAGCGGTAGCCTTCCTCTGACCAGAAAAGGTGATTTGGATAACATAAATAACGAAGGGGAAAGAACACTTGAATTAAAATATAAAAAGATAAAGCAAACTTTAGAAAGTTCGCTTTTCTTCGGGTATTGAAACCTAAGAAAAGACCGTCATTCCGACGCAGGTCGGAACCTTCTAAATGTAAGGACTCAATTTTAGGATTACTACTTTTTTGATTTTGCTCGTTTTTGAGTTGAATGCCGTTGCCTTCGGTAGATTCCGACTGGCGTCGGGATGACGGAAAGGTCTGAATTTTTAACACTCGAATAATCCAATTATGTATTTTCTCATGCCATTCCCCCGAAAAAAATATTAAAGTCGATAAAATCATAATCGCTGGAAATAAACCAATATTAAATAACAATTTCGTCATCACATGAAAAACGATAACGGCAATGTAAGCCAACGGTCGAGTCTTACGATTTAATAGAAAAAAAGCAATCGTTAAATCGTAAAATGCACCGAAGTAGCTAAATAAAAAAGCGGTTTCTTTGAATTGGAAAAAATAGCCTAAAATTGGGTAATTAGAACGTTCGGGCAGCCAAATTGCCATTGGCATTGCATTAAAAATCCAGTCATAATTGAGCTTTGCCAAACCTGCAAAAAAGTAAACGCAAGTCAATTGAAAAATGATAATATTGATCGTCCAAGCAGGGACTTTATCTAATTTTATTTGTGGCTTTCGCCAAACGTCAATTGAGTATTTTTTATTTGCAGGAAGAAATATTAATAAAAGAGAAAGTAAAACAACCAAATAATAATGGTTCAAATAATTGGTTGCATCCAATAATTCGGAATAGGTAAAAGTGACGAAAAATGTGATTGCCGAAAGGCGATAAAATGCACCCAACATAATACCGATTGCCGAAATTATAATCAACGAATACAAGATATAGCAACCAGCTTCGCTCGGAACACCTACCCATTCAAAACCGTAAAATTTAAAGAAAAAAGTCGGTTCAACGTATAGTTTTTGAATCCAATCAGATAATATAAAACGAATTGCACCGACTGCCATTAATGCACCGAAAAGCACTCGAAAGGTGATTAGAGGATTGATTAATATTGGCTTTCGCCAATTGGTGAATGTGGTTTTTATGATTGAAAGTGGCTTCACTTTTTTTGTTTTAGATATTCTTTTTTGAAATAACGTATAATTCTGAAACCCAAAATAAAACCGTCATTCCGACCTACGTCGGAATGACGGTTTCCACTTTAATTTTTTGATTTTGTGCATTAAAACCCTAATCTGAATCACTCGGATTATCAATATAAGTTATCGAAACACAAAGGACAGACGGCATATCCGTTTTGATATTTATCAACTGTTTCGTTACTTCATTATAAGCCTCGACGATACTTTGTGTATCACTTTCTACCAGTTCAGAAAGTGGCGTAGAAGTTCCTAATCTTGCAAGTGTTGCTCGTGCTGCTGAAAATTGTTCTTGAATTGCAGCGTCAAGCGTTTTGTCCCCTTTCATCGTGCCGATAGCTTGTAAATAATCATCTAAACCTAAACCTTCCACACCTAAATAAAAATACCAGCTCGATGTCAAAGCTTGATCCGCCAACTCCAAAGAACGACCAGAATAATAGGCTTCAACTTTCGTCGGATTAGTGAATCCTAACGTCAAAATACCTGAAGGAATACCTAATTTATCTCGTTTGATATATTCGTAATTTTGATTAAAACCATTGACAATTAAACTCAAAGAACTTCCTGCGGCTGTTCCTGTATTCGTTACAAAAACCGCTCGATAAGCGTCCCAACCTGTTGCAGTTGCTTCAACACGAGTTGTTATATCTTCAATGACTTTATCCAAATATTGTAGATATTTAGGATTATTTGCAAATTGATTAATGATTTCAGTATCGTCATTTCCAACACCAAAAAGTAAATAATCTAAAGCTGGAAAACCTTTATCATAGGCATCAGGACTTGTAAAATCGTAATCCGAATTTTGGATTTTTTCATATACAATTGCCGTATCTAAAGGAAAATTATTCAAACTATTTTGCAAAAAAACGTCTGCTGCTGGGCCAAAATCATATTGCGAAACTCGTTGCCAATAATAATAAGCAGCAAACCAAGCCGTTTGCAATTCTTCTAAATTTGTTGCATTTATGGTCGTTTGAAAGTCATCATTTGCCAAATTTAATTCATTAACTCTTGCCTTCAAATCGTTATAACCAGGAATAATCAAATTATCTGCAAGATTGGTAAACATCGCTTCTTGGTCAAAATCCGTCTCGCAACCTGTCGTTTGAGGGTCATCTGAACATGATGCAATTAATAAAACGAACGCTAATAAGGTGAATATTTTTAGTGTTTTCATTTTCCATAAACTTCCGTCATTTCGACCTAAATCGGAACCTCCTACGGGCAGCGGAACAAAGTTTCGAAAGCACAGATTATAAAATTTGTGACTTCTTCAATATTGAGTCCTTACGCTCGGGAGATTCCGACTTACATCGAAATGACGGTTTTTATTTTTTTAAAAGATACTTTTTTTATAAATCATTTTTTACACTTTCCAAACTATAATACGCTGCCAACTGATCTTTTGCGGCTTGTAAATTCGCTTCGGTTACGTTGTAAAAATTCATCTCAGTGAAATTAGAATTTCCTCCGATCTGTATCAATAAATCATTCACATTTGCAACCGTTACTTTTTTATTCGCATTGAATTGTAAAGAATAGACGAAAGCTGCTACCTCTGAAAGAGAGTGATTACGAAGTGCATCATCATTGAAATCATCAATTGCATTATTCAAATAATGAATCGCAGTTCCAACAGAAACCAATTCCCAATTCGCTTGAATTTCAATAATTGCTTCATCTCTTGCCGTCAAATCGTCATTAGAAATAGCCGCGCGACCTTTCAAGAAATTATCCATAATTCCTGC
>Ga0306864_1000779_pt1 | contig 14135 bp, 8 predicted proteins | sample AntRauTorckE5430_FD_190448 | JGI IMG/M metagenome (GOLD analysis project Ga0306864, IMG submission 190448) | Saline lake microbial communities from Rauer Islands, Antarctica - Metagenome Torckler E5 #430 (v2) (version 2) | ecosystem: Environmental > Aquatic > Non-marine Saline and Alkaline >...
TCATCGTCAATATTCCATTTTTGAAAGAAACTTCTGTGCAATTCTTTTTCATCCTCTTCGGCTCCTTTTGCGAGTTCAGCAAGACGTTTCTGATGGATTGGGCTCGGTGCTTTTTTAGATAAACGATAAAGACAGTCTGAGAAGTCTGTGAGGTAGAGCGCATCTTGGAGGACGTAGTAGATGAATTTATCTTGAGATAAGGTCCCGTGTACCATGGACGTTAGGAAAAGATGTTTCTCCGTAGTGGAAATGATGGATTGGGAGGCGTCCCAGAATCTTTGGGATAGATTCATAATGGATATGATGTGAATATTGAAGATGATTGAATGCGTAGTTGGGTAAACTTCTGTGGGTCTCGAAGACTACTATGTACTACTTTATGATGGTACGAATGGAGGTTGACTTCTAAGATCTCGCATGATACTGAATATATTATTCGCGAAACACATCGTAAATCGTAACTACGTATAGTACCATACTGCGAAGGTACGAAGGTACTAACTGTACGAACTGTAATGTGGCGAGCGTTAACTGTGCGGTGGAAAAGGGTGGAAAGCAGTTTAAAAAGGAATATTGCAGTAAACAGAGGAGAACGTCAGCAATACTGACTTAAACGACAAGAAGGGAGAGTTATGGAAAGCACGACTCAGCGAAATGAAAAATTGGAATAGTCTCCAGAAAGGTAATTTTTGAAGTAAGAGAAAACGCATTTAGAGCTGCTGCACTTATTTGTGCTTCTTATTTCTAGTCTTGTTCAAGTAGGACCACCTTGCCCATTTAGCAAGATACGATATTTACATGCTCGTGATTGTAGATGTGCCATCACATAAGTAATCACAATTATTACATCAATAGTATCTTGCATGACAACGGACAACTAGGACCTTGCACATTTAGTAGCAAGATAAGATATTTACATTCGTGATGGGAAATGTGCCATCACCTATCACCTACTTAATCACCCAATTATTACATCAGTACAATGACATCTTGAAGTATATTTAACTAAATGCACTTCGCATAATTATAGAAAAGAGAAGGATAACATCGTACTTGAAAAGGAAAGCACTAATCACCACCACCAAAGCCATACTACCGAGAGATGTACGTTTTGTTTCCTACCGAACGAATTTGTGGTGCGGCCCGACCGCTGAAAAGGCGAGAGGAATTGCTGCTCTGTATTTTCTTCGCTCCTCCCTCGAAGAGTCGTCGTAGTAGCAGGCAGCGATGATTCCATGTCGTCAATTATTGAATATTTTATAATATGATGATTCTTCACCACCAGCAGCAGGCAAACAGATCATCCTCATACTATTTCTTTTCCTCTTAAAATACACGCAGACCTCGCAACATCAACCCTACCTAGGTACTGCTGTCATGATTTCTTCAAAGGTAAGATCATTCATTGGTCGTTGGTGGTCATTGGTCATCGACCGACGTCCTCCGGTCTCCGGTGAGCACCCTTCTAGAAAAAGAGTGGCGGAGCCTAATAACAGACACTCTTCTCTGAAGGACTGTCCAAAGGCCAAAAATCTAGCGCTCACAAATCACCAACACTTTCTGACAAAAATCATGTTTTCACACATCACAGGATACCAATGCTTGGATCGAGGATCGTGTTCAAGATGAAGTAGTTAAAGGGAAAAGTAATTCAAAGCATGTTGACACGGTCACAGCTGGAGGATATGGAGGAAAAGGAATCGAAGTCGAAGAGAGTGAAGAAGGAGGATTGGGGTTGGTCCATGACGATGCTGACGAGGACGACTTGTTGAGGAGGAGGATGCCAAGGAAGATAGGACAAGTAAAAGTAATTGATTGTGTGGCAGTTCAGGAAGCCTCAAAGGTAAGCCATGCGTTGTTGTTGTTATGTTTGAATTATTTCTGTCGCGCAGATATGGAGAAAAACAGATCAATCATTTATTGTCAGCTCGCTCATCAGTGTATGCTCAAATTTTATTCATTCTTATTCACTTGATAGGGCGGAAAGGATAGTATTCTTGAGGAGGAAAAGATGGGAGTAGGAAGGTTCAGTGGCAGCAGAGCTTGGTCTCCCGCACAAGGAATTACGTTAACTCTTGGAATTATGTTTTTATTGTCGGCCTTGTTCTCGCCAACAGCCCAAGCTAACGGTTTAAATATTATCGATGGAGGCCTTGATGAGATGGAGGCTGTTGAAATTGGACAAGATTCGGTAAGTACACTTGTATTGTTTAACATATTATTAATCCTTGTATTGAAAGTTTCAAGCATGAATTTCTTACATAAATGTTTCGCAATCTCGCATCATAAAAGGATATGACGTCATTTATTAGCCAGTCGGCGACTGGTGAAGATTACGATGCTGCTGAACAACGAAAGAAAGGTGTTCGTGGATTGCCTCTGGTGCGTGTGAGAAGTAGTAGCAATGAAGCGGTATGTTGTTATTATTATCTCTGGTGGGAATTTATCACAACCCGTCCTTCTTTTTATAGTATTCAGTTCTTCCCTTACTCACCTCCATATTTGCTTGCACAACTTGACAGATCAATGACCGCAGAGTGACAGCAAATGAAGGCATTGATGAAAAAGACTTTGCAATCGTCGGAGAAGATGGTAATAGTGTACTAAATCCGACCAACCAGCAAATGGTAAGCATATTTTTCAGCATGTTAGTACAGTACTTGCTACTATTGCTACCCAAATCACTTCCTTGTTAAAAGAAATAACAGTTGAAGTTTGTTATCAACTCCTACCCCAATACACAATGCTAACAATGTTTTTCATTTTCCATTATTTCAAGGGAGACATCGTGATTTGGGATGCCATTGCCAGGAGTGACGAGGATGCGTCGGCTGATAGTGTGCATGATGACAGTGTAAGTCTTTCGAAATACCGTGACCTTTCATGAATGAATACTCAATTAGTAAATCTAACGATATCTGAAACACAACAAGAAAACACACAAAAGTGATAGTGTAAGTATTTCCAAATACCGTGACCTTTCATAAATGAATACATACTCAATTAGTAAATCTAACGATATCTGAAACAGAAAAAGAAAAAACATACAAAGGATGATCCGTGCCCCTGCCAGGAGCCTGATCATCTATGTATGTCTCATGGTGACCACTTGCATTGTCGTCGAGGTATAGAATTTTCCAAGAAATGCAAGAATGATAGCGAATGTTTTTCTGGATCTTGTCATGAGAATTTGTATGAGTGTTGGTGTCCCACGCCTGATTCTTGTACTGGTTGCAGTAACAATGCCTTCCCTTGTCTACGCGTCGAACATCAATCTACTTCGCTGCTCGATTTGTCTGCCCTGAAGGCAAGTGCGCGAGAAGGAGGCAAAAAAGAAAAGTACCACAAGCTTGATCTCTTTGATGCTGGAAAAACAGTCTCAGTTGTGCCTTATCACAACGAGAATGCCGGGGCCTTATTGCCTCCCACTTTTTTGCAGGCCAGTGCACTGACTAAGGATAATCAGCATATTGGTCAAGTAGTTGTCAAATGTCGTCGTGATCCGTGCCTTGGGCTACAGATATTTATAGACAACGATTGGATAACTCATATTGGAGATGAAGACCTACCATTCTCTTCAAAAAAGCAGAAATCGAAGGCATCAGACAAACAAGTTGACATCGTCAAGAATGTATATCCAAGAATATTCATCGAGTCTTTGGACGAGCTAAGGAATGAAGCATTCGTCGAAGGCATGAGAGGGAAAACAGCGGTGGCTCGTGTACTTTCTGATAGTGTTCTTGTTTTAGATTTTGATTTGCCTCCTGGAATGGGCGTTGAGTTCGTTGGTGAAATCAATTCTACGATTTCTGTTATTGGTAACGTGCAATCTTTGGGAAGAGCGAGTTTCAAGAATACTCAAGTTTCTTTTGAGCAAGGCTCTCTCAATATTAAGGGCCCTCTTATCTTCCAATCAAGCCAACTATTAGGCCTCGATAGATGCCCTCTTTTCTTCATAGAATACAACAGTCTCTGTTTCTTTGTATCTCGAGGTATCGAACAGGCTCATGATGCGGAAGCACTTTGTGGTACATATGGACGTGCATCACTAGCCAGTGTAAATGACGTCAAGCCCTTTCTCCAAGACAATACAGGTGCGCTTAATCGCCATTCCAAGGCATGGGTCAAGCCTGTTGCAAGTGGTTGTATGTCTGTCGACTCCAATGGTATCGTCTACAATGCTGATCAGCTGAATTGTGACACTTATGTGCGGGTCGTCTGTTCCTTACCCTTGAAAGAGCCCATTCATGGTAAAAGATACACAAGCTATAATACCACCCAGTTCGTTGGCACCTATGATCAAGATCTTTTCAAACGTATTGTTGACAAGACAAGACTCCCATTTCAGCTTGGAGGAAGTCTTTCTTTTGTTCAGGGTGACCTTATCGAGGATGATGATAGTGAGACAAAGATTCCGATTCTTTTGAACGCTTCTGACTCTTTTCCAACCGGTGTTAGCGTAAGTTTGACTCTTCATAGCGGAAGTCTATCTAGTATTGAGATTGCGCTCGACACTCATAATGGGATCGGTCATGAAGGCTTTGAGTGGTCAATTGACGATGATACGAATTTTCTTCCGACAAAAATCCAGCTTCATACTGGCGCCAGTGTCTGTATACAAAGGGTAGACCTTCTTGTACACAATGAAAATGATCATGGGTCCGTCGTGGCAAGTTTACCCGCAAACTTGTTTGCTGACTGCCTTAACTACAATGTTTGCACTAGCAAAGCTGATCGGTTGTGCGGCCGTAGTCTCATGTACTACGATGAAATCAACAAGTGTGCAAGACTTGATGGTGATAATTCCAGCATCATCCCTCGAGATCTATCTATTGATTTACTTGCTTTAAGTTGCGCTAGATTGACAACTTGGCACCATCCTAGTCTTGGATCTCCTTTCCTCGTTGAGGCCCATCTCGATGACTTATCAGAACCTGTGCAAGTGAACGAGTACTTTGGAGATAGCCATCAATATAGTTTTTACAATACGTCGACCTTCGCTCATGAACTCGACGAGTCCACAGTTTTGCCTGTAGAATTCCTTGTGAAAGGAAGTGCCATTCTCCAAGCGGTAAAAATCACTCGGTATGGCCGTGCGGTATCTGAAGTTGACTTTCCTTCACTACGGGACTGCATTAATATGTGCAATGCTACTGCTAATGTTCTTGGTCTGCGTTTGAATTCAAAAAATGCTACCACTCTCAATCTAATTGCAGACATTGAATGCCGTAAACTTATCCAAGTGTTGGCAGAGCCAGGTAGCGATGGCAGTGTAATCGATGGCCGAGATGCTTGTACAAGTCCACCTATTTCTGTTGGCAGTCTCGACGACGTTGTTCGAGAATTAGAATTGATCACCCAAACTCAGAGTGAATACAGGACTTTAACTCTCAATGTTACAAGCAGATTGAATGGTAACACGAAAAACATCTTGGTCCCCACTAATAGAGGCCTCATTTTGTACGAAGATCTTGAAGTCCCAGAAGGAGAAGGAAGCATTGAAAGTGCAATATTCCACGTCGCTGATCTCGCTGAGCTTTTTCTCGTTGATTTGAATATCAATGGTACCACTCGCATCTTTTCTAAGAGCCTTGCTCAAGTTGAAATTACTGGATCTGATATTTCGACAGTCAAATCTTCCGAGCCGTTTCTCACAAATGAGGGAGAAACAAGTTTTTCGAGTGTTTCTTTTTTTCTCAACGCTACCCTGCTAAATGTCAATAATGGCCGTATTGAGTGCATGTTTGTGCACTTTTATGACAGATCTGCCTTTGTCAACTCTCCAGAGGGAAGCATTCGCTTGTCTCGTATCAATGTTTATGAGCAATTTTCGCCATTTTTAAATAGCGCTGGGTATTTTGAGGGAAGACGCCAGCTTGCCATTTTAAATCCGTTACCTGATGACTCTTTTGGAACCCTGGAGCTGCCTGATGCCAAGAGATTCTACGAAAGCGTTGATGATGATACAGATGTAGACTGCTTTGGCGTGGATATACCAGATAAAATCTTTAGTGATGTTGGCGTCCAGAAATGTGAAGAGAAATGCGAAGAAGAGTTCATGTGCTCAGGTTTCATCACATTCTATGAAGATTTGATGCCGCAGTGTGGTTTATGTCTGAAAGAACATTGCTCTTTCAACTGTACTAGCGCAGTTGGCGGTGCCTATTTTAAGGCCAGGAGCAAGTTTCATTACTCTAAGGCTTCAGTATGTCCTTATATTTCGAGGCCGTTTAAAAGTATTACCGGTGCGACACTCGAAGAATGCAAGGTTTATTGCAGCTACTACAGATCTTGTGAGGGTTTCAGGGTCACCAACGATCACACCTCCTGCGAGCTGATTGCAGATCTCGACTTTGCTGAGGAGTGCTATCCGGAAGATTCTGAAGAAATATACTTCCCATTTCTACAGGGATCAACAGATGGGTACTATAACGTGAACGGTGAACTCGCATCTCCATTTGCCATAGCCAAGCACCCAGGTATCCCTGTTGACGAATGCTCCAATGTTTGTTCTAAAACTATATCCTGTTCAAGTTTTCAGGTTTCTGATGATAAATGTCATCTCTATAAAGGAAATAACTTTGTCCGTACCAGCGGAGATACGGGACTATATGTATCAATAGACGATGCCTTCCCAAAGAAGCGGTATATGGGATATGAGAGTTGCTACCTTCCTGATGCATATGATACAGTGAACAAGAAAACTGTTGAACGTTGCAAAAATCTTTGCAATGAAGACTATTCTTGCTTTGGTTTTACATTTCGGCCTGTTAAATCTCTCTCTGAAGAAAACTGCGAGCTTTATAACCGGACTGCATTGGTCAATGGTGTGTTCGGTCCGAACTTGGGCTGTCAGAGGCAACCATCTCGACGTGAGCAAAGGGACATTTTGCCACGAAGGCTAGGAAAGAAAAAGAAAAATGCCAGTAGGAAGAAAAAAAATAAGAATGAGAAGGAATCAAACTACCCTTCCTTGCAGCCAAGCTTATCAAGCAATCCCTCAAATGAGCCTTCGTTGTGGCCAAGTATGTCCACTTATCCATCTTTACTGCCATCTCCCCAGCCCAGTGTATCTATATATCCCTCTGGCGAACCCTAAGTACCCCCATCATCTGTGCCAAGTGGATCTAATGTTCCATCTACTAGACCTAGCTTGAGTATCAGACCATCTCAAGAATCAGAGACCTATGATCTGTTCGTAACCTTCGCAAAAGAAGTTTATTCTCCATCGACAGACAGAGCATTCGAATTGGTAAGGAATGTAACTGAATTGGTTGAGGATGAGTGTAAGGCTCTTTGCTTTTATGATAGTCAATGCATTGCCATTCGATATGATGTGAGGACTAGTATTTGTCAGATTGGCACCCTCTCTTTTGGAAATTCAACAGAGAATCCATTTCTTGCCCTAGAGAGTATGCCAGCGGACGAGACTGCCAGATATGCTTCTTCAAATGCGTGCTTTATTGGAGAGAAGCTTCAAGAGCATGAAGATGAAAGAATGGTAGCAGAGGAAAGCTCAGGGTATTTTCATTTGCCTCGAACATGCACTCTACAAACAACAAGCAAAGATGCATCTTTGATTAAAAGTCCAGCAGAATGTGGTATGGAATGCAGTGAGATCGATTCCTGTATTGGATTTATTTATTTCGTCAACTATGGAGGAACTTCGAATGTGGATAAGTTTCACATGTGTGAGAAAATCTCTTCTTTTGACTTGGGCAAATGTGATGCCGTTGATAACAATATGGACCTGTACCTAAGAGGTGATATCGGTGCCACTTGTCAGGCCGTATGCAATGTACATCAGTTGTGCTCCGCATTCACTTTCAGTGAAACAGTTTGCGAGTTGTATTCAGATATTGCTCTTCTAGATCATTGTCCAAAAGGCGAATCACCTCAAAAAATTCAAATCGGTCTCTCCAATCGTGCACGTGATGCGTTGGTTGCAGCTCCTGGTCAGTGCTTTGTTGAATATGAAGATCTTCGGCCTTTAGGCTGTCGTGACTTTGCTCAGCCTTCCGATCTTTCAGGTGAACATAGCACTAACGAGATGCTGATGCTGACACCTTACAAGTGTCAGCAAAGTTGCAAGGAAGAGCGTAAAGAGTATTATGCTGTCCATGATGGCAAATTCTGTAAATGCGGATCATCGGATATGTTGAAACTGCAGATTGCACTTAATCAAAAGGAAAGCTGTAGTATTCCTTGTACCGGCGATACATTGCAATCATGCGGTGGAAACGCCACTGCCAATGTTGGTGAAACGGGTCTACCAATTTTAGATTTGACTCTCTCACAGTGCAAAAGTGAATGTTTCTTATCACAATTTTGTGAAGCAATACTTTTTGATGATTCCGCACCGAGTTCAAGTTGTGAGTTGCAATCTAATGCAAACTTCGAGACGTGTCCATCATCAGAGAGTATTCTCTATATTGAAAGTTTGGAGCACTACTACTTGGAACCAAGGACCTCCTATATTGGTTCCAAATCAATCTACAATGCTACAACATACCTCAAACAGGACTGCCAGAAACTCTGCGATGCTTTTCATTCCTGTGAAGCAATTAAGTATAATGACATATCTCATGTTCTCAATTGTGAGTTGTTGGGTGGCGAAGTGATTGGCTTGGAAGAAGATGACATTGCTGAGGGCGTGCAAGTAGCACATGATGTGACTCTTTATACTTCGGGATTTTCACCCGACCTCGAGAAAAGGGTTACACACTTCGATACCACATTTGATTTAGACGAGTGCAGAACGCTTTGCGATCAACATGTCCTGTGTGGCTCTCTTGTCTTTATGTCACACAACTGCACGCTTTACAACAAGGATGCGTTCGCTGATATTTCGAACATATCGGACAGCAGTCGCCATGCCCCTCATTACATCGGTTATAGTTACTTTGTGGATCCTGATCAAGACTTTACACTTGCAAACGGCCTTTGTGTCGATTCAACAAGCATTTCCATCACATCCCGAAAAACAACTCTCAGTGCCTATGACTGTGCAACTCGTTGTAACTCAGTGAGCTCGTGCGTTCTATTTAGCTACAAAAATGACATCGATTCATGCGTTCTTTATGGAATTGATACACAACTGACGAGCGATTGTACGGATAAGGCCATCACGTATGTCATGTTTAGCCGTAGCAGATTTGCCGAGAAAGAGAACGCCTGTCTCAAGAATGAGGAGAGTACATATCGCTTTTCCCTCAAAAAACCCTACGAGTGCGCTGCACTTTGTGACAAGTGGTTCAACTGTCGATCATTCAGGATTGATGAAATGAGTGGAATATGCCAGCTCTTTGAAAGCGAACAATACAGTGAGGACTACTGCAAGGGTTCGTCGCTGTCGGGAAAGCTGTACGTCTACAACTCAGACTATCGGTTCACTAGGCTGGATAGATATTTCTGTGTTACTGGGGTTCCAATTATTTCCAAAATTGAAAGCGCCCCCATCGAGGCATGCAAAAGCATGTGTGACAAATTGAGCGGTTGTCTTTCCTTCCAGCACACCCAGGATGGAAGTTGCTTCCTATACGACTCTGCAGACTTTTCTGGTAAATGCTCCGAAGATGAAGAGAGAGATCTCTATATAACGTACAGGGATGTCGTGGAGCCAAAGTCCCGGTTTTTATTTAACGAGTTGGACACCTGTTTTAAACAGGAAAATAATCAGGAAATTAGCACGAAAAATGAACAGAATTGCAAAGAAGAGTGTGAACTGTTGGAAGATTGTTTTGGAATCCAAACCAATAACATCACATGCACGATTCTCGACGTTAACACCAGACCGATAAAAGCTAATTGTACTTCTGAAGAGACCAAGGCATTCTTGAAAACTAAGGTGAACCCGTACAAGAAGCTAGATAAAACTTGTCTTCAGAAAAGAATATCATTTGGTGATGGAAAAGGTTTGATCCGAGATAAAGAGGATTATGAATGCATGGCACTTTGCAATATGCATCCCTTTTGTCGCTACTTTTTGTACGGCGATACAGCTGAATCGCAAAATCCAGAATTTCGTGAATGCATTCTTTTCGAGGCGCAAAGTAGAGAAGTGGACGATTGTAAAGACCCCATTGAAGAACCTTACAACGGTCTTACAGAATACGTGAATGGTCGAAGTAAGTCAAGCATGCTTTATGATCATTTTATTTTATCATAGGAACATATGATGCAAAGCGACTTGGATTTCTCTTTCCCTTCACCAACTCTTTTTTTGTTTTGTCATCATTACGGTTCCAGCATTCATAGATCAAATCACATGGTTTGGTGAGCCCGAGGAAAATTTTGCAATATTGAACGGCATAAGCTATCAAGAATGCGCATCATTGTGTGACTCCGTTAAGGATTGCAATGCATTTGTCCACACTTGGAACTATCGACGTGCCCCTTTGAGTGCGGATCGACCGCGTTTGTTCACCAAGACGCGTATCACGAGGTTGGATTTTGATGTTCAAGATCATCGAGCCTTGTTTCTCAACTTTGATCACGAAAATTCTAGACTTCTATTATCTCCAGCCGTGAGCGACGATGATGAAAGGAAACAACAGGTATCCCCCGAAATAACTGGTGATGATAAATTCAAGCTCAAATTTTGGAGTTCATCTGGAAAGTGCTTATCTGGTGGGACGCACAAGCAGTTAAATGCCTCTACCACCCTTACAGTAATTCAAGATAACTTTGATGGTGCATCACCGGTATGTCAGAAGCTTAGTGTTAGCGACTGTTCGGATGATGATGTTGTTCAATTCCGAACTCTTGATGGCGTCGACAGTGTAATAAATCTTGACTATGAATTCTACACAAGAAATCAATTCAACACAACAAAGATGGGATGTGTCCGCCTCCGTCGCACTTTCGATAATGATATAAATGCTACTAGCAGTAATGGTGGTCTTAGAATCCCTCCAGTTGTTAATTGCACGAGCAGCTATCAGACGGAAGTGTGTAATTTGACTGTTATAACTCTTGCAAATAGCACTGATGATTCTGAAGAATCTACAAACACTACTACCGGTACAGGTAGCTGCGAGACCTCTAATACACAAATTTGCACAAATTCTCCCAACTCTACTGTGGAGGATTATTTTGAAACAACTGTAACGACTACAATTTGTAAACAGACTGCACCCACAGAATGTACACACGAAAGTGACGCTACTGACACTAGCACAAACATTACGACAAAAGTGCAACATTGCGATTATACTACCACAGTTAACGAAACAGTGTGCTGGTCCGTGCAAAAGAGCGCCAAAGATTTACTAGAAGAAATATACTCATTCTTTCACGAAGCAGATGAATGTAACCCTATCTCTGAAGATCCCATGGAGCTATTTAGCAGTACATTCAGTGGAAAGGGTTGTAAATTTGATAACGAAACCGCTACTTTTCCGTCACAAGAATTTTCCTTTGCTTCTGATGGCGTGATTCTCCAAAACAAAGGCTTTGAGAGCGGAATGGCTCACTGTCTGAACACACCTAATCTTGATCTCAACGAAGCCTTGAAGTTGGAGGTGTGTTCAGACGACTTTACAATTAAGTGGGTGTACCTATTTAGCTTTGGTCAGCTTTTCTATACAGACAAAGACAATAATATGATATGCTTGACTGTCGCTGAAGATGATTCACCCAAGATCGAGAGTTGTGATCGGAGCAATTTGAAGCAACGGTGGGATTTCAAAAGCGACAAGGGTACTATCTCGTCTGTTAAAAAGGATGGAACTAATGACGACGAAGGATGTCTTATAGTGACGGACACAGGTGAAGCTAAATTTGGGAATTGCACTGATCCGACATCGAGGTGGTCAAGATTTGAGGTGTGTAAACTGAATACACGTGAGAAGACAGGTGAAATGAATGTTGAATCGACTCAAAAGCCTGGCGAGTGTATTAGCAACGATGCTACGTTAGAAACATGCAGCAGCGGCAGTGCCAAGTGGATATACTACTATGACGGCAACAGGGCAAGGCTTCAACTCGCTGATACGAACGATTGTTTGGGCAGACAAGATCCTGATGGTAATTATATGACTTCAGACGGCTTGCACACATTTCCGACAGGGATCGTGCGAAATTCATGTGACAACGTCGAAAGATCACCTTTTACGCGCATGGTTATTGGAGGTAAAGAACATAATGTCTTTCAGTGGAGTTTAATCGAAACAACGGGTGACAAGGAGGGAAGACCAATCTTACCATATTACTGTGTTGACATCCCGCAATCACAACAAGAAGTATGCCCCGATCTGACTAGCGCACCTTCTTGGCGAAAGTATGGCAACGCATTGGATGCAACTGAGATATCAGTCAAGCCGTCTGCAACATTGCAAGACATCACCGATCCAGAAGTTTTATTTCAGTTTTATCTCTTTTCTGCTGAAGGGAAAGCTAGCCGGGTGCTTAGGTCTAGAATGGCTGCTCTTGTCCGCGACGTCGAAAGAGCAAAGGTCCTGATCAAGACTACTACTACTATTATTGCTGAAGCTACTAACATTCTCGATGCCGTTCAACCACCAATGGACGCTGTTAACGTCAGGCTCGAAGAAGGAAAGAAGTCGTTCAAATTGTTCAGCACTATTGCGAGACCGCTTGAACTCATTCCATATGTCGGTCAAGTAGTCAAAGCTATAAAAATCCGTTCTATCACGGGCCAACTTTCCAAACTGATGAAGGTAAGATTTCAATTTGATTTGGAGTAATTGTATATATTTGATCATCTTTGAATGGCACTCACCTTTTACTTATTTCTATCTACTGTATGCTTTTAGAGGGGACAAACTGCTGTCGACAAAGTCTATTCTAGGGTTGAAAAGTCCACAGAACCACTTCAAGAATTCCAAAATAGCGTGTCAAGAGTTGAGGATACTTTGCCGACAATTTACGCCATCGAACTTTTGGTTGATATGATTACAAGATCTTCTTACTGCGCGTATCGGGAAAGTAATGATGAGCACTATGAATTGACGCAAACCTTGATCAAGGTTTTGGCTTCAAAGGTGTCAATCACTACCAATATGCTGGACGGTATCAGCAACCCTTTGTCGTCTTTGAATCGGTTCAAAGCAGATATTAACCTATATCTGCTGAAACCGATAAGAGGATTCAACAGCATTTTGGATCCTTTTTTTGAAATACTTGATGGTCTTGCCTGGCTAAAAGCCATTTTGACGTTTACGATTTCGGTTCCACTTCCAAAAGTTAGGTGGAAGAAGATTTGGTAAGAGCGAACGAGTGGAGCATCATTGCTTTTGTCAGAAATTCCATCTCATTTTTGTCTCTTTGTTCTTAGCTTCCCCTTTTATTGCTTTAAAATTCCCTCGTTGGACTTTTCAACACAGAATTTAAGCTTGGAGATACTGGGAAATCTAGTGAAGAAAGTCATAGATGTGCTGAAATCAATTCCTTTTGTCGGTCATTTAATTACTGAAGTAGAAAACCTGATTGACATGCTTCTCAATGAAATTTTCAAAACGATCGGAATCGAGTTGCCATCCTTCGAAATTGAAGTACCATTCCTTGACAATCTTGAAGATTTGGTGGAGAAAGCAAGGGAAGAGCTGCAACAGTTCATTGATACATTTGAAGATGTAATTAATATGGACGGGAAAATCTTTGACCTGATCGATCCTATTCTGTCGGCCGTCAGCGAAGCGATACCTACAATTCCGACCTTTAATTTGGACGACTTGGGCATCAGTATTAGTAATACCACATTTCCTGTACTTAGCGTTGGAGATATTGATTTCAAGCTACCAGACATTATGATCAGCATAAAGACAGGCTTATTAGACTCAATTGAAGGCATCAAGGAAGATATTCGGACCTTGTTAGATAAAGTTGAATGCAGCAAATACGAAACCGTGCGGATCAATGTTCCTGAATTCATGAAGGAAAGTCTCAATATTTCCCAGTTCCCGCTTCCCGCTTGTCCCATTAATACGCGAGTGTGCACCGGACTGCATATGGAAGGACTTGAAGACTTCTCAGCCAAAACAAAAACCCGGATAGATGATATAGTATCCAGAAGGAGAAGAGAGCTGGCATCTGATTCTACTCGATCTTTGTCTATTGATGATACTTTGTGCTTATCGAATTGGGCAGATGGTGTCCCCGCGAATGGAGGTATT
>Ga0306864_1000780_pt1 | contig 14129 bp, 10 predicted proteins | sample AntRauTorckE5430_FD_190448 | JGI IMG/M metagenome (GOLD analysis project Ga0306864, IMG submission 190448) | Saline lake microbial communities from Rauer Islands, Antarctica - Metagenome Torckler E5 #430 (v2) (version 2) | ecosystem: Environmental > Aquatic > Non-marine Saline and Alkaline >...
TGTCCCTGGATAGAAAAGGATACATGCATTACGAAGGAATAGATGACGATGGCCACTCATCATCGTCACAGAACAGTTCCGATGATGGATCATATTTCAGTGAACAACATCTGAGTCCAACCAGCAGTGCTAAAAGAATTGATTATCCCTTTGTTCTTCCTCCCAAACGATCCTGTATTGGCATGACTAATCCAAGAAAGAATCAACCATTCAATCTTCAAAAGTCACAGAGTTTTGGACAGCATTCATATTCATCCTACGGCAGCAAGCATCGCGATAGTGATCTGTCTCTGTCCTCATCATCAAACGATGAAGATGACTATAGCACCGCCACGGACATTAAAACCTTGGAAAAATCCTTTCCCATGATACGAACATCTAGTGCACCGGAACGGTACAAGAACCTGTCTGACACTTTGAAACCAAGGGCAGATATGGATCCAGATGTGGACCTTGGACCCGTGTTGAGTGCGCCAAGTTTGGTTTATCAGAAACCTCCTATGCCAGCGAGAGAACCATTGCAAGTCATCAATTCTTCCGATGATGCGCTGTTCAAACCGAGGCATCTGAATCGTCATCCATCTGCGAGTTCCTTGGTCAGCTCGAGTTCGGATGATGTCGATGTACAATCTGAGAATGCTTCGGTTGTCCGTGTCGAGAGCGTGGAGAGCGAAAATGGAAGTGTCTCATCGCGCCGTTCAAAGCATAGAAGACAGCAGAGTTATAGAAGTTTGGACAATAGCCATGATAAAAAGATTAACTTTCAAGTTGGGAATGTATTGAGATCAGCATTGGCCGATGATGTAGAATCGGAATTGTCTGATGCGGATTCGTTTGTGAAGCATCGAAGGAGAAGAAGTCCGAGGCATAAAAGGAGTGAATCTATCGCATCAGCTGATAGTAGGATACCTCTTGAGATCCCAAGTGTAGATACACGTAGTAGTGCTGGCAGTGCAAAGGTTGCGTACCATTCTGGCCTTAGTGACGATCAAGCTAAAGCATGGCAAAACGGTTTAGTTAGGAATGACTCGTACTTGTCCTCGTCGATGTCGCCCGAGAGGAAGAAAAATAATCGTTCCGGACAAAGTCCATCATCGACTCCTCATAAAAGTATCTCTAATCATTCCCTATATAGCTCCGGAATGCTTGTCTATTCAGAAGACGATACGGATGAATCAGCGAAATTAATTCGTGCAGCTAGTGAACAAGGTCGAAGGGAGAGAAATGAGCTTGTTGCTGCGGGAATTGGTCCATCTGACTTTAGGGGTGGACGATCATACGGTAAACATTTTACAAATTTAAGCTCGAAAGTGGAGCTCCCAGGCAAAGGTCATTCCGCAGATCAATTTTCCTCTGGTCGATCCACCGACTACCATCCCTCTAATTATTCCACAAAAGGTATGGCGCCACCCTGGAGTAATGACACCTATTATTCGCCGACAGAAAAGTATAAGGTATACTGGCAGAGATGGCTTATGTTAATGTACATGTCCGTGCTAAATTTGCTGTCAGATTGGACATGTTACTCTGTTGCTCCAATTGCTGTTTTGACTGCAGAGGCATTTGGAAATATCAATCCAGAGCATCTCGTGACTATTTTCCTTGGAGCAAATGCTCTTTCGACCGCAATGGAACCAATCATTCTGTCAAGGTTGGGTCTTCGAAGGACGGTTGTATTTGGATCATTCTTACTGATGTGTGGAAGTATCATCAAAAGTGGGGGGATCCCCGGAATAATTGGAACTGAATTGACAGAGGATGACGCACAATGGAAAATCTACACAGGTTTTGTGCTTGTTGGGCTTTCACAACCTTTGTACCAATGCACTCCAACGCTTTTATCTTGTTCATGGTTTCCGGAAAAGGAGCGTACTTTTGCAACAGGAGTGGCTTTGAATTCAAACCAGCTTGGAATAGGTTTTGCATTTGTTTTTGGCACACTGCTTGTATTAACGAGTGATGATATTCAAAAATACTTTGGTTTGCTCAGCACCATTTCAGTGTTCGCTTTCCTTGGATGCTTTTTGCAGTTTAAAGATGCTCCTCCAACACCGCCTTCTGAAACAGCTCGTGTAATCAGAGGAACTTTAGAAATGAAAATACCATATATGGACACAATGCGTCAAGCAATTCCTGCGAGCATGAGACCATTTTCAAAAAGCCCGAGCAAAGGATCTCACCGTCCGACTTTGTCAGGAGGCTCAGGCGAAAGTCGTAACACCGGTAGCAGTACGAATAAATCAGGAGTAGAACATCAGAATAAATCCAGCCGTCGAAAGATTCGTCTATCGAGTAGGAGTAGAGGTTCTCCAAGTTCAGCATTCAAGAGCCAAGGAACCCCATCTAGAGTATCAAGGCGCAACAGCAGGGATGGAAAGCAACGCCGTAGTACGAAACCCAAGTCAGCGACTGCCGATAGTGGTTTGCGTTCAAGTTCCACAGGACATTGTACAACATCAAGACAGGATTCTAGAAAGGCACCATCTCCCAGCAGTGGTTTAGAGTCGACGTACAGCTGTCGTGCCCTAATCGAGGCGCTTGAAGAAGAATCTCAGAATTATGGCGCAATTCCTCCCTCTCCCATGATGAATGGTAGAGTTGGACAGAACAGAAGACGAGAAGGGGATCATCACTACGACATAACCCCTCGAAGAGAGTCCATAAATCATCATCTAAATCCCTATGATTCCCATCCACCACAGGATCACCAGGTTGGACCAGAACAGTATTATGGGCAACCTGACTATTCTAGGGACATGAGGTTCCCTCCTGGCACACCCTTTGCAAATCTACTTCAATCTACGCCCCAATCGCACACTGGCTATCCAATGCATCCCCAATCATCGCCTTTCATTCCTCATGGTTATCCCCATGCGCCGCAACCTTTTTACAATCCAAACGTTGATCCTCGCCAAATGTATCCCCAACATATACCTGGAATGTATCCACCTGATTACTATCAATTACAACAGCCTTACGCACTTCCTCCACATTCTATGCACTACCCTCCATCAGCAGTACAGCACCACTACCCACGATCAGTTGCAAGCACTTATCTTCCTCCATCATCTATAATTGATGATGGTGCCGAGCCAATAATGTCTCAAACGGGAGATAATCTCAACATTGATATTTATGATGATCAGATTATACGATCTATCAGAGCTTGCTTTTCCAGAAAAGGGTTTACCCACACAGTCGTTGCTTTTGCGGCCAGTGGAATTGTTCTGAACACTTTGAGCACGTACATGGACTATCTAGTTCGATTGGGTGGATCTGGGAGACAAACTGTTGGCATTATTGGAGGATTATTTCAACTTTTGGTCATGGTTTCAAGCATAGTTGTTGGAAAATTTATTGATAGATCAAGGGCATACTACAGCGTTGTAATTATACTATTACTGCTGGGTGCTGTCGCGCTAGCAGAGTGCAATATTAACTTGGATGCGGAACGTGGAGATAGTCTCAAGTGGTCGCTTCTACTTGCAGCTTGTCTCATCGGTCCTCTCCAACCACTATCAACTGAACTTGCTGTCGATGTTTCATTTCCACTTTGCTCGAATACGGTACTTGTAATCCAACAGCTATTATCGAACCTGCTGAGCGCGCTTTTCATCCCTCTCTTTCAGGCTCTCCGGGATTATGGATCGGAAGCGGATGGCGTTGAGCGCCCGCAGTATACGTTTTCGTTTTATTTGCTTATTGTGATTCATGGGATTGCTACCGTTTTCTTTGCAACATTCAATGGAAAATACATGCGTCTTGCACATGAGCAAAGACATACAAAAGACGGTCGAAGTTCTTCAGTAGGAAAAGGACGAGGTGATAAATTCGGAGGAGCCTATGACGAAGAAAGAGCTGCTCTACTGACGTAGAATTGGCCACTTCGAGTGTCGTCTTTTGTAGAGCAAGAAGGACCCTCTGAAGCTGTCTAAAGATAATAAAAATCTCTTGACATAGTGGCATATCTTTCAATTTGAATAAGCTTTATTATGACAAGCAGTTGTCTATATATTTTCATAATCAACTGCTGATTGATGTATTGTCTTCTGCCTGCAAAGGAACTAGAGATCAGTGGGATATATAAAATGTTGTCGGCAGAAAATTTGGAGATGTTGCTACATGCATGTCATCCTCATCATTCCTTCCGCCGGTGGTATCAAACGATTGTGCACTTGATGGCCAATAAAATTCCTCGTCTTGCAATACAGAGCTATCAGGTTCAATTGTGCCTTCAAAATTTGTACATACAACCTTGCTCATGATATCCGATAGCGAGGCAGAAAATTGGTGAAATATATGGTCCTCTCCCCTTGAATCATCATCGTCTCTTGAACCTTCAGATATTACTCGTTCAGACACCCACCTCGACGTGATAGCACTCAATCCTGTCTTAAGCTGATAGACTTGGGGTGAAGTTTGAAATTGATGAGTAGCTTTAGCTGCCTGACTGATACTCATGACTGTACTCTCATCACTCGTCCTCCTCTGGACCATGCTTGGTAGATCTATTGTCATACCTGTAGATTCTGTAGAATCCTCATCTATTATGTAGCAGTGATTGTTTTCAGTATTCATGGCACAATGAAGAAAGATCACAGTGCGATAACCAATATCTTGAAGGCCTTATTTGCCAAGGGAGAACTATGATGAACAGTTTGACTTTTGTAGTGAATAGTCTACATAAAGTAGTGCTCCAAGCTGCTCCAACACGTTCCTACTATTTCAAATTTTACCCAACGCTCGCTACTCGCTAGCGTGCTCTCTAGAGAGAGCACGCTCGGGCCACTTTTTGGACTTCACATCCAGTCCCGCTTCTGAACCGTGATGGAATGGTGGAGTGAAAACTGGGGGCTATAAAATGTCCCCCTGCGCGGAAAAATGATAAGATATTTCTTTACAAGAATGGGTTGATAGGACCCCTCTCCCATCCAATGCATCTCAAACTCCTCTCCAATCAAGCACTAAAACACATCTACTAGCTAGAGTGACACATACAAAAAGACAATGCCTAATGTGAAGGTATCACACGATAACGATGGATTAGATAGTGTGAATCTGAACAGAGAAATCCCACTGTCGGCATCGAAGAGTCCCCCAAGATCATCGAATACACCTTTTCCGCCTGTCACAGCTCCTCGTACTAATAATTCGCAGGAATTAAATAATACGGCCAAGGTTGTTTCCCCCGATACCGAAGAAGACAGCAACGACACGAAGATCACTAAATTGGCTAGATCCACCAGTCCAATGTATTCGCCACTGAGACCGCCCATAAAAGGTAAGCGCTTCTATTCACATACCGCGATGCAACTCAATCACCTCTTTGTCTCTCGTAAAAGAGGATGATATTCGCATTGCGTGAGTGGGAAACATGTTAAAAAGGCCATATGCTGACATCATTACTCCCAATTATGGAGCAATAATAACCTTCATTCTTGCAAGAGTAATTTTTCCCAAGGGAAGAAGAACATCACTGTCTCTTCTTCTCTCGGAATGAATTGCAAATCTTTGAGAATGTCCTTTCTCATTCTTACAAGAGTAATTTTTCCCAAGGGAAAGAAAGTCACTTTTCCCTCTCTTGGAATGAATTACAATTTTTGAGAAGGGACTGTTCCCACGCGTTTGTTTATTCGCAGCGATAGGGGATAGAACTGAAAATGTGAAAGTATCAGCAATGGTGGCCCATTATTTTGTACATTGAGATTTGGCAACATGTATACCAACGATGACACTCCGGACTCGAAGAGCCGAGCTGGCTTGTTTTTCAAGTTTGATACAATGACTGACGAAAACATTCCTATTCAATGCGCTCGTCCATCAATGATGGATGGAGATGATCTGCACAAAACATTTATTCGCATTGGCTCACCAAAACTTACTCCTTCCTGTTTTAATTCTCCCACCACTTCCGATTCATCCATGTCGATCTCATCGTCAACTATCTCGGACATATCTCCAATTCCAATTTTCCTCAACCTAGAAGGAAAAGACGATCACAATCCACAATATGCACATAATCGCACTTACCCGCCAGCTGTTTATTCATCAAATTGGTATCCGGGAGCAGCCCCGCATCCACCACAGACGAAATCAATGATTCCTGCGCTGCAGAAAGCGCAATCAAGGCAGGGGTCTAAAGAAGATTCATCTCTTTCTCATTTGACTGAAAAATTCATCATTTTGCTGGATCAATACAGTTCGCCTCAAACGGGTGGAGAACTCGATTTGAATATTGCAGTCTCGGAACTTGGCGTGCAAAAGAGGAGACTGTATGACATTACAAATGTACTGGAAGGAGTGGGTCTCATAAAAAAAGATAGAAATCAAGTGGCTTGGGTCAAGAGAAAGGATCCTTTCCTTCAGAGATTGAAGAAGCCAGATAATTACGAGGAAGACCCTGCTGCCCATGAATCAGCCATCATTGAGGCGATGAAGACAGAAATTGAGGATTATAAAACACATGGGAATTACATTGACAAATGCATCGAGAAACTTTCTGATTGTGTGAGGGAATATACCAAATGTGAAAAAAAGTCATCTGCGTTGAACGTCGTTGCTAAAAGCAAGGAAGATCAAGACCCGAAGGCAGAGGAGAAGAAAGTGAAAGAGTCTCATCTTTTTGTTACCAAGCAAGAAATTGCAGCCCTTCAAGCTTATCATAACGACACAGTTATTGCCATTCGTGCTCCTTCGGGAACTAATCTTGAAGTGCCCAATCCAGATGAAGGGATGAGACCTGGGATAAGAAGGTTCCAGATTTATTTGACGAGTCCAGGGATTGAGGCTGGGCAAGTGAAGGTAATGGTTTTGCAGAATAGTAACGAGACTCGCAACTATCACAGGCATGGTCACTACGGATATCCCTATCCTTATCCTTATAGATACGAACAGGGAGCCCGTCCTAATTCTGTATCTTCCAGCAAACATGTCCAGCCATCAAGAATTACGCATTCCTCGACTCAAAGCTCCTCAAAAGTCCGGTCCCTGGAACCCTACAAGTCAGAAGTAAAGCCTGATAAAGCCGTCTCAATTAGCAAAATTGTGTCTATTGCGTCATCAAGACCCGAGCTGCCACGCCTACCTACCTCACAATCACTTCCAAAGAAGTCAGCTCTAGGAGAAAGGAGTAGGAGCTTGCCACATGTACAATTTCCGGAGCACGATAACGCACAATCCGAATCTTGCTTAAGTATCCCCCCTCGCCCAACATTAAAAAGACGTGCTAGCGAGCCTGGCTTAAATGATCAAGTCTCTGATCCTCCTCTTCCCAAACGAGCAAACGTTGCGCCTGGCACCTCAAGAAAGCCTTTAAAGGCTGCCCTGAAGCACAGCCCATGCAAAAGTCCCAAATACAATAATCTCCTTCTCTCTCCTGTTAATGGAAAATCTTCTTTCCATGATATACCACAGTCGCCTTTTACGAATAAAGCAAACGACCATCTTGGATGTGGTCCAAGTCCTTTGTCGCGGTGTAACGATCTACTCAGCGCGCCATTAGAGTCACCCTTTCCTTACTTTGCATCATCTCCTGTTCCAAACTTCAAGGGCAATGGAACTGAAAAATTGACAGCATTCCCGACATCTCCATTTCCATATTCACCCAATATGAACATAAATGGTGCAGAATTTTCTCCTTTTATCGCATCGCCTTCACTAGCAAGAATGGAAAAGCAAATCCGTGAAGGTAAAGATTCGTCGGGAGGTGATCTTCCACAATTCTTTTAGGAAAATATTCAACGTTTGTAAATCAATAGTTTCAAGTTAGATAAAGTAACGCATACTTGTGCTCATGATTCACCACCTGCATGCTGACTTGCACGTGTTGTACATCGCTAGAGCACCCTACCTACTCAATTTATATGTATATAAAACAAGGGAATAATTGTAAGAAATCATTAAATCTATGTATTAAAGTAAGCTGGCAAGCGCCGTTGTAATCACTGACAACAACCAGAATCGAAAATATACACATTAGCACACTTGCGGGGTAAAACATCATATACAAAAGGGCCCCAGACAAGAATCTAAGTGAAGTTTCATACATGATCGCCGGGCAATCATGCACGTTGAATAGACCATAGAGAGAAAAGATAACAATTGAATTCTATTATCTAGAGATCATGAACTAACTCTGAACAGATTGCACTGTAGCACGAATGCTACTGTTGTCTTAAAAATCAATCTCCACAATTCATGTCGAAAAGATTATAGTGTCGTGACACCTTCTAGTAATCAAATCAAGCCTGTGAAACTGACTCGATAATAAAACAAAACAAACTATACATCAGATTAAATAGTAAGAAACCTTAAATATAATTATAATTATAACAAAGTTTCGATCATCATGCTTATATAGTACTTTTGTTGATTTGATGATTACTTGCCTCGTGATCTGTACCTACCAAGTTGATTTGCTTTGGTCTTATTCTTTATTCTTCCCTTTCACTAAGCTAGAATTAAAACGAACAACGATCAAGCTCGTTCGAGCAAATATCCTCGAATTTATCATCCAAATTACTCAGACCTGCCAAGTGAAGAGATGAATCTGCTTGTTTTATGGAAGTGCTTTCACTGCATTGTCCTTCCTCGTCTATCTTCTCAAGATCCAGGTTCGTTGTGAAGAATCTACAATCCTTTATCTCTAGGGTGTATGCACTCAACTCCGAAACACTGCTTTCACAAACTGATATTCCCGAGTGACCAACTTCTTTGGGTAACCTGCCATTCGTATCAGACGATGACTCGGACTGTGACGATCCCGACGATGTCGATTTGAATTCAAGCCAATTACTTCCTCCAAGGTAATTCACGACATTTATCCCCAATCTTGCGTCTCCTTCGTCGTTTTGGGTAGCATGCCCACTTGGATCATTGTCTTCACTATTTCGATAAAAAAGCAAATGCATAACCAGGATTGTCAAGAGGAACATTCCAACAGATGACAAAACCAATAGTAAGATGGTGATATCTGTGGGATGCCACCTTTTGTCATCTTGAACAATTCCACTTTCCTGCAAAGATCTAAAGTAATGTACCTTTCGGTCAGAAGGCAGGAGAGGAGTCGCCTCCCCAGCAGTCGCTGAAGAGAAATTATGAATCGGGCGTTTCATTTCTCCGAGCGCTTTCAAGGTCCACAGTCCAGCACACATATTTTGTGGGTGCCTGGCAACACGAACAGTCTCGATTTTTAGTGAAATCTAGCAGCACCTTCGAAAGTTTATGAACCATGAATTGTTTTCATCAAAGATATGTCATTATTTGTCAGATATCTGTCGTAGAATTCTACTAGTAGTAGCTTCGAAATTGCTGTGTCCACGGTATCATGATTTACTGTCGAATTTGTGTAGAATGAGACCAAATAATTGTGATGACAATACAAGTCAGTAGTGGAAGGATCGTACAAAGCTGATACATAATTATCTGTGCTTATAAAATTGAGAATTTAAGAAATTCATGTGATTCCTCATTTTCAGTTTTTATTAGACGATAAAACGATAGGTGGCGAAATGGACTGTCAAAGAACCAAGGTATTTATTAAGAACACGATCTGCAGACTCCCTTTTCGAGTTGACAGACAGTACTCGAGACGCTGCGAGTAAAGCTTCCGTTGAAAAGTAGCAGGGCGCATGGTAACAGCGAAAGCAGAAAAGGAAACTGCGAAACCAGTGAGTCGAAAAGGAGATCTGACCGGTAAGTATTATCAAAATTCGAGAGAAGAAGTTGTCAAAACGATATCAATGGAAATGGTGACAACATAAATAACAAACAGCAATGAATTTACATCTTCTACCATTCTATAAATTCTCCATTAAGGCATCAAGAAAAGCGTGGTCTCACACAACGAGCCTGATGGAAGACACAATGACAATTACAAGTTCGAACATTCTCGATGTAACAAATCTATACGATAGTGTAAATGGTGCTATGTAATTATAACTATCCTAATTCCAAAAGATAGAAATCTTCAGTAAATTATGTGCAAGTTCACGTTTATCTGCCAAATTGACAAATAACACAACAATAAGATTCAACATCGATCACATTACATTGACAAAACGTCAAAGAAATCATGCCTCGTCATCTCCAAATTTCTCGACAGGCTCTTCACTCTTCTCAACTTTCTCTTCAACAGGATCAGAAGGCAGAATTGTATTGAGGAACATTGCAAGAACAGTACCAACACAGTACCTTGATGGAAGAAACGGTCAGGTTAGAATAAACAAAAGAAACGACTTGAAAGAATTTGATATGAAATAGATCTTACCCAGTTGAAAGGAAAATGGAAACTCCGTTTCGCAAGCCCTTCATACCATCACTGCAATCAGCGCAAGTCCAAAAAGCAGCAGTGTAACTAGATCCACGCAAATCTTTGAATGCATAAGGCCAAACAGTAACACCTACACCAACTCCAAGAGAAAGTGCAAAGATGAACCTGGTACGGCGGGCTTTCAAATCGCAATTATTAGCAAGGGTGATACCACTAACAAGCACATTACTGAAAAGGAAGATGGTCATTCCACCAATTACACAATCAGGAATACTCGTAATCAAACCACCAATTTTTCCGAAGACACCCATGAGAATGAGCCAGACACCACATGCGAGTCCAGCCCTGCGGGATGCGCACTTCGTCATAGCGATGACTCCATTGTTTTGAGAGAAAGTTGTGTTTGGCATAGAAGTAAAAAGTGCGGATAAAATAGAATTGACGGCATCAGAGGTCAATCCACCTTGAATGGCCTCTTCATACAATTTACCCTCAGCCGGAAGTTCCGAAACATCAAAGACTGCAGAGATATCTCCTACAGTCTCGACAGTAGTTACTAGAAAGGCAATGAGCAACGGAATCACAGCTGGGGCATAGAACCCAATGTTGAAAGTTCTAGCCCATAAGAATGTGATTGCGTCGGCGCTGGTAATGTTATCTGGGAGAACATAACGAAGACCCTCGTAATTAGATACACCAGCGACAAAGTAACCAAAGAGTAACGCAAGAACGACATTACAGTTCTTCATGAAGATACTTCCAAAGAGCTCAATGACAACCAAGAAGGCCATGACACTAAATCCCAATCCAATGTACTGAGGTGCTCCAAAAAGGAAGTTGGTTTCTCCAGCCGAACAAGTTGGGAACGGAGGACCGAATGATGAACCAGCCACTTGAGCTGAAGTGATGATGAGAAAATGTCTATGTTAATACAAAGTGTGGGCATCGTTCATAGTATAATACGAATGCATGTGGCGCCTTACCATGATTCTTCCAAACCATCTCTGCACAAACGGCTCCTCCACCCCAATACTTCATTCCAGTACCGGTGAGAGCAACACCAATCAAAATTACCGTAATGGAAGATACAATGGGGGGGAAAGTCTTTTTGATTGCCTTGATGGGTAAGAATGAGAAGAAAAGTTCAAGCAGTGAACATACCATCGTCGTACCGAGCATTTTACCATAGGCATCTTCTCCAGAGATCCCGTCAGCTTTCATTTGGGAAATGGCAATTTCGAAAATGGGTAAAAAGGTGAAACTGGTTCCCATGACAGACAGGATCCCACTTCCAATAAAGAAGTTGGTTCCAGGGATTTTGATTTTGCTGATGTTAATGATAGTGCATATACCAGAAGTAATGAGAGCGGCAGAAACTGCATACTGCTGAAGGTCAGGGCAGAAGGGGAAACCACAGACAGTGAACTTCATTACAACAAGTGGAGGAGTAATAAGACCACCAACCATGGCGAAAGCATGCTGAAGACCCATGATCATAGCCAAAAGGATTGGGATGGGTTCATCTGATGGAATCAAAAAAAAGTAATGTGAGATCGTATTGTAATCACTGCAGATGTTCGTGGAAAATAGGTTCAATTTCTTTTGTTTCGTTCAAAAGTCAAACTACCCTCAATTCGTTAAGCTTGTTTGCAATATCAACTCTAATACTAACCTCTGGCATACAACTTTACTGGAGTATGCTTCTTGTTCTTGCTGAAAGGGTTGGTAAGAGTGCAGAGAGAACCATAGTCATACTCTCCGGGTGCACCGAAGAAGAGTTCTTTAAATCCCATTTTGATTCCGTATTTGATAATTTATGTCGTGATGCATTAGACAAGAAGGAGTAAAAAATTTCGAGTAATACAAATACAATCTACCATACTTCCTCAAATGTTTTGGGAAGTTGATAAAAGAACAATATTCTCCGGCACTGGAAATACCTTCTTTCCATTAAAAAGGACAAATAATTCATCCGCCTCCAACCTCTAATCGTGTTCACATTTCTATATCTTTGACAGCCAGATCAATAGAGCTTTCTCTCTTCTGGAGGGGACAAAATCACAAAGGGTCTTTCAAGAGGTTCACATCGTTGTCACTCTACTAGTATCTAGAGCCAGACAAATTATACTGCATCAAACCTAGTTCAAATTCCATCCACCTCTTCATTTGAAACACTGAGGAGTGAAGCTTCATAGTTCGTAAAACAGAAGATCCTTTGCGTGCGTCTATTTCTACTGTATCCTCTGGCTACCGAAAATATTTGGGAAGTTATCAAGAACAGTTTTATGGTTCAACAAATTTTGAAGTAGTTTAAGGTTTAAGCCTTGAGCCCCGGGTCAAAGTGTCGACATCTGTCTTGAAATATCCTTATTGTGTCTGATTGTGTATCGAGTAATGACCAATGACTTCTGATTGACACTGCCGGTAATTTTTGGGAAGTTGGCAAGAGGAGAGTAGAAAACAGAAGGATATCTATTGGAGGATGGAAATTCAACAAAATCTGAAGCACTTATCCTTTATCCTCATCATTGTGTCAACGTTTTCCTCTTCAAATCTCGTCTCCACTATACAACGCTGCGTGTCAACTCTTGTGCATGTGCTAAGAGAGAGCATGGGAAATATTTACAGTGCGTGTATTGAAAGAGACAACACGCGTGAAGGTGTTGTGATTGACAATTCGAATCAGCAGCCTCCTCTGTCTGCATCAGCTGCAGATTTGCAAAAGCTTCTGCAAATAATCGAACAAGGCATTCTCCCTAAAACAAGGAATGGGGTGAAAAACGGAAATAAGGTTTTTGGTGCTGCGCTATTATCCTCTGATCTTGATTTGGTAATTGCAGAAACCAACAATGAAACTGACAATCCCCTCTTTCATGGGGAGGTAAATCTCATCAACGAATGGTCAAAGATAACCCCTGCGGCAGATAGAGGACCATTTGCCCAAAAATCCATCTTTTTATCCACACACGAGCCTTGTTGCATGTGTATTAGGTACGAAAGACCACAGCTGATTTCATGTTGAGAATGTGTTCAGTGTCTTTTAATTGTTTATTGAAAAAAGGGCTGACGTTCATCCATCATCCATCATCCTTCCAGTTCAATAGTTTGGGCAGGTTTCACGAAAGTATACTATTTATTTCCCTATTCAGTAACATCTGATCAAGGAATTCCACATGACATAAGGACTATGCATGAACTATGGGGAGTAGATTCGTATCGCAAACAAAATAGATACTGCTCAACCGCATGCATAATGGACCTTATCAAGGAACTACCTGATTCAGAAGAGAAACATAATTTGATGAAGACACAGGATCGCCTTACGGAAATATATGCCTCTTTAGCAGACATGTACCATGAAGAGAAAGGAGCCAATGAAAAGAATAGTCTAGTAATGGGTTAGGTTAATTAAGCAAGCGCTAATATTCAATTTTAGTAACAAACATTTTTTCATGCATGTATAAGTCACGACTTGTTCCATGACATACATTATTGGGAGGGTGTAATGTAACAAGGGATGAGGAAGAATCATAAACCGTGAACACAATTGCTTCAATCTCGCTGATGTTGTTAGCGTTTGCAATGGTGAACCAACTTCCAACAGTTTCATAGCAGTTTTATCAAAATCCGTCACAATAATAGCGCGCCAATTGAAAAATGACAACATGATGATGAGCAATAAGCAACAAGGCAACAAACAACAAGGCAACAAAGCAAGGAAAGCAATTAAATTACCAGACACAAAAGAGACAAGACACAAGAGAGGCAATCAAAGGGCAGTCAGATCCAACATCGGAAACCTCGACAGACAAGGCCGTCAATAAAATCCCTAATCAGTCCAATGTCAAAAATCAAGAGA
>Ga0306864_1000781_pt1 | contig 14126 bp, 16 predicted proteins | sample AntRauTorckE5430_FD_190448 | JGI IMG/M metagenome (GOLD analysis project Ga0306864, IMG submission 190448) | Saline lake microbial communities from Rauer Islands, Antarctica - Metagenome Torckler E5 #430 (v2) (version 2) | ecosystem: Environmental > Aquatic > Non-marine Saline and Alkaline >...
CGGCAGCATCCGCTTCAGCACTGCCAATTTTCGTTCCGGTGAATATCCCACGTCATCATCCTATCCCGCCCACCTGAGAAATAGAGGAAAAACAGAGCGGCGGACAACTACGCTGACACAGGGGGCTCCCACCTTCTTGTAATCCATGATTTCTGGGATTCCGTCCCTGTCTTGGAACAGGAATGGAGTTTCTCCGTGGAGGATACATTGGAGTTTTTCCAGTCGGGTGGAGCGGATAGTTCCGCTGCGGCTCGGCGGCGGTGGCCACGGACGATGACCCGCTGGCCGATACGCGTCGTATCCACGGCCGATCCCACGGCAACGATCCGCCCGCAGCAATCGGTGCCCTGGATCAGGGGGAACGGCGTCACCGCATTCCATCCGCCATCCGTGCGATCCTCACCCTGGCTGGTCTCCCCCGTGCCCCCTCTCACGGACGACGAATACCAGCCGAGCCGCGTGTTGAGTTCGGTATTGTTGACGCCGGCGGCCAACACCTCGATCAGGACGTCATCCGGTCCGGGTTCCGGCACCGCGACGTCCCGCAGCTCCAGTTTGTCGTATCCACCGACCCCGGTCGTAACGATCGCCTTCATCGTGGGTTTTCTTGGATGCATCTCGATATCCCGTATCATGGCTTGCTTTTGGCCGGGCTTGTCCTGAATGGCTGCTGTGTGCCGCATTGCCGCTCCATCATATGTACCTCACGTCGCACTTGCAGCGAAAGTCCGGTCTGGCGAGCGGCCTGCATACGATCATCACACCCATCGAATGGCGGAAAAGGGCTGACTGCAGTTATCTGACGTTTTGTGTCGGGAATCTGAAGCCGTCGATGGGCTTCGCGATCATACGCTAGCAGTGAGGTTTATATGAGACGGGTTTATCAAATGGTTGTGCTGGCAAATGACCTATCGCTTCCGGGTTCCAACACACTGAGCACGGGAGCCAGTGCATTTGCTAATCAGCGCTGCCAGATCCTATTCTTTTCCCGGTTTCCAATTTCCGCTTTTTGCCATTGGGTGCGGGGCTTATAATGATGTTTCATGGAGAACCAACGCAATCCCGAAACCGCTAACCTGGACAACGACGTCTCACTGGCGGAGCTTACGGGTGACGGAAAAAGCCTTGTCCCGATTGCGCAATCGTTGCCAGCCCGCGCCAGCTCACGATCGAGACGTCGCGTCGGGTTGCTTGCCTTTGCGGCAAGCCTTGTCGCGGCAGGCGGGCTCTGGTTCACCCTTGGCGATGGCCTCGGCCCGCCATCGGTTCCCATACAGACACTTGTCGAGGGGCCGGTCAGCCGCGTTCTTGCGGTCACCGGGCGCACAGCCGCCGAGACCGAGGTCAACATAACAGCTGCGACCAGCGCGCGGGTGACGGCGGTGCTGGTCTTCGAGGGAGATCAGGTGGCCCCAGAGGATCTGCTTGTGACGCTGGACGACAGCCGCCAGCAGCTTGTGGTGCGCCAGGCACTGTCCTCGCTTGATGCCGCGATTCTCGCACGGCAAGCCGCGCGCGAAGATGCGGACCGCGCCGCAGCCCTCGGCGCGAGCATTTCCGCCACGGCGCGCGCGGATGCCGACCGTACGCTGCAGCGCGCCGAAAACGAGGTCGAGCGGCTGACCGCGGCCTTGGAACAGTCGGAAATCGGCTTGTCCGACTTTCGGATCACGGCCCCGATCAAGGGCACGATCCTGATCCGATCGGTGGATCCCGGCGATCAGGTCGACCCTGCACGGGTCCTGATGCGTCTCGCCGATCTGAACCCGATCCATGTGGAGGTCGAGGTCGATGAGACCTACGCCGCCGTGCTGCGCACCGGGCAAAGGGCGGATCTGCAACTGGCCGGGCGCGAAGATGTCCTTGCGGGGCGGGTCTCGTTCATCGCCGACGAGGTCGACCCGGTCACCGGAGGCGTGCGCCTGAAGGTCGAGTTCGACACGCCCCCCGAGGCCCCGACCGGCCTGACCACCGTCGCGAACATCCGGGTGGCGCGCGTCGATGACGCGCTCACGGTTCCCCGAACCGCGCTCTTGGAGGGCGATGAAGATTGCCCGGCGGTGTTCGTGCTGCAAGACGGGCGCGCCCTCAGAACGCCGATCGATATCATCGACTGGCCCGCTGCCCGTGTGCAGGTGACGGACGGTCTTGTCGAAGGCGCGGCGATCATTTTGTCGCCCGAGGGAATTTCGGATGGTGATCGCGTCAAGCCGATGGGCGACAGGACGAGGGAGTAGGCAGTGCCCTATGTCTTCAAGATCGCGCTGCGACATCTGACGGCCAACACGGGGCAGACCGCGTTGCTGGCCTCGGGCGTGGCCATGGCGGTCTTCATCTTCATCTTCATGAGCGCGCTGATCGGCGGGCTGGCCGATCTTCTGGTCAATCGGACACTCGGAAACCTCGCCCATGTGACAGTCGAGGCCTCCGATGTCGATCTGCCGCTGCTTGCCCCGCACGACGGGGAAACTGCTCTGGTCGCGCGGCAGCGGTCCACCCGTCGTGATACCGGCATTCTTGACGCCGGCCCCTTGCGTGACATGATCGAAACGATGCCCGGCGTCTCCAGGGCCGCATTGGAGGTGACGGAGGGTGGTGTGCTCCTCCGGGGCGAGCGCGTCCAGCGCGTGTCCGTCACCGGGCTGGAACCGGACCGGCTGAACGCGATCATCCGGTTCGACCGCGCCATGCAGGCCGGCACGGCGCGCCTGACCGGCGACACCCTGCTGATCGGGGCGACCCTGGCCGAGGACCTCGGCCTGTCGGTGGGACGGACCGCCGTGCTCAGGGGCGACACGGGCAACAGCGTCACGTTGACGGTCGGCGGCGTGTTCCGGATCGGAGCGGGCCAGATCGATGGGGCCTCGGCCTTCATCGACATCACCACTGCACGCGCGCTCTTCGACAGCCCCAACACGGTCTCGCGGATCGCGGTCAGGCTGGATGATTTCGATGCCGCACCACGCGCCGCGTCGCGCATAGAGGCCGCGACCGGTTTGCATGCCACGCCCTGGACCGAGACCTCGGAGCAACTGTTCGACGCACTGGTCGCGCAGGCCCGCACCGGGCTGGTGCTCAAGAGTTTCGCGATGTTGACCATCGTGATCGGGATCGCATCCTCGCTGATGCTGACGACCTATCGGCGTCGCCCCGAGATCGGAATCATGCGCGCCATGGGCGCGACGCAGGGCTTCATCCTGGCCGTGTTCGTGATCCAGGGGGCGCTCATCGGCGTGATCGGCGGTGTCGCGGGTGGCGCGCTTGGCCTTGTCGCCCTCGTGCCGTTCCCGTCGATCGAGGATGTTCAGCCCGGGCAACTGCCGATCGACGTGGCGCAAGGCTCGATCGGGGTGGGCATTGCGCTGACCACGTTCGCCGCGACACTGGCCGCGATCCTGCCTGCCCGCGCGGCCTCCCGGATCGATCCGGTCGAGGCGATCGGCCAATGACAGCCGCGCAGCCATCCGACGCGTTGTTGCAGCTGAGCGATCTGACCAAGACATTCGGCTCGGGCGAAACCGCGACGCAAGTTCTCAAAAGCCTCGACCTCAGCCTTCAGCCGGGCGAGATGGCCGCCCTGACCGGAGTCTCGGGATCGGGCAAAAGCACGCTCCTGAATATCCTTGGCACGCTTCTGCGCCCAAGCTCCGGGCAGTTCCGGATGCTTGGCGAAGATCTGTTCACCGCCGACGACGCGACGCTGACAGCGTTTCGCAACCGCCACATCGGCTTCGTGTTCCAGTTTCACAATCTGCTTCCGGATTTCACGGCGCTCGAGAACGTCGTCTTCCCAAGCGCGGTTCGGGATGGACAGGAACGCCCCGCCGCGCGGCGCCGCGCCAGCGAATTGCTGGACCGGGTCGGGCTGGCCGACAGGATCGGCTACAGAACCACGAAGCTCTCGGGCGGCCAGAAACAGCGCGTGGCTGTCGCACGCGCCCTGATGAATGATCCCGCGCTCATCCTCGCCGACGAGCCGACGGGGAACCTCGATCGCGCATCGGCGGCACAGGTCATGGAGCTCCTTGGCGAGATCAACCGCAATGCCGGCACCACGTTCCTGATCTCGACCCATGACGACAAGATCGCCGCCGCCTGCTCCCGACAGATCGTCATTTCGGACGGCAGGATCATTTCTGACGCGTCTTGATTGGGTCCGCGACCTCGGAGTGTGGATAGCAGCCGATGGACTGGGCAAATCGATGGCGCAGGGCCGCAAGCTGCTCGCAAGGCAGGACCACCTGTAAAGTCAGATCTGATGAAGCGTTCCAATCGGCCGGCCATCTACCCGCCATAATTCACCACGGCCGGATTATTGGCTGGGTTCGTGCGGCCCGTGATGTGCATGACCTTCATGCGCAACCGGAGTTTTCGCCCCAGGGCTGACGGTCGGGCGTTTGCTTGTTTGGGGTTTGTGCTTTCGATTTCTGGGTTTGCGGGGCGCGCGTGCGTCAGGCTGGCGCATGAACATGATGCCCGGAACGGTCACGATCGGCACCACGATCATCAGCGTCGGACCGGATTCGGGCTCCGTTCCCTGACACAGCATGGCGTTGCCCCCGGTGATCGCCGCAATCACGGCATAGAGTATGGCTGCGGTCCCGAAAAATGTGCTGAGGACGATGCGCGCGCCGACCCTGACGGTGACATGGCCGAGCGCCGACGGGACCGCCAGACCGACCGCGATCATCGATAGCGCGAAGGCCGGCAGACGCTGCGCGAACGAATTATGGGCGGTGATATCGAAGGCGCCAAAGGCGGACGCACATGAGGCGCGATGAGTGTCGCCATGGTCGAGATGTTTCCCATCTCCCGGTCGTGTCTGGGACGGATCGGCTGTCTCCGGGCACTGTGGACGTTGCTCTGAACGTCCGGCACTGCACGCGCGCGAAGTTTTGCGGTCGTTGCGCGCATGCAGTGGCGGGTGTCCGGCACGGACGTGCGCTCGGGTCACTCCGAAAAATCGCCCTCGAACTGGTTGAGCGGGATCTTGAGGTAGCGCTGCCCGTTCGCTTCGGGTTCGGGCAGACGACCGCCGCGAATGTTGATCTGCAGCGCGGCCAGCATCAGGTCGGGAAGCGGCAGGGTGGCGTCGCGCGCGTCGCGCAGGGCGACGTAATCGGACCGCGCGAACCCGTCGCGAATGTGGATGTTGCTCTCGCGCTGCTGGCGCACCGTGCTTTCGCATAGAGGCTCCCGGCCATCCGGCGCGTAGTCATGGCCGACAAAGACGCGCGTGTCGTCCGGCAGGGCCAGAATGCGCTCGATGCTGGCATGCAGGATGGCCGCATCCCCGCCCGGGAAATCCGCCCGCGAGGTGCCCGAGTCCGGCATCATCAGCGTATCGTGCACGAAGGCCGCGTCGCCCGCCACATAGGCGATGGAGGCCAGCGTATGCCCGGGGGTGAACAGCACCGCGACCTCGATCCCGCCGATCATGAAGGTCTCGCCATCGGCAAAGAGCCGGTCCCACTGCGCGCCATCGGTCCGGAAACCGTCATCCAGATTGTAGATCCCCTTCCACAGCTTCTGAACCTCGACGACCTTCTCGCCGATCGCCGTGGGCGCGCCAAGCTGCTCCTTGAGATAGGGCCCGGCCGAGAAGTGATCGGCATGCGGATGCGTGTCGAGGATCCATTTGATCGTCAGCCCTTCCCCGGCCACATAGGCAAGGATCTCGTCGGCGCGGCGGGTGGCCGTGGCACCGGCATTCGGATCATAGTCCAGCACCGGATCGACGATCGCGCCCTCGCGCGTCTCGGGATCGTGAAAGACGTATTGCCAGCTTCCAGTGGCGGTGTCGTAGAACGATTTGACAATGGGATGTGTCATGTCGAGGTCCTTTTGCCGTAATGTGCCATGAGACGGGTCGGCGCAGCATCATCCGCGCCGGCCCGCGTGTTCTGGTCAGAGATCGCGCGTGGAGAAGTACCAGTCGGTGGTCTCGTAGCCTTCGCTGGCGCGGGCTTCGGCCGCCTCTGCCGTGGCGGGGGGCGGCACGATGACCTTGTCACCCGGCTGCCACGCCTCGGGCGTGGCAACGCCATGCGCGGTCGAGGTCTGCAAGGATTGCACCAGACGGTAGATCTCGTCGACCGAGCGCCCGTTGGTCATCGGATAGTAGAGCATCGCGCGCAGCACGCCCTCGGGGTCGATCACGAAGGTGGCGCGCACCGCCGCGGTGTCCGACGCGCCGGGCTGGATCATGCCGTAAGCATGCGCCACCTGCATCGACAGATCGGCGATGATCGGAAACGGGATATCGACGCCGAAATTGTCCTTGATGTTGCGCGTCCAGGCGATGTGCGCGTAGTGGCTGTCGATCGACAGGCCCAGCAACGCGCAATCGATCGCGGCAAAGTCCTTGGCCCGGCCGGCGAATCCGACGAATTCCGTCGTGCAGACGGGTGTGAAGTCCGCAGGATGCGAGAACAAAACAAGCCATTTTCCGCGATAATCGCTCAGCGATTTTGGGCCGTGAGTGGTGGGCGCGCTGAAATCCGGTGCGGGCTCGTTGAGCCGGGGCAGTGCGATCTGGGTGTCTGTGGTCATGATGTATCCTCGTATGTGTGATGGTGCTTGTAAGGTACGCCCTTGCTCACCATGAGTGAAACGAATTAAAATCATCGTATCAATTCTGAAATGGAATGAATTATGATCGATCTGCCCAAATTGCGCCATCTGCGTTACCTCGTCGCCCTTGCTGATGAGTTGCATTTCGGACGGGCCGCCGAACGCTGCCATGTCAGCCAATCGGCACTGAGTAAGGGGGTGCAGGAACTGGAGGCGACCTTCGGCGTATCCGTGGCCGAGCGCACCAAGCGGCAGGTGATCATCAACGCCACGGGGCACGAGATCGTGGCGCGGGCGCGGCGCATCCTGCGCGAGGCCGAGGACATGGTCGATCTGGCCCGGGCGAGCGGCCAGCCGCTGTCGGGTGATCTGCGGCTCGGGGTGATCCCGACGGTCGGGCCGTACCTGCTGCCGAAGGTCATGCCGCATCTGCGCAGGGATTTCCCGGACTTGAGGCTTTACTTGCGCGAGGATCTGACGGAGGCGCTGATCGACGGGCTGAAAGACGGGCGGCTCGACGCGGCAATCGTCGCGCTGCCATTCGATATCGGTGATCTGGCCTGCGAGACGCTGTTCGAGGACGGCTACATGCTGGCCTGTGCGCGGGCGCATCCGCTGGCGAACATGGAGTCGGTCGCCAGCCCCGATCTTTCGGGGCGTCCGATGATGCTGCTGGAGCGCGGGCACTGCCTGCAGCGCCATGCCATATCGGCCTTCGAGGCGGGGGATATCGTCGAGGATCGCAGCTTTGCCGCGACCAGCCTGCACACGCTCGTGGCGATGGTCGAGGAGGGGTTGGGCATCACCCTGCTGCCCCGCCTTGCGGTGGAGGCGGGGATTGCCGAGGGCCACGACATCGCGCTGGTGCCGGCCCCCGGTGCCGCGCCGCGCAAGGTCGTGATGATCTGGCGGCGCAACTCCGCGCGCGCGCCGGATTTTCAGCGTCTGGCGATCGCGCTGCGCGAGGCCGAGGGGCGGACGGCCTGACCGTTCAGCCCGTTCCGGGCGTGACCGTCCTCGGAGCACCGGTGGTCGGGTCGATCGCGACATATGGCAGATCCGCCGCCTTCCACGCCGCGAAACCCCCGTCGAGATGCGCCACCGGGTGCATGCCGGCGGCAAGGCAGGCCTCGGCCACCTTGCGCGACCGCACGCCCGAGCCGCAATGAAATACCAGCCGCTTGCCCTCCTGCGCGGGCAGGTGCCGCGGCTCGAACGTGGCGAGCGGGGCCAGAAGCGCGCCATGGATATGCTCGAAGGCGAACTCCTGCGGCGTGCGCACATCGATGATCGCCACCTCGCCGGCCTCGAACGCCGCCCTCAATTGTTGTGGCGTCCAGTTCTCGAGCGTGCCGGTTGTCGTATCGTCGTTTGTCATGTCTGTCTCCGTTCTCGGGTCAAAGGAAAAGGCGGATCACCATGGCGACGGCGGCGAGCGTGCCGACGCCGAGCGCCCAGAGGGTGACGAACCACAGCAGGCGTCGCAGGGCCGGTCGCATCAGTGATACCCGTCGCCCGGGCGCACCTTGCCGCGGAACACCCAGTAGGCATAGCCCGTATAGGCGAGGATGACCGGCACGAGGATCAGCGCCCCCACCAGCGCGAAAGCCAGACTCGAGCGTGGCGCGGCGGCCTCCCATATGGTCATCGCGGGCGGCACCATCATCGGGTAGAAGCTGATGCCGATACCGATGAAGCCCAGCACGAAGAGCGACAGCGCCGCCAGAAACGGGCGCGCGTCCCGCCCCTCATTGAGCCCGGTGAAGAGCGCCCAGGCGGCGGCGAGCACCAGCACCGGCATGACGATGCTGAACAGGCTGCCGGGCAGGTTGAACCAGCGCGCGAAATAGACCGGCTCCAGAAACGGGGTGGCAAGGCTGACCAGCCCCATGAACCCCAGCGTGGCAAGGCCGAGCGGCCAGGCTGCGCGCCGCATCCGGTGCTGCAGGGCACCTTCGGTCTTCATGACCAGCCAGGTCGCGCCCAGAAGCGCGTAACCGGTGACGACCGCGACCCCCGTCAAAGCCGAGAACGGCGTCAGCCAGTCCCACCAGCCGCCGGCATAGGCGCGCTCCTCGACCTCGATGCCCTGCACCAGCGCGCCAAGCGCGATGCCCTGACAGAAGGCGGCCAGCACCGACCCGCCGATAAAGGCGACATCCCAGACCGGTTTCCATGCCCGGGTCTTCCAGCGATACTCGAACGCCACGCCGCGAAACACCAGCCCCAGCAGCATCAGCGTGATCGGCATGTAGAGCGCCGGCATCACCACCGCATAGGCCAGCGGAAAGACAGCGAACAGCCCGCCTCCGCCCAGCACCAGCCATGTCTCGTTGCCGTCCCAGACCGGCGCGACCGAGTTCATCGCGGTGTCGCGGTCGGTCTCGGACCCGGCCAGCGGGAACAGGATCCCGACGCCCAGATCGAACCCGTCGAGGATCACGTAGGTCAGCACGGCAAAGGCGATCAGCCCGGCCCAGATGAATGCAAGATCAAACTCCATGGTGGTGCCTCCTTATTCGCCGGGTACGGCATGTTCGCGCCCGAGCTGTGTCGCCGGCGTGATGCCGGCCGTGCGGGTCGGGCCCTCGACGGCGCCGGGGCCCTTGTCCGGGCGCTGCCCCATCAGGCGCAGGATGTAGAAGGTGCCCGCGCCGAAGACGAAGAAATAGACCACGATGAAGGCCATCAGCGAGGCGCCCACGGCCGGTGCCGCCACGGGGGCCAGGCTGTCACCGGTGCGCAGCAGCCCGTAGACGGTGAAGGGCTGGCGGCCGACCTCGGTCGTCACCCAGCCGGCGAGCACCGCGACAAACCCCGACGGCCCCATGACGAGGGCGGCACGGTGCAGCCAGCGGCTGTCATAGAGCCGGCCCTGCACCCGCCGCACCAGCGACCAGGCACCGACGGCCAGCATGGCAAAGCCCACGGCCACCATGATCCGGAACGACCAGAAGACGATGCCCACCGGCGGCTGGTCTTCGCGTGCCACTGTGTCGAGCCCGTCAAGGGCTGCGTCGAGATCGTGCTTGAGGATCAGCGAGGACAGCTTCGGGATGCCGACCGCGTAGTCCAGCGTCTGATTCTCCTGATCGGGGATGCCGAACAGATAAAGCGGCGCGCCTTCGGGGTGGCTGTCGAAATGCCCCTCCATCGCCATGATCTTGGCAGGCTGATGCTCCAGCGTGTTGATGCCGTGCAGGTCGCCGGCAAAGATCTGCAGCGGGGTGACCAGAACCGCCATCCACATCGCCATCGAGAAATTGCGCCGCGCGCACCGGTCGCTGAGGTCGCGCAGCAGGTGTAGCGCGCCCACGGCGCCCACGACGAAGGCCGTCGTCAGGAAGGCCGCCAGCACCATGTGCACGAGACGGTACGGGAAGGACGGGTTGAAGACGATCGCCCACCAGTCCTCGGGGACGAACTGCCCGGCCTCGTTCATCGCAAAGCCCTGCGGCGTCTGCATCCAGCTGTTGACAGACAGGATCCAGAAGGCCGAGGCGAGCGTGCCCACGGCGACGATCGCGGTGGCCACCATGTGCAGCCGCTCGCCCACTTTCTCGCGTCCGAACAGCATGATCCCGAGGAACCCGGCCTCGAGGAAGAAGGCCGACAGCACCTCGTAGGCCATCAGCGGCCCGATCACCGGCCCGGCCTTGTCGGAAAACACCGACCAGTTGGTGCCGAATTGGTAGGACATCACGATTCCCGACACCACGCCCATGCCGAAGGCCACGGCAAAGATCTTTTTCCAGTGTTCGAACAGCGTGAGATAAGTCCGGTCGCGCGTCCGCAACCACTGCGCGTTGAGCACAGCCAGATAGCTTGCCAGGCCGATCGTGAAGGCCGGAAAGATGATATGGAACGACACGGTAAAGGCGAATTGCACCCGCGCCAGGATTTCAGCCGAGAAAGACTCGAACATCGGAACACCTCCTGCGTTACGAGCCGGAGGTAACGCTGGAATGAGTTATAAGCAATATTTTGAATATATCTTTGACTGTGGCGTAACGGCGCAGGTCAGGCTAGAGTCTGTCGCAGCGAGGATTGTCCCGGTAAAAGGTGCGTCAATGAGACTGACCAGTTACACCAATTATGCCCTGCGCGCGCTGCAGCTTGCGGCCCTGCGCAGCCCCGACCTCGTCTGCGTCGATGACGTGGTGAAGGTGCACGGGCTGGCGCGGCCGCATATCGTCAAGATCGTGCACGAACTCGGCAAGGCGGGCTATATCACGACGCGACGCGGACGCGGCGGCGGGTTCTGCCTTGCCCGCCCAGCCGAAGAGATCATCGTGGGCGATATCGTGCGGCTGACCGAAGGCCCCATCGAACTGGTGGAGTGCTTCAACAGCGACACCAATACCTGCCCGCTGATCGGCGTCTGCAAGCTGTCAACCGCCTTCGCGCAGGCGACGCGCGCGTTCCTTGCCGTGCTCGACGGCGTCACCATCGCCGATATCGCTGCCAATCGCGACGCCCTTCTCAACCGCATCGCCCCTCTCCAGGATGGCATCGTCGCGCCCATCGGACGCCGTTGAGGGCATCGGCGGTATAGCGCCACATGTCTGCGTCAAAACGTTGCATTTTGAATATATGTTAAATATCGTATTCATGTTATGGAATATACGAGATGCTGTCGAGCATCTTCATCACAGGTCGTAAGGAGAGCATCATGTCGGTCAATGTTGGAAACGTGGATAGGGCCCTACGCGCCTTGGTGGGGCTGGCGCTGCTGGCGGTCGCGCTTGGCGGGTTTGTCCCCGCACTGGCCATCGGTGCGCCGAAATGGATCGCCGTCGTCGTGGGTGCCGTGCTTCTGGCGACGGCGGGCCTGCGCATCTGTCCGCTCTATACGCTTCTCGGTATCCGTACCTGCCAGCGCTGAAGCACGCCGCCCGACAAGAGGAAACACCATGACGCATTACCCCGTGAACATGGACGTGAGGCCGCAGGTGACCGCGTTCTTCGACGACGCCACCAACACGATCAGCTACGTGGTCCGCGACCCGGGCTCGCGCACCTGCGCGGTGGTCGATTCGGTGATGGATATCGACATGCCCTCGGGGCGCATCACCTACGGTCAGGCCGACGCGATGATCGCCCATATCGAGGCCGAGGGCCTGACCCTTGAATGGATCATCGAGACGCATGTCCATGCCGACCACCTGTCGGCGGCCCCCTACATCCAGCAGAAACTCGGCGGCAAGATCGGCATCGGCGAGAAGATCCTCGTGGTGCAAGACGTGTTCGGCAAGATCTTCAACGAGGGCACCGAGTTCCAGCGCGACGGCAGCCAGTTCGACCGGCTGTTCACCGAGGGCGACACCTATCAGGTCGGTGGCATGACGTGTTTCGCCATGCACACGCCCGGCCACACGCCGGCCTGCATGACGCATGTGATGGGCGATGCGGCCTTCGTGGGTGATACGCTGTTCATGCCCGATGGCGGCTCGGCGCGCGCCGATTTCCCGGGCGGCGATGCGGGCGAGCTTTATGACAGCATTCAAAAGGTGCTGTCGCTGCCCGACGCCATGCGGCTTTTCATGTGCCACGATTACGGCCCGAACGGTCGCGACATCCAGTGGGAAACCACCGTGGGCGCGGAAAAGGCCGACAACATCCATGTCGGCGGCGGCAAGACGAAGGCGGATTTCGTGAAGTTCCGCACCGAACGGGATGCGCAGCTCGCCATGCCGCGGCTGATCCTGCCCTCGCTGCAGGTCAACATGCGCGCCGGCACGGTGCCGACCGACAAGGACGGCAACCCGATGCTGAAACTGCCATTGAACCGGCTGTGACCCGACGCCGCCACGCCGCGACCGGTCCTTGCCGATGATCCCGAAAGCCTTGCGCCGCGCGCTCCCTGTCCTCGACTGGGGGCGCAGCTATGACCGCCACGCGCTTGGCGGCGATGCGCTGGCGGCGGTGATCGTGACGATCATGCTGATCCCGCAATCGCTGGCCTATGCGCTTCTGGCGGGGCTGCCGCCCGAGGCGGGGCTTTACGCCTCGATCGTGCCGATCCTCTTGTATTCGGTGTTCGGCACGTCGCGCACGCTGGCAGTCGGTCCGGTCGCGGTGGTGTCGCTGATGACGGCGGCGGCGATCGGCGAGGTGGCCGAGGCCGGCACCGCGGGCTACGGCGTCGCGGCGCTGACGCTGGCCGGGCTGTCGGGCGCGATCCTGCTGGGGATGGGGCTGCTGCGGCTTGGGTTTCTGGCGAATTTCCTGTCGCATCCGGTGATCTCGGGCTTCATCACCGCCAGCGGTCTGCTGATCGCGCTCAGCCAGTTGCGCCATATTCTCGGGATCGAGGCGAGCGGCAAGACCCTGCCCGAGATGGGGATGGCGCTCGCGACACATCTGGGCGAGATCAACCCGGTGACGCTGGTCATCGGCGCGGCGGCAACGGCCTTTCTGTTCTGGGTGCGGCGCGGGTTGAAACCGGCCCTGCAGCGCCTCGGGCTGGGCCCGCGCGCCGCCGATATCCTCACCAAGGCCGGGCCTGTCGCCGCCGTCGCGGTCACCACGCTGGCGGTCTGGTCGCTGGAGCTCGATGCGCGGGGAGTCGCCGTGGTCGGCGTCGTCCCGCAGGGTCTGCCGCCCTTCACCCTGCCGTCGTTCTCGCCCGACCTGATCGGACAGCTCTTCATGCCCGCGCTGCTGATCTCGATCATCGGCTTCGTCGAATCCATGTCCGTCGCGCAGACACTGGCCGCGAAACGCCGGCAACGCGTCGACCCCGATCAGGAACTGATCGGGCTGGGCGCGGCCAATATCGGCGCGGCCTTCACCGGCGGCTACCCGGTGACCGGGGGCTTCGCGCGCTCGGTCGTGAATTTCGACGCGGGCGCGGTGACCCCGGCGGCGGGCGCGTTCACCGCCCTCGGGCTGGCGGTGGCGGCGATGTATCTCACCCCGCTCATTCACGACCTGCCGATCGCCACGCTGGCGGCGACGATCATCGTCGCGGTGCTGGGGCTGGTGGATTTCGCCATCCTGCGCCGCGCCTGGATCTATTCCAGGGCCGATTTCGCCGCCGTCGCGGCCACCATCGTGCTGACACTGGGCTTCGGGGTCGAGGTCGGCGTGTCGGCGGGCGTGATCCTGTCGGTGGGGCTGCATCTTTATCGCAGTTCCAGGCCGCATATCGCCGAGGTCGGGCTGGTCCCCGGCACCCAGCATTTCCGCAACATCCTGCGCCACGACGTGATCACCGACCCGGCCGTCGTGACCTTTCGTCCGGATCAGAGCCTCTATTTCGCCAATGCCCGCTTCGTCGAGGATCACATCTTTGACCGCGTGCAGGCCGGCGGCCCGGTCCGCGACGTGGTGCTGATGTGCGCGGCGATCAACGAGATCGACCTCAGCGCCGTCGAGACGCTGGAGACGATCAACACACGGCTGGACGAGATGGGCGTGCGCCTGCACCTGTCGGAGGTGAAGGGCCCGGTCATGGACCGCTTGCGCCGCGCGCATTTCCTGTCGCAACTGACCGGCGAGGTGCACCTCGCGCAGTATGACGCTTTCGTCGCCCTCCTGCCGGATGCCGC
>Ga0306864_1000782_pt1 | contig 14125 bp, 16 predicted proteins | sample AntRauTorckE5430_FD_190448 | JGI IMG/M metagenome (GOLD analysis project Ga0306864, IMG submission 190448) | Saline lake microbial communities from Rauer Islands, Antarctica - Metagenome Torckler E5 #430 (v2) (version 2) | ecosystem: Environmental > Aquatic > Non-marine Saline and Alkaline >...
TTCTTATTTTTTATTTTTGTCTCACGGTTCTGGCTATATATAACACTTGGGGGTATCTCCAATATTTTTTACCCCTCCCGTCAATTATTTTCAAACACACGGTACTGCTGTTGTTCGTATGTTTCCTCACTTCTACAATTCATTACGCATTACTTCGTTTCGGCACTACAAATCAACAATCAGTCGAAAAGCAATGTTGGCACGCTTTCCTCTCGTTTGCCTCTACTTATCTTCATCAACAACAGCTTTCATTCCACTATCGACCTCAATTTTATCGCATAATTTATCCACTACTTTGAATATGTCATCCACTAATGAAAGTAGCGTCGGCCTCACTGATATTGGTGCACAATCATCATCTCCTCCTCCTACTGCATCGATTGATGAGATTACGACCTGGAGGGAAAAGATTTCTGCATCCATTGCCAGGTCAAGAAAAGTCCGAGGTGGCAATTTTGTGCAGATTGCTACAGTCGATCCTGAGACGCTCGAACCTCGGTGCAGAACAGTTGTGTTTAGAGGTTTTCTGAAGCAGGACGGAAAGGAAACGGATATTATGAAAATGATTACAGATCAGAGATCCAAAAAGTATTCAGAAGTAACAGCAGGATCAGTGGAGGGAAAAGATCAGGCTACGTGTGAAATGGTTTGGTGGTTTGGCAAGACAAGCGAACAGTATAGAATCAGAGGACATCTTAAATTTTTTGGAAATGATGAGACTGATGCAAAGCTTTTGATTGCCAGAAAAGAACAATGGGGAAATATGAGCGATTCTGCACGAGAACAGTTTTATTGGAAGAATCCTGGTTTGCCTTTTGATTCTCAAGCAGAGGTTCCAGAAGGTGGAAGGGATGAGGAAGGAAAAGTGTTGTCACCTCCAGATAACTTTCTGCTCATGCTCTTGTACCCAACAAAATGTGACTATCTTAGATTGGGTGACAACTTTAGGCAGATCGATAATGTCACGAAAGACCAGAGTTGGAATGCACAACAAGTTACACCATAAAGTAAACGAATGAAGAAGTGCCGAAGTATCATACGTGGTACGTGTTTCGACAGTGCTAGTAGTACTTTCTAGAATTAGAATGTTCTTCCTAAGCGAATACGTTGATGCGAATATTGTACACATCTTCATTCGCATTAGCGCTCAGCTGCGCACACATACCTCACGGAGAAACAACGTGTTCAAGACATTCTACTTTGCTGCGCTTTGCATTTGGTGTTGAGGATTGTGATTTGCCTTTCGCTTCTTTTTTACGCTGTTTCCTGGCCTTTTCTTCATATTCGCGTTTCTCAACTTCCTTCGGATCATACTTCATAATGAAACCGTCGCGTGTGTTCAACTCCCGTGCCCTCTTTGCTAATTTTGGATACTTTTCATCTAGTGTGAGCAGCCACTTGTAAGCCATCTTCTTCCTTCCGCTCCTTGTTTTTATCCAGACCGCATCAAAATTTCTATGCGAACAAAAGTTTTGGGTGACTTCTCGAAGAGCGTTAGTTTGAATATTTAATCCATTTGAAAACATATTGAAAGAAATAACAGGTATAAAAAAATAAAGGTGAAAGCCCTTACCTCCAACCGTGTGCGTAAGATTTAACACAGCATGGTGCCATCCATTGGGAATGTAGACTGTCTCTCCTTCGTGTTGGGTAAACTCATAACATTCAAAATTTTCATAGCGCCCAGTCCCACCACTCTTTACAGCGGCTTCCTGAATTCTTGGCAATATGGTCGTAAAGTAATGAATTGCTTCATCATCTTCTCCTTTCTTGATCAACCCCTTCCCCTTCACTATACTCTTTGACAAATAAGGAGGAAACAAGACCCATCGCTTCTTGCCAACAATGAGAGTATTCCAAGCCGACGTTGCTAATGGATCAATGTGAACACACGTCCCCGAACGTTCCGGTCCGACAAGAAACCAACGGTACGGTGGCCGGCGTTTTTCTCCAACGAGTCGAAAGAGATCTTCATTGAAATAAACGGGAACTTTGTAATCTTCCAACAAATTCTTCGCAAGCCTATCTTCATCAAAAGCAGAGTCGAAAATGTATAGAGGGGAATCATCAATGTTGTTGTGTAGATATCTCATAAAATGCTTGAGTTTCATTCGGATTGTACGCTCGTCGTCGTCTTCGCCGCATTTCAGCGCTCTTTCTCTCAACTCGTTATCATTTTGAAGATTTTCCAATGTCCATCTATCTAATGCTCTCCATCTGTGTGGCGATCCATGATTGTTGTTATCTTGGTCCTTTTTCTCTTCGCACGTCCCCCGGGAAGGAGGATTTGGCACATCATAGCCCTCGGGGATGTGGGTAATGACTGAAGGGATCAATTTTGCTTCATAATTATCATGAAATTTTTTAGGAGAAGTGTACCGTGCATCCAAACGTGCAGGGATAGCATCATTATAGGAATGGAACACTTCGCCCTTGGTGGTAAAGTGTTGATAGCCAAGGTTATCCAAATCTAGGATTTTAGCAGTGTATTCGGGAAAGGTCTTGTTGAAACCATCGCACGCCCAATTTTTTAAAGACGGCCGATGACCCTTCTTTGCTTTCTCTGCCTTGCTTCTCCAACCCATGATCGAATTTTACAGTACTGATTTATGTAGTCTGCCTTGTGTGGTGATACTAGGTTCTACTGTACGATGAAGATTATACCGTGAGGAGGTCACTATTACTCAGAGCGGAAATGGGGATCGAGCTGGCTGGATCGAGGCGTGGGGGAGTGGTGGAAGTGAGTTGCATAATATCATCGCATTTTCATTGGAGGAGGATACCAGGTATCCCACCGTTCGTACGATACAAGCAAGTAGCAAGTACGAGGAAGCGACAAGCGCAATCGCAAGCGACAACAAGCGACAATTTTGAAGAGGACTTCATTTATAACCTGTCATCTCATGAGAAGATGGTGTCAACTGTCAACTATTTTTCACAATCAACAATCAACAATACAATCAAAGATCCAGACAGAATATCCCAATCATCATTGCATCTCAGAGCTCAGAGGATACATTGGAAACATACCAAACCAAAATGAAGATTCATAACATCCTTATCTCCTCGTTCCTCTTCGAACGGGCTGTGGAAGCATTTCAGCCAATCACCAGCACCAGAGCTCGCGGCATTCGTCGTCATGCATCCAAAGATATCATTACCTCCATTCAACAAACATCAGAAGATGATAACTCTGTATCTGAGAAAGGAAAACAACGATCAGATGTGATGGCCTTCTTGAGGAAAAAAGGCGCAGTTGGGAAGAATAAGGACTTTAGTACTGCAATGGGAGTTGATGAGGGACCAGTGGGGAAAAATAGAAGTCAAGGTGCGTCTGGTGGTACTCTATTCTTTTGCCTACAGTAAATTTTTGGATTGATCTTCTTTCCTTCTAACAAAATTATAAACGTACGTCATGATGCTTTAGTGATGGGGATGCAAAAGGACAAGGCGGCGTATCTATGGTGCACTGATACTGGAATTGTAGATGATATCTCAGAAACGTTTCCTTTGACTAGTTCAGGTATGCTCAATGCGTCATGCGTTTCTGAAGTCTATTATGCATTATGCACAATGAAAGTTCTGTAAGGAGCTTACGTGTGATTATTTTTATTTCTGGCTATATTTCAATCACATAACTTTTGATTTTGTCTTTAAAGGATCCGAGTGGGCTGGCTTTACTGACCAAGGTAAGTTTTAATTACTGTTGATTTCATCAATCATATATTGCATATTATGGTGCACGTAGCAAATGTGATCATGAACTCATCAATATGTATCTGCTCCAAAGTTGTGGGAGGTGTGTCAATTGGGAAGTTGCTTCGCTCTGAAATTGATGGAAGGCAATGCAATATCATGAAAGGTAAAGTGTGCCAAGTAGGAACAGATCAAGATATCATGAAAGGCAAAGAAGATGGGGGGTTCATTCAAATGGCAACAGAGTTATCAAAAGATCCAGCGCAGACGTTAACTGTGGATGCGTCTGAGTGGGATGGAGTAGAACTGGATGTTCATTTTCGAGGAGAACAAGAGAAAGAAAGCTTCGATGTACACATTAAAAATACATCCTGTGAAAGAAGATTTGCATGTTCCTACAGAGCCACATTCGAAGTGCATCCAGGAAAATGGCAGACAGTGCGCCTGCCCTTCAAAGATTTTGCCGGTCATGGTCCAGGGGCAGATGAATCTCAATTCGACAGGTCAGAATTGCGGCGACTGAGTATTGTTGCAATTGGAAAACCGATGGAAGTTTATTTTGGCGTTGGAAAGGTAGCATTTTACAAGGATGCAGCTTGACCACAACAATGGAATATATAATAATCAATACATCATTTATTCCTGGAAAGTAATCATCACTACTATGCACAGAACCACTGCGTGCACATGATGTAATTTTCAATCAAAATTCGTTTAGAGAGCGAGCAAAAATTAATGTATACAGAACCCGGGACCTCAGCCGTGTTAAAGCCGCGTCATAACCAACTAGACCATCGCTGCTTGGATGCCGTCATTGATGTCAATTCTCTAATAATTTATTGTACACTCTCTAGTTGAATGAACTATTGATTATACCATTGCCACTACTGTGCAATGTCTTATGCTCCCTTGGATATTGACAATACCATTGATTACGTCTGCGCTATTTCCAGTTTTAGTCCGCCTTTTGGTTCTTTCATGAGCTTCATCTGCTTTCCATCCAAGAGAAAAAAATGGGAGTAAACCACAGGATGGCGGGAATTTCTGCGTGAAACGTCAGACGGCGGCATGAACGGTTATTTTCCTCCTTTACTTCTTTCTCTGTCTTCTTGGCCTTGACGAGCTGAAGCCTTTTCAACAACAAGCAACACCAGTAACAAACATAACTGCTCCTATTAACCATCCGCCATGGCACCTAGCAGCACCACCGATGCGGCGTCCTTTTACGAGGACGAGAAGAACCTGAAATTGCTTTGCGACTTTTTAAGAAGTTCTGAAGGACCTGCTGTGAGAGAGGCAATTGAAATGGACAAGCGTGTTTACTACTTGAAAGGTAAGCTCTCCCTTCTACGTGTGGGCTCATCGCTTCCATCGCCTCCTTTTTTTTTAAATTACATCAAGAGCTCACATCATTCTCCATCTCTGATATTGTTATTGTTATGTTACAGGAGAAAAGCTTGTCAACTTCATGGTTGAACCAAAGAAGGGGGCTAAGTGGCCCAAGGACCTTCCAAAGTTCAAAACTCGCCAGGAGGCTATTGCTGTTTGCAAGGAGCTTTGTAATTACCAGTACATGCACCGATCAGAGAAAAGGGGGAAAGGAGATCTTGTTGTAAGTATACTAATGAATGAATCAGAGCATCTGTCTCGGTTGACACAAACAAATTTGCTCACCAAACAGTTATTTTCCACAAAACGGTTGTAGATATCTCGCGATCGTGACTTTGACGAATCTGGAATCTTCACTTGGATTTATGAAGGAGACAAGTCTTTCAGTCACCTTATGACCACACTTCTTATCATGGGATTTCTCTTTTGTGTCTGTTTCCCTATTTGGCCAAACTTCTTGAAGGTCTTTGCATGGTACATGTCGGTGTCGTTCCTTCTCCTTATCTTCTTCCTCGTCACAGTTCGTGGAGTGTTTTTCCTTTTCGTATGGATTCTCGGATACGATTTCTGGTTTTTGCCAAACCTGTTTGATGAACAGCTTGGATTCGTCGACTCATTCAAGCCCCTCTATTCTTTTGAAAAGACAAAGGAAGGACAGCTCATGTACCGTATCGGAATTGCTGTTGCATTCTTCTCCTTTTGTTGGTGGGCTATAACCCAGCCTTCAGAGTTTGATGGGTTTGTTTCTGCGCAGGGAGATTTCATCAAGGATCTTTATGCTGGAACTCTCTTGTCAGATGTGTCTGAAGCGGATAAGGAAAATATTGACAAGCCAAAGATGGGCTCATTGGAGGATCTGTTGGCGGGTCTTGAATCGTCTGATGATCCGGAAGAAGAATTGCTTTCGGAGGAGGCGAAACTTGAGAAAATGATGGAGAATCTCATGGACGAAGCAGAGGATCTCACAGATGAGGAGTAAAAGTTATATATCGTAGTAAAAATGAAATTGAATACAATCTATGGGGCTAAAAGTTATTATCGCTGTCTTCGCTACTCGTGCTTGCCTTGGATATGGGACTGATTTCACTCCTTACATCAGATCCTCCCATGAAGTAGGTGGCGCTATCTACAGAGAAGGATTCCTTAGACGAAGAAGTGGTGTTGCCTCCATTTGCGCGGTCTCCTGAAGAATGGGATACCAACAATGTCATACTTTCGTCCGTGGTTAAGGATTGATCATCAAGAACGATATCATGACTACCTTGAGAAACTTTGCTTTGCTCCATATTATTTCGAGGCTCAATACTTTGCTCATACTCATTTCTATCAGTAACATCAACATTACGATCTTGTTGCCATTTCGCCTGCTGTAGTTTCGTGTTCCGATTACTCTCCATTGCCTTCTCTTTTCGTCTAATGCATGCCAGTTCATGTTTAAGGTAGTGAACGTTGCGATACCGTTCCATGTATAGTTCATAATGTTTTTGGAGGTCAATCTCCAACGTCTCAAACTCATCCATGAAAGCCGGGCGGGCAGAATGTAGGCTCTGAAGCCTTATGTTGCTCCGTTCAAGATCTTCCTTTTTTCTCTTGATGTCGGTCAAGATATCATTCCTGTCTGCTCCCATATGAGCTACTTCTTCCTCTAATGCTGCGAGCTCAACCTTTACTCCCTGTAAGAGAAATTGTAACCGATCATTAATCGCATCTAAACCTGAAGACGACTCAGCATCGTTTAGAGTGGCAGCTTGTATAAAGGCCGATACATTATCTCGTCTCTCTTTACACTCTACCTCATTTGCTAACAACGAATATAATCTTGCACCAGTCTCTGTAAGTTGACTGGTCAATGACCGCAGTGTTTTGATATCGTTTGCAGCGATTAGAGTCGGCTCTGTTACTTGCTTCAATTCAAAGATGCCACTATCTCTTCTATCTTTCTCGTCGTTGACAGCTTCCAAAAGAATCTTTGCAATCTTGAGCAATTCCCCTACTGCGTGTTCATCAGCACCGAACAATTTCTTCGAATTCAATCGAATGTTCCCCCCTTCATAAAAGACAACAACCACCTCCTTCACAAATCGTACTCGGTCGCTTTCTGAATCGATACAATCGTGAATTGAGGCGTTTGGATCATAGCGCTGTGTCATCCAATAAAGAATATCCGCTACAAGTCCAAAGTTTGGATCATTGAAACATCCGATTGTTACTGCGATCGGATAGCGCAGGGCCTTCATTGCCTTAGCGAATTCTACAAATTAGAAGTTGAAATCTTGAGTCAGTGTGTATTGGCAAGCTTTCTATTTGAATACGCCAATAATTCTGGATGGCTCACCTTTTTTATCACGGCGTGACATGATGTTATGCTATCTTTCTTGCTATTTTGTTCATACAAAGGTTGGTTGGGGCTCAAATAACAGCTTCGTATGAATCCTATTTTAGTTTTCAAAATCAATTCGTTTTTCAAATCTAAAAATGATTTCCTTACAGTATTCACTGTATTCCTTTTATTTTGTGTAAGTACTCCTTGCACACATGCATGAGCTGTTGGTGGAGGGCTCTGGGACAATTTATGCTAATCCTTGAATTGCGTTGGTACTCCATCGATTTGATTTCAAAGCATCCTACCAATTAAGATGATGACATTTTATATTGTGCAATCACATATTCAACACATTTATTGTACACCCAGTACAACCAAGCTATTATGCCTTGAACTCGTCACTCGTCAATTCTATGGACATGTTTGTTCGTTCTTTGTTACGTGGCGTTAGCCACCAATAAAGTTCTGCAGCCACCAATAAAGTTCTGCACAGTGGAATCTTTTCAACATTATGTCACTGCGTGACAAGATCACTTTCTAACATTTACTGGAAATGGCTCTACCTGAAACCAGGAATGATCACTGTTCTATTGGACCGCTCCAGAAATGCAAGAACGAAAAACGGATTTTGTGAGGGTCGGTAGGAGTTATCTTTTCTTTTGCCAAACTCTACTTTAAAAGTGCACTTTCCATCTTCATCATTCGTTTAAGGTTGACCTGCGCTCCGAGTTCCATTGAATAAGGCTGCCATTGCAACAAATCGTGTTGATGAGAAAAGGATATGATACATTACACAATCCAAAAGAGGCAATAAACAATGAATAATAATAAAACAAACGACGACTACTGTGACATGAGCTCCTCTGAACTCAGCACTTCTTCGCAGTTGGTCCTCACTTTGCAGTCCGCAGTCACTTTACTGTTCAAAACAGTCGGTATTTGTCTAGGTCTTCCCTGATTCATTTCTTCAATCATTCGAATGACGGCAATATCCATTTTTGTAGGTACTGTAATTCTTGAAGAAATGAAGCTATTACTCTAGAGAAAGGTTGTTTCTTGTTAATCTAGCCAAATGGAAAATAGACTCGAGCAGATCGAAATTGAAGTCGTAATCATGAATACTACGAAACTTATAGTGATGGCTATTATTAAACACATATTTGTTGTACTGAATAGATGCATTGAGTTTGATCAGACATAATTCTGGACATGCATCAGGTGTATCTAATACTAGTATAAATTTCCCACGGGAGGACATGCAAACGTCGGTATGCTGGTACAATAGATAGCAATTAAATTAATGGTGCTATTCAGTTCGACTCCTACATCGTCGGAAGGTGACAAATCGTGAATCCGCCTATCAAAATGGTGGTTGATCTAATCTTTGCTCACTTTTTAAAAATGCACTTTGTGAGAATGAGAAGGCTTCAAATGATAACGAATTTATTTAATTGGCAGTTCGACAACAAAGTGCCCCAATCCTACTAATACGTAATACGTATACTGATAATTCGTTGAGAATTACTGCTCACGAACCTGAAATTATCTATTTATTATGGAAGTAGAGCGCACTTTTTGCTGCTGCCAAACAACTGAAGAAATGAATACGTGTAGCATACGAATGATTATCCGATTGTGGGAATATTAGTTGTCTTTGAACTTCCTTACACTTGCACCTCCAGAGACCATGGCTGATGCTGATCCTTCATCACAATATATCATACTAATTGATACTTGCTGCATCTTACTGTTGCACTATGGCTGTCACACTGGCCGAAGCAGACGCTACATCAATCCTTCTCAAGCTTGTATTAATCCACTCTTTATAGACAAGAAAACAGATAAAAATGAGAACAAAACAAATGATGCGCAGCCATCGTCTTCAACCGTGAAAATAAAAAGAGTTGCACGAAGAAGAAGACGTGTTCCACTCACTTTAAAAGATCAGACAAAGGCAGACCTACAAACTCCTGAAGAAACCTTGACGGCACAAAAACGACCGACCCTTTCTTATGCATTAGATGATGATGATGATGATGATATACAGTTGTCTATCAATAGTGCTCAAGTCACTACATCAATTGACACTGCGAGAGTCCCAGAGAAAAAGAACGTCACAGCAACCGTTTCTGTCGCAGATTGCCTTGCTTGTAGCGGGTGCATTACTTCGGCTGAGGCGGTGCTTGTCACGCAGCATTCTATCAAAACTCTTGTCGAAAAGTGTTCAACATCACGAACTGATATCAGGGTTGCTTTCACCATTAGTCCTGCTGTAATCGCTGACTTGACAAGAGTTTTAATGTTTCGTCCAGATGAAGGTTCTGTAGAAGGTAGCGATAATGTACATTCAATGACAAGCACTACTGTATTCAAGAAATTGACGACAACTTTTCTTTCGCGAAAGTTCAATGCAGATTTAGTGTTGGATGGAACAATACCTCAAAAATTTCATTGCTAGAATCGGTTGTGGAGTTTTGCGAACGTTACAAAAACGATCACATGAGGAGAAGAAGCATCAATTTATTGATGATATAATAGACTCATCGACTCCCTCTATCGCTTTGTCTGCGAGAGAAACACGATTCCTCTTGAGAACAAATAAGGATTCATCCGATCAGCTTGAAGGTATCGAGATGAAACATGATGGTGGAGGAGATTTTCGCTTACGCTTTTTACATTCCAATGGAGGGAACTTGTCATTAGCAATAAATTACACGAATGTTCTGCCGATGCTGGCATCATCCTGTCCAAGTTTTCTTTGTTATGTTGAAAAGACTGTAATGGATGCTGTACCAATCTATGCACAGTCAAAAGCCCCATGGCCATTGCTGGTAGTTTGATCAAACATGATGCTCACAAACCGACGGACGCGATGAGTAGATATCATCTTGAAGGGACGCTTGATTCGTTATTGAATAACGGTGACGATGGTATTCAAAAGCCTATTTTTCATGTGACCGTCATGCCTTGTCATGATAAAAAGCTAGAAGCCGAGCCTGGGAGAAAGTCAACCAGCAGCAAGAAGCACTTGTGCCAGATGTTGACCTCGTGATAACTACAAATGAATTATGCACTGTACTGCATGATGCTGCGGCTGCGACAGGCACTGAGTCTGGTGAACAATTGACAAGAGTCCAACACATATTTTCTTGATCTGCCCACAGCCCACAGCTCCAAGCAAAATTATAACTCAAACTAAGAGTGGAGACCAAGATGCTGCGTCTACAATGAAGGGTTCTGGAAGTTATGCTGACTTCATTTTCAGATTTGCATAAAGCGAGTTATGAGCCATTGCCATGGAAAAAGGTTGGCAATAGTACGAAAGGAATTGCTAGTCGTCGAACTCGCTCTAGAGTAAAAACCAGTGGTGACGCAAAAGCTGTTGCTGATTCGAGTGAAGTTTGTCTTTATAGGCATTCTGATTATTCATATTCATGCCAACAAAGAGGTGATGACGATGAAACAGTTTGTCACAGTATATGGATTCAAAAATATTCAGATGATGATGTCAAAGACTACAACAGGCGAAATGAAAATGAACGGATACCATTATGCCCATTTGCGCATTCCCAATGTGTTTATACAACACGAAACAGAAAGATGAAATCCAGTCCTACTTCCAACCATCAAAAGTGGTCCGGGTACAGTATTGACATTCTATTTTCCAAGGAACCTTTAGAATAGCTTAACTGCTAAGACTTATTTATGTGTATGTGTATTCCCAATGTAATACAGAGTAGATACTATCTCTACCAGGTCCCGCTATTGCCTTCCCACAGGATTCAAAATCAGGGTCGTCGATAATCATGTGAACAAGATCAGCACCATGACAAATTTTAAGACCATATGGATCCGAAGGACCACACCATCTACAGAATTGAGGATTACTAATATAGTCCAGAGCTTTGCCTACGGCATTTGGACCATCTAAATATGATGAATCTAATTCAAACGCTCCATCCTTGTTGTCCAAGTGTGCAAGATGGAGTCTAGTATTGACTCCACTTTCTTCAAAGGCTTTCTTTGCCTCTTCAAACCCTAAAGGAGGAGTTAGGATTCAGGTATGATTTGCCTGTGTAATTAAGAAGATGGCCAGCGAGACGACAGTCAAATCTACTAGTCCACAGCACTGCAACATCAATTCGAACTGTATCTTGTAAAGTCCGATCAGATGATCTTAGGTCTGGTAGAGGGGCACGATCGACTTCGTGAGGAATGGTCTTTCCGTGGATACTATTGTTACTAGTAGTGGAGGAAGGAGACCGCTCGATAGAGTTGTCTCAGCAATTTGTCGTCCAGAGCGAACCCTGAATTGAGTCATGGCGGTCTTGGTCACATCAACGAGAATCCCATCAATAAAAGGGGAAATTTCGGTTAATGTGAAGTGAAAGATGGACCCATCGCTAGAATAACCGTGGAAATAAGCATTGCCAGAAGACCATGCGGTGGACGTCGAGCCTCCTTTTTTAGTGAATCCTTTCTTCGTTCCATCTAGAAACTCGAAAGTCATGTAGGATTTTGACGAACAAGAAGGAGGAAGGTTGCGGGAGACGCCATACGAAGATATTTTCAGAAGGCAGGCAGGTGGTGTCCCGACTCCTCCAGATCCGCTGCTGATGCAAGGCTCTTCCAAAGAATCACCACGACGTAAAGCATATTTCATGCTGCCTGCATAGTCCTCCTCGCCCTGATCTACCAAGTCTGAACATTGAGCTCCTGGAGAAGAGAGGACGACCATCACACCGAACAAAAGTGAAATGCTGCGGAACGCTATCATTCTTTTGATCTACTATTTGTGATCGGGGCACTTTGCTATTGGTCTCGTATCTTGTTCTAGCAAAGAAAACAACGGAAGAAGATGAGATAGAAGTTGGTTTCTAAAAATAACAGCACCAGCTCTGACAATAATTCGCCGATCATGTCTATGGACGTCAGGCACACAATCCAGGTGTTAGGTGTAAAATGACATCTCCCATCCTCGTCATCGTGCATATCAAGTAACGAAGACACAGCTTGTTACCGCACGGAATTGTCTTCTTTATCTTTTACTCACCTACAAGTTGACTTCTTCTTTCTTGTCAACGCTGCTTAACCACTTGAGGTTGTGTTCAATTTATGAGTACCTGTTAGTAAGGTATCGCGTCACGAGGCGTCACGGTACGACATCGTTGGATATTATTGCTTGTGTAAATGTAGAGTTGAAGATTACGTGCGGAGAAAGAGGAGACACTGCACAGAAAATCCTAGGAAAGCCTTTTCTGCAGAGGACCTGAGACATAGATCATTCATCAGGAAAGCTTCTTGTGGGAAGTGAAGCTTTTCGACAGTGACTATGGAGAATGCATGTCTCGGCTCGGAATGCCCGCAAAGAACGATGTAAGTCTTCTTCCTGTCAATTCTTCTTAATGTACTCATGTCGATTACTCGACTCAACATGCATGTCTATCATCTAGTAGCGTCATCTTCTTTTCGTGTATCGTATGCCGACCACTATCAAAATCAACACAGGACTATCTTATCAGGTACTTTTGTCCCCGTCCAGATCTTGCCGATTGCCAGCCAGATCCGAAGCACAATATTGTCTACGATTCGTCTTCAATGAAACCCTGCAGATCGGATCTAATCAGCGATTTCAAGGCTGCTGTCAAATCTGGCGCAGATTTGAACATTGTATTGAGCTGGTAACGGGCATTTTGGAAATGGCCAAAGTAATGGCATATCTCGATTGTGCCTATGGCCATGCTAAAGCGATGCATCGAGAGGGTATTCATTATCGTTTAACTTAACTACAGAGATGGCCGCTAAACAATGCCTAGACACACTGAAAATGAAACACAAGTACAATTGTCCCATGGGCATACATTATCTCTACACCCACATTTAGCTGCCTCAGTGCAAGTATCACTCCCACAGGCATCCATATCACTCCCACAGGCATCCATTCCTGGCGTCTCGCATGGATCTAAATTGGAAACAAATCTGCTTAAGATCGTGACTTACAATCTTTCGTGAGACTTCAATGGATAGAAATAATCCCTATTTGTTTTTCTGTATACTTGCAGCACTGTAACCACTCGCTGGATAGATTCGCTTTTACCCATGCATGGTGGACACACACTCTATTACTATATTCCACAAGAAAGCTCTTGCAGAATGTAGTCTTGTCTAAAATCCCATGGAAGAGAAATCAAAGAACCCAAGTATCCAACAATCATATATTGAATGAGTGCAATCTCCACAAATTCAATTATCTAGTACGAACATCACCATTATCTCATTTTTCAAGCCCTTGTTCTCTCAATCTACGAATGGATTCAGGTTAAATGAAGATTTTGCTTATACGGGATGGACATTGACAAAACTTTGTCCTTGCGCCATTGAAGTTACATAAAAAAACCTTCAAGTCCAGTTCTATCAGATATTGAATTCCTTGCGCTTTAATTTGTATTTTCCAATGACAATATTGTCTGGAGCTTGAGGGAAAATCAATTTTATCAGAAAATTCTTGAAATAACCTATTTTTGAATAAAGTACTATTATAAATGTATTACGTGTATCTGGAAGAATAATTGGCGAGACATGAATTTAAAAACGAGAAGGGGGGGAGCAAGTACTCACTCACCCATAGTATAACTGTCGGACAATCGAGTACCGGATACGATTTTAACTGCCATTTTCTAGCCATTAAAATCACATAATTATGCGATAGTTATGTGA
>Ga0306864_1000783_pt1 | contig 14122 bp, 14 predicted proteins | sample AntRauTorckE5430_FD_190448 | JGI IMG/M metagenome (GOLD analysis project Ga0306864, IMG submission 190448) | Saline lake microbial communities from Rauer Islands, Antarctica - Metagenome Torckler E5 #430 (v2) (version 2) | ecosystem: Environmental > Aquatic > Non-marine Saline and Alkaline >...
GGAGCTGCGGGAGGAGATAATTTTGCAGATTACGGAGGCATTGATCCTAATCTTGACCCAGAATTGGCCATGGCGTTGCGTATTAGTATGGAAGAGGAGAGAACAAGACAAGAGAGAATTGCAAGAGAGAACCAGGAGTCGTCCGGTGGAGAAGCTAATGCTGATTCCGAGCAAAAGGAAGGCGGAGATGACACAGATGTCAAGATGGAGGATGCCCCTGTTGCCGATGCTGCAATGCCAAGTGCTGCGGATATGGGGGATGAAGACGCCATGCTTCAGCAAGCATTGGCATTGAGCATGGCAGATGCTCTGCCAAAGGAAGAGGAAACAGCTGCACCTGCTGAAACGATAATGGAAGAGGATGAAGATGATGCTGCAATGCAGATGGCGCTTGGTATGTCCGTAGCAGATGATAGTGGTCAGGATCTTTCGTCGGGTGATTCACAACAATTTCAAGATCCACAATTTGTGAACCAACTGTTGGGATCTTTGCCTGGTGTAGATCCGAATGATCCCTCTATTAAGAGCGCACTAGAGAATTTAGAGAAAGCTAATCAAGATACAGACACCCAGAAGGACAAGAAGGAAGGAGATGATAAGAAAAAGTAGAGACTATTATTAGGTCAGAGATTTGAGTAATAAAGACTCTAAATGGAGAGCGAATAATACTAATAAGACCGTTCTAATTTCAAAGTATCATGCATAAAGCTTTTCAACTTTTTCGAAGCACAGTACGCATAGAAACATATGTGAGGTATATATCATTCTAGTCACAATACCTGGATGGAAAGATCAAATAATAGTTGGCAACAACAACAACAACTGTGCCACCAAAACAGAACATTTGGAACAACAATGATAGATGATGTTAATGACACATTTAACAGCTAATTTTAACGGTCGGAGTGGAAAATGTCCGCTGGAAAAGAGAACACAATTATAAAAAGAACAGTAATCCTCAAAATTCAAATCGTCAAATCGTCCGTCGTCTATTGAAGAAGACATTAACATCAAATTCGATCTCAGGAATACAATCAAAACATCCAAATCTCAATGCACATGCAATCAATAATAGAAGATCGGGCACTCTGCCATGTTTGCGGAAATCACAGATTCCTATGCGCTACATGCATTTTAGCCAACGAGGAAGATAATGCGTCTTCTTCGGACCACAACATAAAAAGGAAAAATCGCCGAAACAAATTTGATACCGTCCACTTTAAAAGAGGTACGCCTCACTTGAGTTGTTGACTTTGCCTGGGAAACCTGACTAGCGTAAAATTATTAACACATTGCATCTAATACTCTTGGCACTAAATCCTCGTTTTTGTGCAGATTTCTTCGGTCAAAAGAACCAAACCGTCAAAACAGACTCTCATCGTGATTCAAACCAATGCTCGCTGCGCAATGTAATCTTTCAAATGATTTCTGCTGCAGTTATTATTATCGCTCTTTTTTCAGTGAGCGACTCATTTGTATCAACAGTGTCTCGTCGCACTGGTGACACATATATCGATCCAATCAGTCCTACTGAAGGTGACAGCCCAAAACCCAAGATCAAGATAGGATCATTTAGCAGTCTCCAATCTTTTTCTGAGTATGTCAACACTGCCTTCGAGCCTTCCTTGCTTGGCTTCCACTATTATATCAAGGCCACTACTCGCATGGATGTGAACCAATCCGAGCCATTCATGTCTACTGAAGAATTGGAAACGGACGCCTCTGAACTCGATGTTCATGGACCTGAGGCCAGATCAGGATTCGGGTGGAGCTGTTTGTATTGGGTTATAATGTCGTCTGCAATCGTGTTCTTCGCGGTGGCAATTGATTGAAAATTTTCTGATTCTTATGGAGGCATCATTTAAAACCATAAACTGTAAGCGACTCATACTCCTATCAATCAAAACCCCCCCCCCATAAAAATATAGTACGTATTGCATAAGTATAAACAGGTAAAATTATCGAAACACTTTTTACTCCAGTGCATCTGTTCATTTACACATCGTCATCGCCACGATTCTTTTGATGAACCAAGTGGAGTTCTTCGGAGAGCGCTCGGTTGACAGCCTGAATTGACTGCAATTGTGTCTCTTTGGCGTCCACGTATTCGGTTAAATGGGAAACAATTCTTTCGAGTTCGTCGCACTTAAAAACTGCACGTATCGCCGCTCCTTCGGTCTTTACCTTTTCTTGTGCTTGTACATACTTTGCATGGACGACAAGACTATCCTGAAGTTCGTCTTCTGACTTTTTCGTCTGTGATCGTAGTTGCGTCACCTCCTTTGTGAGGTGATGATGATCTCGTAGGGACTTCTCAATTTCCTTGATTAAGCTCTCTGATTTTTGTTTCCATCTATTCCGTTCGGTCTTCAACGTTTGCAATTGAGATACCACATTACTTACTTCAACTTTCGCTGCTAAACTTGTTTTTCTCTCTCTTTTAAGGTCGGCAGTGGTGCTCTCCGTGCCTACTTTAAGTCCACATATTTCGTCTAACAAAGACTTTTCATTTCGCTTCATCTCCATTATGGTGTGCTTCAGATTAGAATTCTTGGAAGAAACTTCATCCTGAAAGCATTTATAAATATGCAAAACATTAGACCCAGTCATGAAAAATTACCAGCTTTGATTATGTGCGCTTTCTCTTCAGAACTCACCAATTGAATTTGCAACTTTCTGTCCTGTTTCGTTTGCTCTTTCAAACCTTGAACCTCGTTCTTTAATTCATCCATTTTGGTAAGTTTGCTATCACGAGCTTCCACTGCTCCGGACAAAACTGCTTTTTCATTTCCTAGGGATTTTATCAATCTAGCGTATTCGCAGTCAGAATGTTTGTGTTCTTCTATCTTTTTCTTGTATGCTGCGGAGTGCTTTATTTGATCATCCTTGAGACGTACAAGATCAGACTCCAGACTCCTTTGGTAGAAATTAATGTTAGATCTAGGTGAAACACAAGATGCACGTTACGAGAACACCTTCACTTACTCTATGCATCGCTGTGAAAGCCGAAGTGCTCTCTTCGTTTCAATATTTTGTTCGCACTGGGTTCTGCGATCCAGCCTCAGTTGAATGATGTCCTCTTGTAGATCAGATACTGCTTTGCTTTTTGCTTCTAAGCGATCCTTCAATTCATTCATATCATTCTCAAGTTCAGATTCAATTGCAATCATTCTTCTACTGGCAGTCCCTGGAGTGTCTGCACTCTTTGACGAGAGATTGGAACTCAGAGTAGGTGTACATGTACCTGTATCATCGTCAGTATCACTGTTTGTATCAGATTCGCTATGCGTAGAAATGTCGTCGTCCTCTTCTTTATCTACTGTATTAGTGTCTGCAACATCTTCTTCAATTTCGTCACAAGTCTGTTTTGGTCGAAAAAGCACAGCTTGTGCATTTAAATCTGTATGTATACCTTCAAATGATGCTATCCCAAGTGCCAACAGGAAGGATTCTCTCGCTGTATAAAGGTTTGTGAGCAAAGAAACGTTCAAAGAGAAACTAACCAGTATCTTGACAATCTGACGAAACTTACCAATTCGGCTAGGAGCTTTAAGTTTTAATATTCTCTTAACTTGCTGCTCTTTCGAATGCCATTGTAAGTAAAAAGCAGTGGCTTTATCACAATAAGTGCCTACAGAAATATTTGTAATCTGCTCATTTCCTTCATAGAGAGGCTCCTCAGAGGCATTGAATGCCTTCATGAAAAAACACCTATGCCCATCCTTTTCCTCACTGCGAAATGTATGCAAGTCCAATGTGATCCGTACATTATTCAATCCTTCCATTCCCATCATACTGTCAAAAGATGATACGCATATACGAGAATCTTCACCATTCCTTGGTTTGAACGTTTTCAAAGCTGCATCAAAAAGGACCTTATCGCTCTCAATCTGAACAGGTAAAACAAGAGAATTTATAAGCGGACCATCGTGCATATCAATTACCAAGCTTTCTTGAGGATTTGCAATTGTTGCAACACACTTGATTTGAAAGCCCACATCAGTGGAAGAGGGCTGGAAGACGACACTCGTTGCTCCATCAAGTTTAGACCAGCAATCATCATACCTCAATTCTTGATTATCACTGCCCATACGAGATTCTTTGGATCGGTACCATTGGTACGTGTACCCCAGAGCAGGACACGGCTTATCTGCCGATGTCCGAATCACAAGGACTGATGTGTTTGTAATTGTAGGTGGATTTTTTCGAAACGGATTTTTGCGCCGACGCTTATCATCGCCTTTGGACAATGCGTCATTATCATTCCGAGCCCTTGGTGAAAGCAGCTCTTCATCCAATGGGATACATTTCCCTGAACTCGTTTGTAGAAACATTCCACAAATTCGAGGTCCTACTTGTTTCATTTCCAGCCTAAATCTATCTTGACTTGGCACTTGCACCTTCCGAGGTATTGACATATCTACATTACTTTCTAATGCCACCTCTGTTCCATTTGGTTGGGCTTCCACAGCGGTATCATCTATAAACTCCTTTTGACGCTGTTGTTGGACTTCGTTAACTTTGTCTTTGGCTAAATCTCTCCCTGCAATAACAGCTTTTCTCGCTTCTCCCGCAAATTGCGATCCCCATCTCTGCAATCTTCCACCGATTGCTTTTGTATTATCTTCTTGTTCTTGCTTCTCGGTCCTTGATTCATCATTTATGGTCTCTTCAACGCATTCCATTCCGCCATCTTCGGCATCATTTTCGTCGATAGCGTCGTTGTTGTGAATGTCCACACATTCAAAGTGTAGAATGATGGAAGAGGAGTCTTTTTCTCGAATTGTATTGAGAATCGTTGTAAATTCGCGTGTTCTACAATTAACATGTTCTTCGTTTGCACCCTGGATACGGACAAGTACTGCCCCCACTATGGTTTGGGTTGGTTGGAGGTTATGCTTGACCTTGTCGTCATAGGTAGGACACAGTTTCACTTTATTACCTTCCTCCTGTACGTCAAAGTCATTGGTTTCAGCATAGGTTGTTGCAGACGGGCTTTCAGTTTCATCGGTTTCTTCATTGTTGAGGTTCATTTGTCCATCTTCATCTGTAACATCTATGATATTTACGGTAAGATGAGATGTTTGCGTCTCATCGCTCTGATTGTCATTGTCATTGGTATTGCCATCATTAATATCTGCTTCATTCGGAACATTATCAATTGTGGTTTCACTCGTATCCTCCTGTCGTGATATAATCTCTTCGGGTTTCCCTTCAGCATCATCATCCTTTAAATTATTCTCTTCATTTTCAAAGGCATGATCCTTTTCAATGCAATCATTCCCTTTCTCTTCTATAAGTTCCTTCCCTTTTATACATTGTTCCTCCTTCTTCTCCACCAACTCGTTGTCATTTTTACTTCCACCTCCATGCAGATCTTGCTCTGTTTCATCATCCCCTTTTTGTGATGAACTAATTTCCTCACAACATGATGGTTGAGGTTGGGGTTGGAAGGAATAGATCATTGCTCCTGTGCATTCGGAATCATTGTGGGGCAAGAGTACCAATCGCATCTGCAGATCGCAGTAATTTTCAAAGTCAAGCGTGAATGTATCAATCGGTTGCACTGCCATTATAGCTTCATTATGATATTTGCATTGCTCTATATCTGTGATTGTATCTATCATTGTATCTGTAGGTCTATCTGTAATTTCATCTGTAAATATATCTGTACTTGTATTTGCGCTTGGCAATGTCTTTTCTATTAAACAGTCGTCAGCTGTCATGTTACAATCTGTTTTGTATGTTTTCTAAAAGGATACTTCAACGAGTAGTAGTGTGCAGTCTTTCAATGCTGTGATGGAAAGGTAGACACTGCGAAGGCTCCTATGCCCTTTGTTCTATTATGTTTCCAATTTCCAATCTCAAGGATAGATAGATAGATGCATGTGTAAAACAATGGGATGATGGAACACAAAAATAGCAGACTGGACCGTCGCTGATATGATGAAAATGTCAAGAATGTAAAGGCTTTTAACCTATGCTATTTCCTCGACCATTCATCTCATTTTTTACAGAAGAATTAAAAAGTGCACATCTGCCATTATTTTATCGTATGTCCTACTTATGTATCGTACCTACCTGTACCTACGACCATCCTCCCTGCCATCCTTCACTTACGATAGTCATCATCCACTAACTCTGTTGTTACTCATTCAGCGAGAAGTATCTATATACTTGCATCAGTTGTAGTCATCTTTTATCGAGATAAAACCTAACTTGCTCTCGCTAACTCCTCACATAAATCATGCCGTCATCCAATACATCATTATCGAACTGCTACACGCCCCTGCCATCCACACCATCCCAATCCCAATCCACCAACAACCTTCTCACCATCAACCCAGCGTCCCGACCATCCGGTTCCACTTCGGACAAAACCCGTTCCTCCAAATCCATCCGACACCTTACCATCAATCGCCACATACTCTCCAACTCAACAGGATCATCTCTCATCGAAATTGGACATACAAAAATCCTTTGCAACGTTCATGGCCCTCGACCCCTCACCAACCCTAACTCAAAAGGAGATATCACATCCGGCAGCTTAACTTGTCAGATCCGTTATGCACCCTTCGCCAATCACAAATTAGATCATTTAAATCAAGTCTCAAATTTGGACGGGTACGGCTATTCAAACAAACAGAGTAAAGAAATGGAATTATCATCTAAATTGCAAGATGCCATCTTTCCTTCCCTACCCCTCGATCTAATTCAAAAGAATGTGGTTGAAATATATTGTTTGGTGCTGCAAGATGATGGCAACATTTTACCAGCTATGGTCATAGCGGCTAGTCTAGCTTTGGCGGATGCAGGTGTTGAAGTGTATGATTTGGTATCGGCGTTCAGTGTCGCTGTGATTCCAAAGGGTCTGGTGGACATGCAAGAAACAGATACGGGAGGAGAGGAGAGTTTGTGTAAGAGTCATGCAGGGTACTGTCTATTAGCTGATCCTAACGCTAGGGAAGTGTTGGCAGCAGAGAGTGGTGGTGGTGTGTTGACGATTGCCATGATGAAGAGTTGGAGGGAAGTGGTGTTCTGGGATCAGACGGGGAGTTTACCATCAGAAGTTTTGGGTGAGGCTGGGGAATTGTGCCGGGAGGGGTGTGTGACAATGCATCGGTTTATGAGACGAGCTTTGGTGGGTGATGGTGTAGAAGAAGGGGATATGGATGCCATTATGCAAGAGCAATGAGCGTGTTGCTAACTTGAAACTATGTAATACCGTAGAAACTACAGTTTTTATTGATTTCATCAGATATTCTAGACTTTTGTACATCTGTTGATGAAATTCACTATTGACTAAGGAAATAAGTGCGCATTTCCATGAATGTGACTAACACACATATTACATATTGCAGTAAAATACACTCTTTGTCTCTGTCTTTATCCCCTTTCCCGACAACTTAGCCTGCTTGATGGGCTAGCTCTAGGGAATCGGTTTGATCTTGAAATGGAGAGAAATCAAACTAAACACAAAACACTTGAGATCCTGCGCCAAATAATAGAATAACTTCAAACCCTCCGGATCTCTGCTCTTGAGAACCTCGTTCAAACTGCCAATTTCCTCACAAGTAAATGCTAGATGTTCATTCCCAATTTTGATTTCCAATTCTTGTCTCCTAATTTGCTTGCTGCTTTCACATATTGGCCATTTGGAATCATCTACTGATTTGATTCCTGATGTTTGAACTATTCTTTTAAATTCGTCGACTACTGCTGGCGATACACATACTTCTTTGTGGATCATTGTGTCATGTCTATATACGGAGTTGTTGGCGTACTGGAGTCTACCGGAGGGGGTTAGTATAAATTCCATTTGGTCATTTGCATTTCCGGCGTAGAAGCGGAGGTAGAACTCGTCGTGGACTTCCGTCATTGTTGGTGGGGATTGATGGGAGGGAGGAATCAGGAGCTAGAGATTTGATATAGACGAATTGAGTTGAATTAAGAATTAAGTTGGTGAGTTATGTAGTTGAAGGAGATAGGAGATAGGAGATAGGAGATGAAGATTGTTGTTGTCGTACAAATATTCTCTCTAACTTCAACTATGATTCACTACTAAACTAGCTAAGCTAAATAGTTACCTCTTTTTCAACAATCAACAAATGATACTATGGTACCATAACTCTCTCTAGCTAGCTAGTAGAGAGCTACAATAGCTATTACGATAGAGACTACTGTAAATACTGAACATCGAATTCATTCCATACAACATTCCCAATCTTCGTTCTTCACTCCCATTATCATACAACATACAGAAGAATCTGTAAAACCCTTTACCATCAAAAAATGTTTTTTTTGTTAGGTGCGTACACATACGCATAGTACTCTATTTAATCCATCCATCATTAAACTCTACTATACTTTGCTATCGTGTAGACAATTGCATGAAGCACGTACACAGAACTTCCCGTAAGATAAAGTGCTGATTGAGCTGTGAAAAGATCTTCCACATGATTCTGAAAATCCTCAACATCGAGAAAAACGAAGTGTCTCAATGTAAGGACTGAACCAATTACAAAGAACAGAGAGCCAAGAATGCCTAATGCCGGTGCCTGCTTACTCGCTGCAGCGATTGTCTCTACCAAATGTCCAATCACCAAGAAGATACTTCCCGTGATCCATAAGTATGCATCAACGTCAATCAAAGGCCCACCATCTCCGCCAGAATAATATTCACTTGATGATAATTTGACAAGTTCGATAATGCTTCCGGCAATGAAAAGGGAGACTCCAAAGGCGCAGGTTGCATGCCCAGCAACAGCTTTACCAAGCTTACTAGCTGAAATCATTTCAAGGCAGTTTGAAAGCAGAAAGAAAGACATGGCTCCAATGAAAATTCTGGCACTTATCTTGTAGTCAAATGTTTCTCTTGGATAGCGGTAGAAGCTAGCAGCTATGAATGCTACTGCTGCCAAGAAACGAGTCGTCACGCTGAGACCATCCAAGCCAGGTGTCTTCCTTGAATCGTGCTTGTGCACCAGCTCGTCGTCCTGCTCGTTGACCAGCATTATATTATATTAAAAAGAAAGGTGTGTATGTGCACCAATTGTTGTGATTGTGAATTGAGCGAGTAGATTTGCCAACAGACTTTGAACTTGTCTCTAAATTAAAAAAAAACCCGTTATCTAAATTTATCATTACTTAAGCCTTTTTGTGGGACATAAACATAGCATACCACCACCATACCCAAATGACTGTTCAAATATTAACGGCATAATATGTTAGCCGTTATGCCTCGTTATGGCCATGCCTGAGCTCCCAAGCGACAAGTAGCAAGCTACAAGTAACAAGAGTAGCAAGCGACAAACTATCCAACACCATTGACGACAAGAGCAGAAATACTGTTTATCCGTACTGCCACAGATCGACTTCACAGCAGTCACATTCCTGATAGGCTTAGATCTCATGTCCTTCTTGTGACACTTTTTCCTCACTATCAAAGAGACGCCACCACTGTCGTCTTTGCGGTGGCATATTCTGTGATGCGTGCTCTTCTCGTAGAACCATCTTGCCACTTTCAGGGACAGAATATGATAAACCAGTAAGGGTTTACAATGAATGTCATGGTGATGTTGATAAAGGGAGATTTTTCAGCATGAGGAAATACCTCACACCCCTCTTGCTTGTCAACGGAGAAATGAAGAAGAGTTGCAAAAGGCTTTTGGCAATACGAGCAATCGAAAAGATGATGACGGAAGCGCAGTTGAGAGTATTGATGTGACGAATGTTGCTGCTGTCTTGACTTTGTTGTCTCAGAATTTAGAATCTATGCGCTGGCAATACGAGCAACCGGAAAGATGATGACGGAAGCGCAGTTGAGAGTATTGATGTGACGAATGTTGCTGCTGTCTTGACTTTGTTGTCTCAGAATTTAGAATTTGTGCGCTACAGGATCCGACCTCGTTTGAAGAAAGGGTGACGATTCCACCTGATGTTCTTATTCCTGCTATTACGAGGCATTTGAAATCTGCAGAGACTTCTGATAGGGCAATACAGGCTTTGAGCGTCCTTTTGTCGTTGGGTAACGTAGTTGGGGATAATTCGTTTGCTGCTACTGTGTTTTAGCATCATAATGCAAAGGGTGTCTTTGAGAATATTTGCAAATTGTTGGAGTGGTCTTGAGTAGACATCCAGACCTGAGCTGTACAGGAACAAGCCGCTAAGGCTACATACTATTCTCTAATTGACAGACGGCATCTCTGCGAGCAATATTGATTAAAGCATCATGTTTCATCTCTCTCTTGTTGGACAGCATTCAAAGTATCTTCTGGTTCAACAATACGCATTTCGGGAGAGACTACAAGTGGCACGTTTGGAATATCACCATCTGAATTACTATTAGAAAGGTCAATAACATCACGTGAAAACCTCATTTCAATATAATGAGATTTCATCTCTAGAGACTAAATAGTTAAAATCGAATTCATTCCATACATCCATACAACATTCCCAATCCTCGTTGTTCACTCACATCATCATACAACATACAAGACTAATGACAGAAGAATATGAAAAACCCTTTATCATCTAAAATTGTTTTTTTGTTAGGTGCGTACACATAGTACACACGTAGTACTCTATTTAATCCATCCATCATTAAACTCTACTATACTTTGCTATCGTGTAGACAATTGCATGAAGCACGTACACAGAACTTCCCGTAAAATAAAGTGCTGATTGAACTGTCATAGTTTCTTCCAAATCTTTTTCATAACCCTCAATCAAACCGTAGTAGTAATCAGTGTCGGGATAAAGCAATTGTTCCAATGCAAGGACTGAACCAAATACAAAGAACAGAGAGCCAAGAATGCCTAATACCGGTGCCTGCACACTGGCGAGAACATAGTTATCATAATCTCTGGCTACAGTGATTGTCTCTACCAAATGTCCAATCACCAAGAAGGTACTTCCCGTGATCCATAAGGATGCATCAACATCAATCAAAGGCTCACCATCGCACCCATCAACACATGATGATAATTTGACAATGTAGATAATGTTTGCGGCAATGATAATGGAGCCTCCAGACGCGCACATTACATGCCCAGCAACATCTTTACCAAAATTACTAGCTGAAATCATTTCAAGGCAGTTTGAAAGCACAAAGAGAGACATGGCTCCAATGAAAATGAAGGCACTTATTTCATAGCTCAGTGTTTCTCTTGGATAGCGGAAGAAGCTAGCAGCTATGAATGCTACTGCTGCCAAGAAACGAGTCGTCACGCTGAGACCATCCAAGCAAGGTGTCTTACTTGAATCGTGCGTCTGATCCTGCTCGTCGTCCTGCTCGTTGACCTGCTCTAGATGCTGATCCTGCTTTTGTTCCACTCCTAGTCCATCTTCCACACTACTTCTCTGGTCCACGTTCCCAGTTTTAATGGTTTGAAAGCTCATTTGCTGCATCCTTTGCTGCATCCTTATGTTAGGTGTGTATGTGTACCGCTTGTTGTGATTGTGAATGAGCGACTACATACTCCTGTTGTAATAAGCAGTAGATTTGTACAAATTTTAAAATATTTTGTCCTCAAACCGTCGCTAAAATTCAGCTAAAATTCAACTCCGTCGTGAATAAAATTTGATCCGTTGATTTTCAATCTTGCTTTTAGCTTCGAGTTGTAGGTTAAGAACGCTTTCATGAGTGGCTAGCACACAACACATAAACGACAAACAAACACACATAAAACACAAAAGATACACACGCAAACGACGAACGACTTCCACCACTTACCACTTCTTCTCTTGTCAACAACTAAAAGAACTAATACGAGTCTGATAACTTCAAACATCATTCAAGATTTTCTGCTACCTCTTGTCTCAAAAAACAATCAAGATGAACCAACCCCCCTCCATAAATCTAAATAACCTCTTATCAACTTTATCAGACGCGTGCTCTCGAGGATGTCAAGTAATCCAGTTCGTCAACCACAAACGCCTCCAACAAAGTAATTCCTCTGACGGAACCAATCTCAATGTTCAATACAAAATAGCCGATGATCCCAGGTCTGCACTGACAGAGGCTGATATTAATTCACAGCTTGTTATTGTGGATTGCATTCGATCAGTTTATGGGAACGAATTGAACATTATAGGAGAGGAAGACGAGGATGATCAAGAACCACAAGAAGGCGAGAAGGAAGCATCGTCCAAGGAGGATGTGTCCAAAGTTTTTGGAAGGTATAACGTAGATACAGTGCAAAAACGTTCCATTGACTCATCTTTCTTCAGCAACAATTTCAAGCAAGAGATAGATGCTGTGGTTTCCATCAAGGAAGTGACTATTTACATCGATGTGAGTTTTCATAGTGCATACTGACTTTTAAAGATGCTCTTCGATCATTTTTCTCAACCTTTCCTTCTCAATATTCAACCTATGTCACCTCTAAAATGCACAAAATTGCAGCCTTTGGATGGTACAAGAGAATTTGTGGAAGGGAGACTGGGAAATGTACAATGTCTAATTGGTATCACATACAAGGGGAAACCCATTGGAGGTGTCATTGGTTTACCATTTGTCTCTCTAGACGATAAGGACAGCAACGAAGGAATCAATATAGTATGTGCCTTGCATTCTGAAACTTGCCAAATTATTGAGCGCATTCAATTCAAAAATGGGACATTCTGTCAACTACCCAAAGATGCTCGTTCCTGGCAATCTATTGAACAACAAGATACAATACACGAAGAGAAAGCTCCGCTCAAGGTCTTCACCGGTGACTCAAAGCGGTTGCACAGAGATCATGCATTGTTGTACTTAAAAAAAATTATTAAAGAAAGTGGTAACACGGCACACCCCATGAAACTTTGCATTGAGGGAGGGTGCGGAAATAAAATACTCAGGTCGGCGGCATATGCTTCTTTATCACCAATGAATCACAATGCCATTTCAGTGATTCCTCCGGGAACGTGTAGTTGGGATACAGCTGCTCCTACATCTATACTATTTGCTGCCATGGATAAGTTTGGATTCAAAGCAAAAGTGACTGATATGTTTGGTGGTGAGCTGGTGTACAATTCATCGGGCAAGGTTGTGACGAACGACTTGGGTGTGTTTGTGTCGTGCGGTGAGGAGGCAGTGCAGTATCATGAATTACTTGTCAAGGCCATGAGAAGCAATACAATCATTTTGGATTCATTGTTGCACAACTATTGGGAGGACTTTGGTGGCTGTGACGGAAAGGGCAAGTACTGGAATAATTTTGGTGACTGTGAAGATGAAAGGGACAGAGATGAGGTGCCGACTCAGTTGGAGTTGAAGATTGCACAATTAACCGGTGAACAGTCTGTGCATACTATGCGTAATAATAAAGGTTACGTAATGAAATGCAGTGAAGTCCAAGCATTGATGTCAGATGAAATCGATCTGGATGGGGCAAAATTGATCGGTTATGCCATGCCTTCTGAGAAGGCAGATGTCCTCCAGTTATTTTGGAGATACACTAGTGAATATCCAGAGAAAGAGATGCCAGATGAAGCACATGTTCAAAAAGAAGGAGGTACTATTGTCAGGCTGTCAGTTAGGTAAATATCGTTGCTGAAGGAAGGATAAAGGCTGCGGTAACATTCCTATAGTGGTGCATATCTAGACCAGGCGGCATTATTCGCGATATCACCAGAACACCATCTTCAGGTTTTCTGAATTCTGCATCTTCAAGATCGTTCATTGCTGGTTCGAATGTGTCCAATAGAACATGTCGAGTGATCCCGAGAGGAGCTTCTATCAGAGGCTAACTCACGCCATAGTAATGAAAGGGATAACAAGGTTTCTACCTCTATAGCAGCCCACCCTTAAAATCAACGATAATAATACAAAGATCACATATTTACTAAATATATTGTAAACATGCCCAAATGGGTTTGAAATTAGAATTAGGTACACAATTACAATATCGGATCTAAATGTTTACCGCAGCGTCCCTCTAGTTCTACTACCTAGCTTTAGGACTGTCACAATTCAAATCCACTTCATGTTCAAATACAACATATTTATAGGGGCAATAAAATTAGAACAGGGTTTGGAGAACCGATATGTTGTATCCAAAGAACGTTTAAGCTGCCCCGCTCTTTGGTCAATCCTCATAGGCCGAATTTCTCTGAGTAGATTCAAGCAACTTTACGC
>Ga0306864_1000785_pt1 | contig 14112 bp, 9 predicted proteins | sample AntRauTorckE5430_FD_190448 | JGI IMG/M metagenome (GOLD analysis project Ga0306864, IMG submission 190448) | Saline lake microbial communities from Rauer Islands, Antarctica - Metagenome Torckler E5 #430 (v2) (version 2) | ecosystem: Environmental > Aquatic > Non-marine Saline and Alkaline >...
CGTTGGGATTTGAGGATCCCTGGACGGCGGATGCAGCAGCAGTTGCGAATGCGGTGGACATGGCTGGATTCCAGAAGGGCGATGATCCTCCTTGGTGTTGCTGTTGCTGATGTTGTTGTTGATGATGAGCATTTTGTTGCACGGGCTGATTCCATTGCTGGTTTTGGTTGGCGTAAGGATCACTTGAAGTATCATTAGCAGCAGCAGTGGTGTCGTGCTGGCTGTGGCTGTGGTTGTTGTGGTTGGTGTTATGACTAGTATTAGTGTTTCCATAAGGATTACCAGCGGCATGATCTTCAGTTCCTCCATGATGGTAATTCGTACTGTAGTAGTTGGCCATTCTATTGCTGCGCTTATCTCTATTGGATACTTTGGATACTCTGTATGCTCAAGGGTCAAGGGTCAAGGGTCCACTACAATATAATATACAATAGTATGCAAGGTACAAGTTGTTTTACGTTTTACTCTCAAGTTTCAGTTGTTCCAAATTCCCTCAAACAACAGCCAATTTCAAATTAATTGTTGGGTCATCACATTGTTTTTCCACCTCAATCAGGTTACAAACCATTTGCCGTGGGGTGGGAAGTGAATTCGCTCCCCACAGTTACCTCTTTTACTGCCTTTTTTTATTGAACTATTTTGCCCAACCCAACCCAATCGAATTCCCGCTGCCCGCTGACCCTAATCTCGCACTAAACAACTGGTGAGTCCCTTACTTGATGCATGAACCAACGTTTTTATGAATAACTACAAAGGTTCCAGCTTGAAGGATATCGATACATGATTTGAAACTGATGACAGCAGCCAACGAGAATAAATGCAATCCAATCCAATCGAATCACCAGTGTCATGATATGATGTGTATGTTATGATGTGCAACCTCGTATCGAAATTTGATGAAACTATTCCAGGATTGCTTTCATTGTTGGTTCAACCACGGATTTGATTGCACCAGCAGTGAAGAGTACACTTGGGATATCAGATTGACTGAAATGTGTCTTTGAGGACATGATTGGAAATAAGTTTGCAGAGTCCCTTTATTGTTCTTTTGAATTGTCATCATGGGTTATTGGATTCATTCTCTCAAGGCCATCTAGTCATCACCCAACATCTCTATCGATCATCGCTTCCGAATGTATGGGATTTATAGTCCCTTACCGATCCATTCAGCTGGTCATGGCATGTCTTACGAGATTATTGCCATTATTGCTACAGTTGTTTCAACAAACTTCCAAAGCAATAACAGAATCTACACTCTCTGACTCTCTTTTTTTTAATCCTCATCCCAATATCACACAGATTTTAGCCAACTTACACCATGGGAATTGATTTAAAAGCAGGTGGTCGCCGTACCGGACACAAGTCCTCCTCCAAGGTTATCAAAACAGCCAACCCCTACAACCGTCTTCTCATCAAGCTCTACAAGTTTCTCGCTCGCCGTACCGACTCAAACTTCTGTGCTACCGTTGTCAAGCGTCTTCACATGTCCAAGGTCAACCAGCCACCCATTGGACTTAACCGTCTTTGCAAATACATGAGTAACAAGGATGGAAAGATTGCTGTTATTGTCGGAAAGGTTACTGATGATGTCCGCATGATGGAAGTTCCTCAGCTTACCGTATGTGCTCTCAATTTCACCGAGAACGCACGCAAGCGTATCATTGCTGCTGGAGGAGAGTGTCTCACTTTCGATCAGCTCGCTCTTCGTGCTCCTACTGGAGCCAACACTGTCTTGCTCCGTGGACCCAAGAGTCGCAAGGCTCTTGCTCACTTTGGACATAACACCAGTGTCATTAATGAGCATACCCATGACGGAGTCAAGCCTTATGTCAGATCCAAGGGACGCAAGTTCGAACAGGCACGTGGACGTCGTGGTTCATGTGGTTTCAAGGTATAAAGTTTCTAGCAATGAGAGTTGTTGGTTGCTTTGTTCTTTTGATCAATGAATGCCCTAAAGTAAAGAAAATCACCCAAAAGTAGACTTTGTGTAAATTAGCTAGTTGAGTTTATAAATGCATTAGTAAAGCCTCATCGTGACAGTTTGTTTGATACTGCAACACATGCTTGTATATCTATTATTCGTTATCATTGTATCATCATGAAAGTAGTGCTTGCGATTGATTGCCAATAAAATAATGGAGGAGACTTCAAAATGAAACTCCCAAACTGCGGAGGATACAGGGGGAAGTATCACTCCCCTCCTTCTCCCCCCCGAAATCTCACACACATGTTTGTGAAAATGCCAGCTTCAATCTCCTCTCTAGCTTGAAGCTCGCTACGAGTATTTAGCTAGCAGATTTTAGCTTTGGCTCGAGCTCCGACAACAGCAACAGCAATTACCGACGTTGCTACAATCACCGCAACATGTCGAATGCACGCAAGTTACAAAGTAAGTTGATAATCATGCATGTAAAGTAAAGCAAAGTATCCCATCCTTAGTAGAAGGGAAGTGGAGAGGGATGGGTTCATGCGAAGTTGATTGTACGAGACGTTTCTCTAATCTCCGTAGAATCTACGGGTATTCCCCGCATGCATTGTGACACCATGTGGATGCAAATGGAATCAATGTGCGCCACTCGACAACCGCCTTCTCATTCATCCTGTCGTCCTTCATCCTACAATATCTAATGAATTTAATTTCTTCTAATTTCGTCATTCATGTACTTAGCTGAGATAGATCGAGTCCTGAAAAAGGTCGACGAAGGGGTGGAGATCTTTGATGAGATATGGGAGAAAGTCTACAGCGCAGAACAACAGAATCAAAAGGAGAAGTTCGAGGTCGACCTCAAGAAGGAAATCAAAAAACTTCAGCGGCTACGTGATCAGATCAAGACATGGATAGGTAGTTCCGATGTCAAGGATAAGGACACCCTGATATACACTAGAAAACTTATTGAGACCAAGATGGAACAGTTCAAGATTTGTGAAAAGGAGACAAAGACAAAAACTTACTCGAAGGAGGGCCTGGCGAGGGCTGAAAGGCTCAGTCCTGAGGATCAAGCTAAAATCGATACGTGCGAATGGGTCGGTTACGTTGTGAAACAAATTGGTGAGTGTGTGGATGAGAAGGACCTAGAGATTGAGCGTCTTTCTTCCGGAAAGGGGAAGAAGACGAACAGACATATCATTGATGAGTCCAACGAAATCATATTAAGTCATAAGTTTCATATCAACAAGCTTGAAGGGATCATGCGGCTGGTCATGAACGATAGGCTCGACAATGATCTCGTCGATGAGATGAAGGAGGACATTGAGTATTATGTGGAGTCGCACGAGGATGAGGATTACATTCAAAGTTACGATGAGGAATTCTTTTACGAACCATTGGGTCTGGACGAACTGGATGTTGTTAATGTTGATCGAGTTACACAAGCAGGCACCGTATCCAAGGGCTCAAAGAAGGATGACGAGTCTGCTACTACTAGCACTTCCAAGGAGTCGAAGAAATCAAAGAAGAGTTCTACCAAAACTGTTATGATTCCTCTTACTATTGGACGTGCTCGCATCAAGAAGGAGAAGGATAAGATCAACGAGGATGACGATAGGTCACTCGATTCATCGACACCGACGAAGAAGATTGCACCAACACCAGCATTGACAGGACCATCGCCGTCAACTCCTGCTGTACGTCCACCTGCACCAAATGTAAATGGAGGCGCAAGCATGGCTGCTATCTTGAAGAGAGAAAGCGAGCAAGAAAAGGAGAGGCAAAAGCAAGCTGCTCTGCAACAAGCGCAACAGCAGGTAAGTCAGAATGCAAAGATATTTTTGATGAAATATCGTTTACACTTTTCTAATCATCTTGTTCCTACTTTTCAGAGATTACTGCAGGAGCAACAAGCGCGCCAACAGGCAGAGCAGGTAAGGCAGCAGCAACAGCAGTTGAGACAACAAGAACAGTTGAGGCAACAAGAGCAGCTAAGACAGCAACAGCAGGCTGCAGCTCTGTTAAAGTCGCAACAAGAGGCTTTGCAAAGACAACAGCAACAACAGAAACTTCAAGAGCAACAAAGGCTGCAACAGGAAGCAGCTGCCAAGCAACAGCAGCTTCAAGCACAGCAAAATGCTGCTCGTCAAAGATCCCAATCCACTGGACAATCCGGTGGAATCGATGGGCTGCTTTCCTCTGGTCTCGGCGGTTTGACTCTGGGTAATTCTGATGCCACTACAGTTGGTGGCATTCCTGCCTCCACTACCATATCTCCTCAACAAGGAGGGGAAGGTGCTGTTGGTCTTCCATCTGCTGCTAACGGTAACTTTGATGCTACTGGTTCATACCTGGGGGCACTTGATGAGTCCTTCATTCACTGTCCAACCACTGCCGATAGCGAACGGCAACGATCCTACACACCTCGCAATCCTTATCCAACTCCGTCCTCTTACCCAACCACCCCGAGCCCAGTGTTTGAGAACCCAGGTGTCTTCGAGAAGCTTGGAGTTGATGCCCTCTTCTTCATATTTTACTATTCGCAAGGTACATATCAGCAGTACTTGGCTGCTAGAGAGCTGAAAAAACAAAGTTGGAGATATCACAAGAAATACATGACTTGGTTCCAGAGACACGAGGAACCAAAGGTCACCACTGACGAGTACGAGCAAGGTACATATGTGTATTTTGATTATGAGTCGGGTTGGTGCCAAAGAATTAAGTCAGATTTCAGATTTGAATATGCATATCTAGAGGATTCATTATCCATCTAGAATCAGAATTGAGGAACAAGGGAATACTAGAAGGGTAGCTTATGGAGTAAAAGATAGTTGGTGGTTCGGTCTGCATACTTGTTATATTAACCTTTCTCATAGTAAAGATTTATTCAATATTTAGCTTTTGCCAAAGGCAAGGTCTCTCAACTCATTCTTCTTTGCCTTCGATTTCTTCGACTTCCCAGCAGTAGCTCCCTGCTTAATCAGAGATTCGGCATGTTTAGCCTTCCTTTGATCTGATATTTCCTTCGCCATAAATTTTGTGGCCGTGCCATTTTGAGGTGGCCTAGCTGCAGCTGCTGCTAGAGCACTTCCTGCATTTGCCGCGACGCCGCTGTTAGAACCATTCCATAAGTTTTTTTTCTTTATCTGTGTGACAGGGAGCGATCTACCAGTGAAACCGGTAGATAAGCTCTGTTTGGCAGAGATAGAAGCAGCATAGGCGGCTGCCCTTCCGTACTGCAATGGTGCTGCAACAGGTCTAGTCGATGCTAGCACTGAACCCGCAGCGGCCGCAGTAGAAGCCCATCCGCTAGAAGCACTTTGACTTGAACTGGTTACAGCAGGTTCCGAAGTTGCCGTTTGCCCCGACGAGTATCTCATGCTTTCGAGATATCTCAAAGCGCGTTTAGTGTTGGATTCATTGGGGCATGACGAAATAAGGTTTGGAATAAATTCCCACAAAGAGGGATCTTTGACGCCACCATCAAAAAGGGATACAACCGAAGTTATATAAGATTCCGGATCCAGAGATCCAGTAGCAAAGTCTTTTGTGCTTCGTTTCAATTGTTTATACTTGGCCAGTCCTAAAACTTGTTTCATACCTTCAACTTGATTTACCCCATTTGCCTTAATTGATGATTGAGGTGGTGGAAATGCGAGGAAGTCATTTGTAGCAACTCTTGCATCAGGCTTTTTCTCGAATGCGCTATTTTTCTTTGTAGTAACCTTTGTGGAGTTGGACATGGATGGTGCTGGAAAATGCTGATCCAAGTCAAAACTAATTCCTGACGATTTTGAATTCTTCTTTTTCGCAAACGCTTGGGCCGCAGCATATTTGTTGTTGCTGCTCATGCCCATGCTAGCACGAGGAGTCGCCCCCCCTAAAGATGGGAAATTGTCAGCACTAAGATTTGCTTTTGCCTTCATACCAGCGCCGCCATATCCGTTGCTGCCTCCCATACTCATTCCTGAGCTCATTGCACCTCCTAAAGAAGGAAAATTATCAGCACTAAGACTTGCTTTTGCCTTCATGCCAGCACCACCATATCCAGAGGTGAGTGCAGCATTGGCGAATGGTCGCGAAGTCGATGTTGATGCATTGGCCGCACGCGTCATTGCTGAAAATTGACCATTTGCACTTTTTGTTGCTCGTAGTTTTGATGTCATTTTATTTGTCTTTGTCTCAGAAGGTCCGCCGAGAGATGGGAAATTTGAGTCGTTGAGCGCAGTAGTGTTTCTTCCTCGAATCTGAGAAACGGTAGATCTTTCACCTTCTCTGCTCCAGCTAATTAGATTACCAGCTCCTTGTTTTGCAAGAGACGGAAAGGCTTCCGACTCTCCACTGTCACCTGTAACACCCATCTCTTCCCTCTTCATCTTTGCGTGTTCTCTCAACAATGCCGTCCTCTTCGCATGTGGTCCGTGTGAGATTTCCTGTTCGTTACTTTGCCTATTATCAGTAGCTCCAGCATCATCCAGAGACTCTGGCACAAAGACTCCTCCATCAAGAGCAAACCCAAAGTCTTCCTCGCTCGGCACCTGCTGCTGCACCTGTTCTACTCCACTCCCATCCCTTCCACTCGCTCTGACGCGAAACTCCATTTGAATCTTTGTCGATCCACCACTCACCAACCCATGCATATCCCTTTCATGTGCTTTGAGATCAATCTCATTCGGAAATACCACAAATCTCGATGCCAAACATTCCGGAAATCTACAGAGATAATGCTCCCTGTCAAAATGTAGATTCAACTTATTGTAATCCTTGAAAAATTGCAGTGGCGTCTCCATCTTTTTGCACACGAAACATTCATAATGTTCCTTATTTAAATGTTTGTGCAATTCCGTCAAATCATAAAATCTTTTGGGTTGACAAAATTGACATATTGGATGTCCTTTATTAGCCTTACCGCTTCCACTCGCTTTGCGCCCTGCGCCTAGGTCACCATGTTTGTTATGTTCCTTCAGTTGGTTCGCAGAGAATCTCGGCAGACGACTGATAAAATCTCGTTTGAAGGTGATGCACAAATCACATATTTGGAGAGGGGGGTTGTGCGTGGCAAGGTGGCTGATGAGAGCTTTGCGAGTTCCCGGAGAATTGGATTCGGAGGAATCGTTTTTAAAATGACATCGATGCGTATTACAGGATAGAGCAAAGAGGGGTAATACTTTGGTATGTAAGTATACTGCTGGAAAGAACATGCCAACGTCTTCTCGGTAGGTATGGTTTGGTCCAATATCGTCGCCCCATTTTTCGTACTCTTCGAATGATTTATGGTGATCAATCAGTGGGTCAATATCTGCGTCTACTATAATTTCATGATTTGTGGCTTTGCAGATGGGACATCTTTTATCATCAAGAAGGGATCGAAGACGAAGGTGGCAAGATGCACAAACGGAGTCATGGTGACAAGGTGTTATTCCTCTTTCTTGGTGCAGATGTGACGAATAACAAATGAGACAATGGTGATGCTCAGGTGCATCATCATCATCATCGTCTTCTGCTTCAACTGTTACTAACTGAGGCGGTTGATTCTGTTTTTGTTCATCAGGACTCGGTTTGGTAGGCCCAGAAGATTTGTTTGTATTCTTGTTGCGGTTGCGATTACGGTTTTTGCTATTCTTTCCGTTTTGGTGGTTCGTATTTTGTTTGTCAGCATTAGCATTAGCATTAACACTTGTAACGGTATTAGAAACTGAGTCGCTCATGATGGTATGAAAATGCAGTGAAAATCAAATGCTGATTGATAAATGTGTGTTTGTAGCAACAGCAAGTATTCAATTAAGTAGTATACTTCTTGTGAGGAACATTATTATTTAAATGAACGGAAGGCAGGCGCAGTAGTCAGCAGTATCGTATGGTAGGAAGTGTCAAAAAACGTAAGAAGCAAACTGAAATTCTCTCCTCTTCTTCCACGGACGGCTCGCACGATGCGCTGGATTTTGGGAGCGTGGGGTGGGAAAAGATGGAGGGGCGGGCAGACAGAAAGATAAAACGAGAAGAGAAGCAGAAGGAATACAGAGGAATAACCAAAAAGTTTATTCCATACATACTCCATTCGACATTCGCCATTCGTAGCTCTTCATAGCTACTCCATACTATTCATTAACTATTAGAGAGCTGCTAAGAGCTGGGAGGTAATTAACAAACGCTCACTACTATATAATAATCTTTTGCAAGAAATGGCAAACGCAGCAGCTAAGAAATTGGCTTTGGGTAAGTGCAACGTTGTTACAGTAGTATTTCACTATGATATTATACCATGCTATCATGCTACCTATATTTGTGTGTATCTGTATTACCTATATTTGTCATTTGTGAATGTATTCATCATTCCATAGTGAAGACGACTCCTCCTCATATCTCACATTATCCCATTCCAAAACCCACCACAAAGCCAAGAGAAATGCCACAGCGACGTATTTTCCTGTCCTCGTGTCCCTCAACATATTACATCTCCTTCTAACCTACATGAGAGGATCATTCACCACATATCGAACTATTGTAACTGTAGTACAATGGACCTTTACATATATCTCATATCAAGGAATCGTCAGTGATGCCCAGCAAAATTCACCCATATATACCTCCTCCTCTAACCAAAAATTGGCAGGTGGGCCATGGTTGGACTTATTATTCGTTGTTGTCCTCTCGCAGTATGGAGCATTATTCATTCATGAAGGACTCATGGATTCCATGTTGATTGCTCTTCCATCAGGTTATATATTTTATACACATGTCGTTAAAAAGGCTACTGCTGCCAATGGGAACGATGACAATATGACCAAACAGGATGAGGAAACCTCCAAGCTACTTGAAGAACGGAGGAAAAAACGAGCGGAACGGCGAAGACAAAAACGTGGATAATGTAATGTTAGAGTTTATTTTGTACTTTTATACAAGTAGGCTTGGATTTTGGTTACTGTAATTCCTACATGCTTGAAGAACATTAACTCCATGTACGTTAGCATAAAAAATCGTCAAGCCCACTCGAATTGTAGAGGAGTACTGCAATAATTACATTGATCATTCCCATGCCATAAAATAGACTCAATTCAGTTCCAAATAACATTTTTGAGGCTGTACCAGTCAAAACAACCGAAACGGCTGTGGCATAGCCCTTCAACACTGAATCTGCATGTTTCAAAACAGCAGCCACGATCAATCCTCCAACTGCGCTATTCAAAGAACTAAACGCTGCAGCAGCATCGTAATTGTAAAAGAAGCCCTTTGTCATGATCATCTCAAAGTCTTGCACAAAGGCGTACAGTCCTAATATCACGAGTGAAACAATTGCAAGTTGAGCTTGCATGTGCGCAAGGCCAAATTCCTCTGTATTGATATTACTGCTTTTACGAGCTGTCTTAATGACTTTTTCAGTGAAGACAGAGGCAAATCCTGATGAACATGCAATTCCTTTACAGGGGTCATGCAGTTAAAACATATGATTAGATCCGCCGGAAGAGAAAATATTGGACAATGACTTCAAACAAACAAGTATGAAGGCATACAACTTACCTAAAGTTGCGGCAATGCCAACATTCTTGTTTCCAATAGCTCCCCCCGCATCGTCAGACGTCTTAATACTGCAGAGCATGACACCTACAGTCAACACAGCTAAGCTCATTAGCTGCTTCTTCATGAGCCTTCGTTTCAAGATAATTCGAAAGAACAATGCCGTGGTCAACATTTTCATCTGCACCAGTACGGAAAAACTTGCTGGATCAATGTTCGCCATAGCGATGTACTCCAAAGACATTTGAAGGCTGTAGGAAGTGGCAGGAACGACGAGCAAGAAAGTGTTCTTCCAATCCGATTTGATGAACGTGACCACGGTAAAAGGAGATTGTTTCTGTACTAGAACAATATATCCAACGGAAAACGCGAGTTTGAGTAGTTCCACAACGATGATAGCGGTGGAAAGAAGAAAGCCTCCGTGATCCGTCATGACAAAGCGCATCAAAATATTTTTGAATGAATTTTGTAGTGCCAAGAGGGCGAGTACTTTGAGTCCCATGGATGAAATTACACCAGCTTTAGGGGTTGGAACATCGTTGACAGGTTTGGATTGAGAGTTTGTACTCAGAGAGCGGTTCTCTATATCTTCTACAGCAATCAGAGGTCGTTTTTCTACATCTTCTACAGCCTTTCGTGGAATCATTGGCGCTTCTGATGACATTGTAAATTGGATGAATCTATGATTATGAAGTTTGATGAGATCAGTCAGTAAGTACAACTAATTTTTCTAGTGTACACTCGTTGTTGGGGGATGAGTGGACAATGGAGAAGGTATTAGCTAATTCAAGATGAGATGATGATGATGATGATATTCTTCAAGTCATTTGTCATTTTTAGAGCTGCTGTGCATGATGTGCCGTCGTGTGCCTGCCTGCCGTTGTAGGTTCGTATCCTCTGAAGGTTTGGGGTGGGGGTGAGGAGGGAAGGCATAATTATATAATTATGTGCAAAGATAACTGAATAATAACGTATCGCACGTCTCTTTGGATAACATGTCTACTTCCAATCTTTCTGCTGTTTGTACTTCTCACATTGATATCACAATTCACAATTTAGATGGACAATAATAGGCTCGAATCTGATTGATTCTATGATCATTATTTCGCTGTTGTAATTAAAATGATAAAATTGGAAAATGATAACCTTGGAAATGAAAATAGCGCTGCTCTATGAAATTACATTTTCACATTTAATGCTTGAAACAAAATTGGAATGGTTGGTAATTGCATAGCAACTTATCAAGTTTGACATTTGGTGAAGAATCTACTTTGACAGTATTCATAATCGAAGGAATGTGTATTTTGTACCTAGAACTACATTTGAAAGAAAAGGGGAAAGAATGTTGGAATACCATATCTCTAGAGATGGGACCAGATTTAACAAATCTACAAGGCTGGGCATATTTAAATTCTAGATTATCGTAAATAACACAAATAATCATAAGTAGTACAAACGCAATCCACATCCAATGCTGATTGTGTGAGAAACGAGTCCGTGTAGAGGATAGCAGTACAAGAAACCGGGCACTGGTGGAATGACATGCAGATAGATATAGATGATTGAACCGATTTCGAGCCCAATTACATCATCAGCCAAAGGGGACAATTCGTATTCGATCTCATGCGACACTATTCAAATACAGTGAGGTATCCCATATCGTATCTACTGTTCAGGCACTTGTTCTGTCATGTTTGTCTGCATTTGCCTGGACATGGCAATTCCATGATCCTTGTCAAGATAATTATCATACCCTGCAATACGCCTCTTCAAAGTAGTTGATTCATTCTTGATCATGGAGACCTCATGTTCCACCTCTTCGCATTTCTTGTCGAGCAATCTCTGAATTTTGACAAAAAAGTCCAAGTTCTCAACATTGTCATTCAGAAGATCCTTGACTTGATGAATGAGACGCATAGATGAGGATTCATCGTAACTTTCAGCAGAGATGGACATAGATAATTCATTTGCCTGTCGACGGGAAACCTTTTCACGACGGCATCGTAGCGCTTCCTTCGCTGTTTGAAGTTGATTCTTTCTGGTTGATTCTTCCTGCGTAATTCTAGCCTCGAGTCTTTTCATCTTTTCACGCTTTCCGACAAGTTCGGCGTGTTGGAATTTCACCTATCATCGAAAGAAAAAAACAATGGAAAAAGAATGAGAAATTGAAGCCGATCGACGAATCGAATCGTGGATCGTTTCTTGTCGTTTGTTCGTTGCTGAGTCTTGCGCGTTGAACAGGCGGCTTACCTCACGACCAAGTCGATCCACTTCGATCTGTAATCTTTCAATGTCAGATTTTCTATTGTGCTTCCCTTCGATTGATTCGATGTGGTTGAATTTAGCAGTCAAGGAGGACAAATTTTTCTCAGCATTGACACGTTCTTCTTTTGCCAAACGCAGGCGTTCGCTTGCAAGTTCCTTTGCGCGATGAAGCTCGTCTCTTTCCTTGCGCAGTATCGAAAGAGCGCCATGGAGCTTATCCACGATTGCTTCGCGCTGGTTTGGTTGGTTCGGGGCCTGGTTCATGTTGTTGCTGGTGATCGAATAAGTCAAGGATGAGTAATAATGAATGAATGTTGAAATGTTTCTTCTGTTGTTTCCTGTTGTTTGTTGTTTCAATTATGTCTTTCCTTTTGGGCTTTAAACCTGATAATATGATCAAATAAATGTACTCGTCTTGGCCAAGTTAAATGTACTTTTTGGTCGTGATGATGATGGGCGTTGGGCGTCGTGTGGAGCGGCTTGTATCGTATTTAGAATTGCATAGAAGATGGAAATAGATTAAGAAGTTACTGTAACGTGAGTTGCTCTATAAGTTTGTAATTAGCATAGTCGGACGCCCATCTGGAATTTACCTCACGTCAAGTCTGAATAAATGAATTGCTCTTCTCGGGTATCCTGGATCTGAACCCATATCAGTCTTCTTGAGCACACAAAGGTGTGCACCTTGCATCAAGATGTAGTGCAACTCAGTCAATTGATCATTGCGCTTGCGATTTTGTATTATTTGAATGACTGTGATGTTGTGCTTACATAAATGCTAATTTCTGAGTCATTGGATTTTGTTCCATCACCGAAATCAAGGCGAGTTTTCGTTCTGCAGAAACCTTGATTTCTTTCCAATGAATAGGAAGGTCCGAATTCTTCTGACACAGATTCAAATTGAATACAAGCTTCTTGAGCCAAAATTTTCCTTCGTCAAGTGCCAACATATCAAAGTTGCTATAACCAAGCTCATATTGGTACGTAAGCCAAGACTCTGGATTGATAAAGATTCTTGCTTTGCCGATCAACTCTGCAGCTATTTTATAAGCTTTATAACTCACCTTAGGATCGACTCCACTTTTCATGGAGAACTTTCGGGCGTGCCAACGAGCCGAAAAGATGTAAGAGATACCAATAGAAAATCTTCCTTTGTCGACTTCTTCAAATGTTTTGACTTCTTCTTTCTTGTCTTTGAGTGCACGGGTAAACTCTTCCACAGTAAAGTTTTCTACGACACTTGCGCATTTCTCAAGGGGCTTATTATCGTTGTGTGTAACTATGCTCAAAGCTCTCGCCACAATGTTTTCCTTGCCGCATTTTTCAACTGCCTTTTTTGCTTCAGTAACATTTGATTTTAAATCAAGTGAGAAATCCAAAAAGAGGGCAACCAAGTACAACCAGACTGCCTCTGCTGGGTTTCCTGCCTTCGACAATTTGTTTGCTTTTTTCCACATACTCCTTGGTAGAATATGTTCATCGATGAGGGTCGTCGGGGCAGATAATTTCGAATGTTTCCTGACTTGCTTCCTTGTCGCTTTTGAGCCAGCACATTCCTGTTTGTGCCCAGCTTTCCAGCCCTTGACCTGACAAGCTTTTGAGCAGTATACAGCGGCTTTGCACGCACTGCACCTCTTTGCATTATCTGTGATGTGATGGCAATAGTGACACTCTCGATGTGAAAGTGCCGCTTCTGGTTTGATTTTGGCGACAAGGATCTGCGCCATATCTCTGAAGTCCCAGCAGAATTTGTTCTGCACATCAGCAGGTAAGGCATTTCGTTTTGCTTCTGCCTGTTTCCAATGAGAGAGCTGCTTCTTATATCTATTTTTTGCATTGGATTCCGCATATTGTGAACAAAGAGCGTACTGGGAGACTGCTGCTTCTCCCGTTTCTTCCGGGCTGAGATCCTTCTTGATTTCTTCATATTCAACTATTACTTGCTCTAGGCAAGCTATGGCGTCATTTGTGCGAGATAAATTACATAATAATTTCCCTTGCTTTTGAAGCAGATTAAATCTGGCCTTTGTGCTCTTGGCATAATGTAATGCTTGAATTATGCTTTGTAAACTGAGAGATACCTGACCAGCTATGACGTATGTAGTGCTGAGCATGGTATTAATCCTCCAGTCGTCTGGACGCAAACAAAGAGCTCTCTGAAAGTATTTCTCTTCCTCGTCATAAGTTTTGTCCTTGTGAGATCTCTGCTTTTGGTAGAGACATCCTAAAACGATATTGGCATCCGCTGCAATCTCTTTGCAACCGTCCTTACGAAGACTATTACATGCACTCACTAATTTCGGGTAGCAAGACAATGCGTCCCGGGTTCCGTTCTGATTAATGATGGCGGACACGTTTGTGTTTCCAGTACCGTGTTCATTGTACAGCAAAAGTCTTGCAGCAAT
>Ga0306864_1000787_pt1 | contig 14060 bp, 12 predicted proteins | sample AntRauTorckE5430_FD_190448 | JGI IMG/M metagenome (GOLD analysis project Ga0306864, IMG submission 190448) | Saline lake microbial communities from Rauer Islands, Antarctica - Metagenome Torckler E5 #430 (v2) (version 2) | ecosystem: Environmental > Aquatic > Non-marine Saline and Alkaline >...
TAGGCTACGCGGTAGGTTTCAGAGAAGCCATCTTAGGCGTTCCCCTCTTTGGGAGACGCAGAATGGCCTCATCAGGTTCAACTCGAATGCCAAGCACAGACTCAAGTAATCCCTTGTGGATTCGGCCTGGAAGACAGGATTCAGGATTGTATGACCGTATGTTCAACAGCAGAGACAAATTATTACTCAGGACGATGTCCCCACAGTTGTATTCGCCATCCTCGTTCGCAGTCGTTCGCGCAGCATTCGGCGTGTCTACCTGTGTCTACAGTAGTTGTTTGGATGCACAACTTTTTCGTGTCACAAGGAAAAATAATTGTTGAGGATTGCTTTCATCGAGCAAACGATCATGGCAAAAATAAGCGGGGAACGTTGCAGTGCGCTCTAAATACCAATCTCTGCATAATAGTACAACTCAGTGCGGTATCTTGAAGTTTACATTGACTTCTGATTTTCTAATCCGAAGAAGTACCATAGGCTTCACAGTCGTTTCCTCCAGAGAAAATTGTTTTTGTGAACTTGGGGTTTTTGAATTTCAATTCCCAGGTTGAAAAGGATATTGAATATCTTCCAACAACAGCTTCTACTTGCTTCTCAATAATTGTCAATCGCCAAACGCCAATCGTACATACGATACGATAGGAACAACAAGAACACCAATCTTAGTCTTGCTTCCCTAGCTAGAGCATACTATTCGCTGTTCACTGTGAATGTTAATCTCTATTATTACTTACAATAAAATCTCAATCACAACATCAATCGTGCAAATAAAAAGAATTAACTCTCAACTTAATGACACAAGAAATCATGAAACTCAGTGTATCAATCAAGGCATCCAAACTCAAGAATGTTGCCGGAGCATTCAAGGGACAATCCGACCCCTTTGCTGTTGTCACACTTCTTGGAAACCATCGTGGAGACAAACCGCGCATCATCGGTAAAACAGAAGTGATCAAGAATAACCTTGACCCTGACTGGGTCACCGCATTCACCATCGACTACGAGCTCGGCGAACCTGCAAATCTTCTCATCAAGATCTTTGATGAAGTTTCCAAGGGTGATAATAAACCCATGGGATCCGCCGTCTTTGAAATTGGATCCGTCTTGGGATCCAAGGGCAGCACCAAAGCCAAGAGAATGCAAGGTGGCAAAGGAACCCTTTTCTTAAGAGTTGAGAAGGCCAAGAGCTGCGGAACACTCAAGCTGAAAATGAGCGGAGTGAAGCTGACGAATACAGATGGAATGTTCAGCAAGAGCGATCCATTTTATGAGTTCATCAAGAAGGATTATGGACTCAGAGGGACAGAGTGGAATGTCACCCATCGATCGTCGTACGTCAAAAACGATCTGAATCCAAATTGGGCCATGGAAGATATTGATCTTGCCTTGTTGTGCGGAGGGAATCTTGATGAACGACTCGTTTTGAATATCTACGACCATGAAAAGTCTGGAACGCATGAGCTCATGGGAGAAATTGAGACTACTGTCAACGGTCTTATTGCCGCCAAGCAATCTGGAAAAGGATTTCCATTGAAGAGAAAGGGAAAGAACAAGGGTACGATCATAGTTCATACTGCCGAAGTATCCTCTGGTGGGAATGACGAGGACAGTGCCCTGGCCAAGTCCATGAGTAATGTGCACATTGCACCGACTGCGCCCCCTATGCGTTCGGTTACGACTGCTGGAAATCATACGTTCACTGACTACATCCGTGGAGGCTGTGAAATCAATCTCAATGTAGCAATTGATTTCACCGGATCCAATGGCGATCCTCGTAAGCCAGGAACTCTCCATTATATCCACCCAGATGGACAGTTGAATGACTACCAACAAGCCATTAAATCCATTGGTACCGTTCTCGCAAAGTATGATCATGACAAGAAATTTCCTGTTGTAGGATTTGGAGCCAAGTTTGGAGGGACCGTTAGGCATTGTTTCCAGTGCGGTCCTCAAGAGGAAGTTGAAGGAGTTGATGGAATTCTTGATGCCTATCGTAAGACCTTTAGCTCGGGTCTTGTCATGTCTGGACCAACAGTATTCACAGAAGTCATCCAGACTGCTGCAGCGCGTGCAAATAGTAGCCAAGAAGAAGCCATGAAAGAGGGGAAGCAAAAATATTCTGTCTTGCTCATACTTACGGATGGAGCCGTTTCTGATGTACAAGCAACTGCCCGCTGCATAGATGCGATCGATGCGGCACCTCTTTCCATCGTCATTGTCGGTATTGGTCAAGCAGACTTTAGCAGCATGCAGTTTTTGGATGACAAGGCCGGTGACATTGATATCTCGCAGTTCGTGGAGTTCGACAAACACAAGAATCGCTCTGATGGCCTAACAAGTGCGACTCTCGATGAGATACCAAGTCAGTTGGAAAGATATTTCCTTAGCCATAAAATCGCACCGAATCCTCCTGTAAACGTTGGAGAGGAAGAAATAAATGTCGCACCGGAAGAGGAAGAGTTCGACCTGACTATTGACTTTGGTGACGGGGGGGACCCAGTGGGAGTTAGTGGTGGAAATGGAGGAGTGTACGTTCCACCATATTAAAACCTTTTCATTTTGAAAGCATCATATAATGCCGGGGTGTTATTACATGCATCATACATACAATCCTAAATATAACAATAGTTGTTGAGCCAAGTTTAATTGTTTTAGAATTGAGACAAACCTCCTTGATTTTCGCCATCGCGCTCCGTACCATCTAGAAATGTGATGAAGCCTTTCATCGATTTTGATAGGTTAAGAGTTGAACATACCGGGCGCGGACAGACAACAAGATCCTGGATTGATAGCTGGACGAGCGACGAGCGACGAAAGCAATCAAGCAATCAACAGACATCTGTATCAAACACCTGTGGCTGCTGGTGGACATAGCTAGCCACCATATTCATTGCTTGCTTGGAAAGAAAGAGCGCACATCATGTCGAGACTTCGGTATTCGGTTATTCTGGGTCTGTTGTATCTAACATGTGCGACAGGATTTGCACCATCAATCAGATGTTTTGTTATTCCTCACACAGTTAACAATGTTCATGTCAATAGCATCACAAGATCTGTGCCCATGTCATCTAAAAGTACTTCTGCCTTATTTTCACAAGAAGATTATGCACCAGATGAAGAATTAGATGAAGAATTAGATGATTTGATTGTCGAGACAGCGAAAACTCTGCGCAGGGTGAACTGGATCTCATGGTGGAGTCAACTAATATTGAGCATAGTCTCAACAGTTACCCTCCTTTTTGCCAAAGGTGTCATGCAAGCTTCATCCGACAAGAGGTCTATCACTGGAGCTTTCTTCTTTGCTGGATCTGGTATTGCTGTCAGTTTCTTAAGCATCGTTTGGACATGGGGAGGCGCACGTTTGAGCAAAAGGCTGGGAAGAAGTGCAAATTCTAGAATCAAAGCTGCAAACATGATCCGTAGGACCATCACTATTGGATCGGTTCTCAATCTGTCTGGAATGTTTCTCGCGCTGATTGGTGCACAGCAAATTGTTGGATTATTGGCATCAAAATTGCTGACGATGCAAGGCGTTTCACCATTTGCGATGAGTGCAGTGGGTGTTTCAGCACAGACACTGCAACCAATTGATATCTTAATTGTGCAGGCAAACACAAATACGTTATTGAGCCATTTTATTAGCTTGGTATGTTGTCTGGTGATGACCAGAGGCATTGATAAACTCGATCCACCTTCCTTGGAAGATGATCCTCGTTAAATCTTTGTTGCATATTGATGCAATAATAATTAGAAAAGGTATTACTTTTACTTTCTCTTATGTGACTACTAAACATAAATAAGAAATAATAATACAATCATCCGCAGTGCTATTGCAGTCACAGGGTTAGGCAGTTTGTATTATTTGAACGCTTTCTGTTTATAATATGTACTCGGAATGTACTCAATCATGACTACATTCATTCTGTAACTTCAGGTTCGTATGAAATTGATCAGAGCTATGCTCATATCTGACAGTGAAGACAGATTGCATCAATTCTAGAAGTAACAATCGCTTGTCTTCGTGTAGGAACTGAAGACAGAAATTGATACATTCCCTTTCGTCAAAATCATTGCGGTACCTGAGAAATATTAAGATGATAGCGTGAGAACATTGTGGAGCATACAATAGATAGAGTAAAGGAAGGGAACTAACTTACACATCGCACACTTTTGGCAACGTTACTGTCTTCTTTGACAATTCAATCTTAATATGGTTGTTCAAAAAACATTTAGAGAGTGATGTCATTTGAGTGTTCAATGTTGATGGTTTCAAGATTGTGACTAGAGGAGAATTGACCTTGTTTCCATTGTTTAGCACGAAGCAAAGCCTAGCATCAACGTATTCCAATGCATATGCGAGGTAACCTCTTGACTTTTTAGGCGCTGTAACGAATGGAGGCTTGGGGTAGTATGGCTTTGGTAGGTTGCCTCGAATGACACAAGACTCAAGTTCAGCCAGTGAAAAGACATCACCGCCAATTTCGTAGCAATGGGTACGCATGAAGTGCATAACATTTTTCTATAAAGAAATGGGAAAGGTTGTTAGGGCATAGTGCGGGATTGAAGTTGTCGAGCACCAAATTCATTACTCACTTTTGTCGGTGGACCTCCTGTTGCGAGAAGTAGAGCATGCTGGAGTAGACAGTGATAGAGGTTGACAAAAATGCAGAATCCGCTTGTCCCACTTTTGTCGATACTGTTCAACGGAAATGTACGAAGTCTGCTAGTTTCATCAAGAAATCTAACAAAATCCTTAGGATTGTTCATCAAATTTTCCAGTGAGAAGGAAAGTGCTTTTTCAAGAAGATTCTCAACGAAAGAGCAAAGATTCAACTGGTACAGATGTTTTTCATTCTTCTGAAATGTGAAATCATCACAATCAAACGGTATGCGTCTAGAATTCAAAATAATGCGCTGTTTGTGCTTCTTGAAAGAAATAATAGGTGCCCACTTGGTGATTTCTCCAGATGAATCAGCAGCTGATTGTACACTTTGCCACATGCGTGCCTTCCATTCGTCTGTCGTATTCATATCTTCACTGTCTACCATGATTGCCTTGTTTATTATATCCAAAAATCCTTGACGAAAATCATAGGACTTAAATGCTAAATAATGACACTTCCACGAGGTTTCAATTGAAAGCAGAGGGTAACCTGGAAGAGGATGCACCCCCTCGTCGATTCTCCTTACTCTTTGAATGTCATAAAAAGCTGCAAAAGACAATTGCAAATGCTTGTGTTAGATACATGAATATAGGTACGTTCTTCAGAGAGAGATTAAAACATTATTTCACTTACGAATCGATAGATGAGCCTTATTTGACAGAGGTGCAAAGAAGTCGATGCTTGACTCGTATATCACGGAAGCTTCTTCGAGCCAATGGCTATCCCAAAGTGCTCTCGCAACGATGTACTCTCCAAGAGGATTTCCGTTCCCTGCTATGTCAACACCAAGCTGTAGGAGATATCAATAAAATTAGGAATTGTCGTGTATTTCTTCAAAACGATGTCATCTATACTTACCTCAACAAGGCCTCCACTAAGAAAGCACAAGTCAATATCTGAAGGTGCAGCAAAGTGAGCTGAAAACAAAGGCTTCGCTGGCAAGGTCTGCATTTTCGACATGTTTTTAAGGATATAACTAACAGTTCTGCAACTCTGATCTGGTGCTTTTAATTGACCTGCCATAATAATATTTGATGTTTGGAAAGACTCCAAGGTCGTGCGACGTCCAGAGGGAGTGTGCATGGTCTTCAGAGCTTTATTGACAGCAACATGATGGTCTCTAGTTCTGTTTCCTTTCGATTTTCTTCTGGGCTTATCTTTTAAGATGGTTCTCTTCTTAAGACCTCCGCCTTTTATAGTGTACGTAACCGCTTTGCCTATGATAGTGCCAGATTTCACGGTCCCTGTCTTAACACCTTTCGCCACCTTGGTGATTCCATGGGTGGTGTGATACATCCATCTCTTCTTTTTTCGTGAACCAGGTGTAGTGGAGTGAGGTGATAATGGTTCAATCATTTCGCTCTGAAATACTTCACCTTTTGATATTTGCCCTGTAAAATCGTCCTTGTCTTCAATCGAAGAATCGGAGTCCGAGATATCAGCATGATTTGAAACGATAAGATCCATATTTATTGGTGATACTGGCATTGAATTGCTACCATCTGCAGACAAATAATCCTGAATTTCGCCGCCTCTGACAAAATCGATATCTTCTTCAGAACTGCAGAGAAGACAATTCGAAGTCAGTTTCGTCTTTACAAGTTAAATCGTTGAAAGGGAACATGACTGCTTACGTACCTATTATTCTCGAAACGGCGTATGCTAGACGTGGCACCAAAACGTAGTAAGGGTGTGATATCTTTCCCTGTTCTTAAACGCAAAATATGATCGGTTGATGAATCAGTCTTTTCCGATCTCAATATCCGTACTGCGTACACTCTGAATACCCTACGCTTGCTTCTATGCATTATTTCTAGCCAGGCTGGTGAATCTATTTTGAAATCTCCAAAATCTTCAATTGGAACTTGTTGCGCACGAGCGACTGGACTATCATTATGTGCAGAAGCACCTCCCTCAGGAGCGATGTCGTCAGAGGACGGAAGGCATGCACAAAGTATCAGTGGCATCATCATCTGACGCGTTGAGTGCCCTGGAATCCCTCTACTTAAATCTTGACCTATGTAATTATCAGTGACATAGTGACTCCCGCTCTTATACAAACCAAGAACTCTTCCTCCAAATTTAGCAGAGTTATTTACTCGAACCCCAACCTGCCGTCCACTGCTCTTTGCTCGTAAATGAAATGTCCCTCCAACTCTCAGGTGCGAGGATTGAGTTTCAATTCCAATGCGTTCTTCTGAATGGGCATCAACGCTCTCGACATCATGAGTGTGTATTACAAACAAGCCGCTTTTCTTAGGGATTCTCTGAATCCACTTCAACCACCAACCCTTATGGATTGACAAATAACTAAGAGGTTCATACTGATCTTCAAGCTTGATCCTCACAGTATCGCCATTTTTAATTAGAGATGGTTCCGTTGCGCCTGTCATGATCTGTCTTTGTGATCCTCGGGGTACCCTTTCAAGCACAATGGTAGCACCTTTATCTCTTTGCAGAGTTGCGAAACCGCCTCCGTTTGTTAGTAGAGTATTGCCTCCTCCTATAACTGCTTCTTTCAATTCAATATGCTCGCCATATTTCAAGTACATGCCTTCCCCAAGCTCTTCTAATGCTCTAGTCTCTTCATCGTCATCGAAAGAAACATGATCGTCCCCGTTATCACCATCGCTGTCTGAATCATCGCTATTTGATGATATATCTGAGTCATCACCTGGCATAACAGATTGCTCAATTGTTAGATTGTTTTGCGACGGTAAATCATCCAATGTGTGTCTTGAATATTTTTCAATCCATATCTTTTTTACTTCACTGATTCCACTATACATATCATTTGACAATTCATAGTTTGTTAATAGCTGTTTGTAACATTCCAGGTGGCGACTATCTCCTTCGGGTGCATTCAAAAAATATAATTGTAAGGAAACGCATTGTCCCTTTATAATGCTACCAAATGAGAACGGCCGAATAGCAGGTAAATTCATGCATTGCCATTTCGTAAAGTCTCCATATGCACTAATTGGGTGAAGATAGAGAAGATATGAACATGTTTGTCCCCATGTGATAAGCAGACAAGTATAACCAATCGAATATACGTACCTCCAAAGTCCCAAAGTGTAGGTAGATGTCGTATTGTATAAATATTCATTCTTTTGCCTTAATTTCTTCACTTCTGGGTCTTCGTGAATTTCGATTCCAAGTGTTGGCAGTATTTCTCCCTCTTTCGTCTCGACCAACCGATCAAACGCCTTTTCGATGGCAAACACGAGATGAGGTCTTTCATAATTTCCTTCCTGGAGCTCACCTGCTGAGGCTTCTTTCCCAGGTACATTGTACACAAAACCACCGTTGTTCTTTTTTTCAATGAAATTAAGAGTGGCCCGAATAAAACATTTCTGCACAATGCCCAGCTTGATAGGCTCATCCAGCATAGCTCCAAAATATATGCGAGATGGCGGTGCCTTCTTAAACTTTATCTGAAGCTGCATCTCAAACCTTCTGTGCTTTTTCCTAAAATAGTTTGAACGAATATCATTCAAGTCATTTCCTCCAGTATTCTCCGATTCTACTTTCATATCTGCATCCGATGTCCTGCACATGAAAAGAACTTGACCTGAAAAATATTCATTGTCAATCTCTTCGGTCTCACCAACAGTCATTCGCTCACCAGACTGTTTATTCATTACCCATAGACCATCCAATTCTGGATGTGGCTGTTTTGGCATATTTGGGTTTGCCTTATCCATCTCCGTCATCCTTTCGTTCATGTTCGTGTTATTTCCATTGGACAGATTCTCTTTAGGCTTCATAGCAGATTTGCTCTTCTCTGGGATTCTACTTCGTCTGCGATGGAATCTGAAAGACATGCGAAAAAGACGAATGTTAGGACACAACAAATAATAGAGGTGCCAGTATACACCTACATTCCTTGCCAAACATTTTACACATACTTACAATCTTCCTTGCTTAGAATTTCTAGTCCGTCTCCTCTGCCCTTGCACTGAAGGCTGCAGATCTCCATCGTTGTCAAAAGACATCAGATCATCCGGAGATTCCTCTGCCTCCTCCTCGTCAATATCACTTTCCTCATCAACGAGATTTAATGGCGCCACTCTACGTGTTTGATTATGCACCATTTCATGAATGGGTTCTCTTTGGACTGCCTCCTGTTCACTACCGGGCACTTCTTCGTCAGTGAGATAGTCCGATCGATCAGATAAAATCAAGGAGACGAATCGGATTATGAAACAAGTTGTCCAAGCGATTCCAACAACATATCCAATATTCCACACGACAGCAGGATTCGAAAATTCGATCGGCTGCTGCATTCCTAGCAAGTAGACACCAATTAGTACCAGCAGATATCTGAGAAATGTTTCTGTTTGCACCAGAACCTGTGACTGCATGTCATCAATATCAATTCCTTGATCTACTACATCATGCACTGGCATCTCACTTTCTGCGAAGGAATTGAAATTAACTGTACGAGATGATAATGATCGAACATGATGATTCGCCCGAGATGGCGGCATCGAAGGATGACTAATCTCTCCAGTACCGGCTGACCGTCTCGAACGACTTCGATTGCCCCTGCGCCGATTGCCCCTCATGAGCTTTGCTCCTTTTCTGACTCCAGATGAAATTGAATGAAAGACTTTGTTGGGAATTCGTCTCAGTCCTCTTCGCTGCCTCCGAGCTGGAAGCAGCAACGCATCATCTTCCATCATCTGATCGTTATTTGATTCATTCAATTCATCTTCGTAGCTTAGTCTTCGCGGACGATGTACCATATTAATATGCTCTCTAGGGATTTCGTCAGTCCTGTTTCCTGGGTCTACTAGAGGGTCTAAAGATGAATTCCTACTTTTGGACTTCAATCCCCTTCTGACTGATGATGTTACCAATCAAGAAATCCCAATGTGATTCAAGGTGTGAGGAGGAGGTTATCAGGAGCCAGCGTTTCAACCTGTTTCAACAATATATACTACATGTGCCGTCCGAAATCAACACAAAAGATCGCAATCGCTGTAGTATGTAGTTAGTAGTGATAACGGATAACGGCTACTTTCAATAGATTTTGAAGTCTGAAGTAAATATTTGTTCAATAAACAATAAAATAACAATATGAATATTTATTTTAACCGCAGTTTTGATGCCACCACTACTTACTTCCCAATAGTGCATCAACTACGCCTTTTTCCGGCTTGCACCATGAGATCATGGTTAAAGACGAGAGTAAATCAGTTCCTGTTTGTTTGTCTGTTTTGGTTTGGGCTAGCTTTGCATTTATCACAGCCTTACATGGATAGCTGGAGTGGTTCTCCTTCTGGGGTTGACATGCAAGATGTTCAATTTGACGATACTTTATTTAGTGCGAAAGACGATTATCTGCGCAACAACAATGCCGATGATGAGGATGGTGGTGGTGGTGCTGGTGGAAGCAGCGATACAGGCGATGGTGTAGTCGTGGTGGCAGACGGTGGGAAAACACAATCAGTTTCAGACTACGGCGCTACCATCGATGCCAACACGGAGTATAGGAAGACACGCATCAAGAATTTCAACTCTTGGTTCAAAGGAAATAAAACAGACAAGTTGCTTCCCAATGCAGATGAGAATGGAACAATCCTTGATTTTGCCATTGTAGGCTTCCCGAAGTGCGGGACAACAACGCTAGAGGCAAACCTTGGTTATTTGGCACCAATGCCAATCGCTGATGTTTGCACGCCAGTCCATCAAACGGTTTGGTACTCTTATCATAATTGGCCAAAAACATACCAAAAGGATGGTGAAGACAAACTCTTTAGAGGAACAAAGTGTCCTGCATTCATACAAGGCAAATGGTTACTCGACTACAGTAAGTACCTTCCCCGAACAAAATTGATTGCTGGAGTGCGGCACCCTCTGTTATGGTTCCAATCCTTTTGGAATATGCAAGTAGGCAATCACCTTACTACTTTTGCAGGTGATGATCCGTATAAGCTCACTGAGCCCTGTCCAAATGCGAATGGTGATGGATGTCGTAATGGTTGTCCATCACGGCAGCTCCTGTGCATGCATCGAGGCAAATTTCATGTCGCATTGGCTTCGCTGGGTAAAACAGATTTGTCAGCGGAGGAAAGAAAGACGCTTGCTGCAAATGATCCAGATGGAGGGACGAATGTGCGCGATCACAAAATCAAAAATTCCATATTTTTATATGAGCAGAACATGCTCGGAGAAGACTACATGTGGGAGGAACTGGCCAAGTATATTGGAGCAGAAAGTGTGCCTCATGATAAGAGGGTCAATTCCCATGGAAAGAATCGAAGCTTAGAGGTTGATTTTTGCATAGATAAATATGATGATTTTCGAGCAAAGATGATGCCGATAGCGTACGAAGTTGGTACATGGCTACAAGATTACTTTCTTCCACTGGCGAAAAATGAAAGCAGGACTGATGTTGTTGTCCCAAGACCAGAGACATTCCACAAATTTGTTGAAGCGTACAAAGTAGATCCATGCGGGAAGCTGAAGAGATTAGATAATGGATCATATGTAAAGTCTTAAAATATAAATTATTCATACTACAATTAATCAGTAGAATCTACGTATTCCAACATGGAGGTGGACTATGGTACCTTCTACACAACAACATCAAGCTTACTATTTTCAAACACATCATCGCTGAACTTGACAAATCGTACGCGTTCTTCTTCATCTCCACTGACGCTTTTCGTGCTCCCATACAAAGGAAGGCTAATCTGACTGTCAAACAGATTCGCGTTACAGTCCTTGAGCATTGGGGATAAATGACATAATCTCTGCTTGTCCGAGACGAGTGGCGGTTCTGGGTTACCAGGCTTAATACAAGTCCACAATCCGAAAGGATGCACTCGAAATTCCCGAGCATCCCCATCTCCGTATATGTTAAGTTCCACAGCTTCGTCAAGAAAACTGACGACAAGCAAAAACATGGCAAGACTGCAAAGCACTCCAAGCATTTGAAGTTCGTTCATCACTGTTGATCCAATGAACCGATTCCTAGACAATGATATTGTGGCATAGACCACAGCTACAAGCACCAATATTTGAGTTATATATGCAGCATAAAACAGTTGCCGATGAACAGGATTCAATGGCACTCGCCTTAAGTGCATACTCTTGATGAATCCGATGGATGTAATGACGCCCGCAAAACCACCGCACACTAAAAGCTTTGCATTATCTGGAAGCGCAGAGGTTGCAGCAAGGTAACTTTGAGTGAGAAGATTCAGTCCTGCGCCTAAAATTGTGGTTGATAGCAAAAGGGACAACTGCCCAAGTTGAAAAAAGAAAGCAGCCGCACGACTAACGAGAAGGGCGTGATCGGAGGGAGCTATAGTGAAAGAATCGTCTACGTAGAGAAGCTTGATGCAGAAGAGCAAGAAACACACCAACCCTAGGAAACAATACTGCTCGCTACTTGGCATCTGATAGCCAAAGAATGGGGATGCAACCAAGACAATGCTTTGAAGAATGAAACCAAGGAGGAGAATGAATAGAACCCCTCGCTTAGAACATGCAGCTTCACGTACAAAAAAGCGAGCATGTTGTTAGATCATCTTTCCTTTTAGATTCCATGTACAGGCTGAAAATTTTGTCCTTATTGCATAATATTGAATAGAACTTACCATGAAAATCATTTGGCAAAAACGTTCTCGGCAGCCGAAATGACAAGAGGATGGCTACCAAAAACAAGTATCCACGCCACGACGACGTTTCGCCAAGAACAAAAATGCCTACCATCCAAATCAGGAATTCTACAGCAGTAAACGCCATAATGTACGAAGCATAATTCTTGACACAAATCATCTCCGACTGTGGACTCACTTCTCGAAACCAGAACCATACTCTTAAATGAAGACAGAAGTGGAGCAACGCGACAAATGCTGCTACCACCATCATCCTCGTCGCATTTCCTGACTCGAACGTAGCTGTACTCGACAAGCTCCCAAATAGCACCGCAAAACAAGTCAATAGTGTCTCTACCTGAGAGGATAGATCGGTGGTATCAAACCTTGTACTAAAGGAAGCCTCTTTCCCCCAAATCAACCAGAAAATACAAAAATAAGCCAACGATGCTCCATCCAGACCGCCTCGGTCCTTAATTGCCACTCCTACCCTTGTGAACGCCGTGACAATCACCAAATCAAAAAATAAATCAGACAGGCTGACTGCATCCTTTCCTCTCTTATCGGGAACAGATTTTTGCCCAGTTTCCATTCTTTGCCTTGCAACAGCTCTGATTCCAGGCAACAATTCTGGTCCCCGCCACATTCCGCCATCATACCAATTTTTGTCCTCGTCTTCTCTCTGCTGAATTAATTCGTTGCATTCCGTTCTTGCGTCTTTGAGCTCTGATGCCAATTTCACAAGACCTTTGTATAGCCTTTGCTTCAGCTGTTTTTCGGTATGTAGGTCATTTCGTGCTTTGGTTAGTTTTGCTTTCATTTTGGCAGATTTTTGTCGAGAGGGACTGGGGCCTTCTGGATTTTGACTGTCCGGTTCGCTATTGCCGTTCCCGTTCCCGTTTTCGTTCCCATCGGCACTTCTTGAGCTTGGTGGTGGAGCACTTGGATGTTTGAGTGATGTGTCATTAGTCGGTGGATCAATCTTTGACATGATTGGGTAAATCGAAACGTGAGTAAGTTAATTAGGTATGGAATTAGGAATGGAATTAGAAAGATGGATAAGATGATGTGACATGAGACATGAGATATATCTATTAGTTGAATAAAATTGCAGTTAGTTGCATCGAGTATGGTAGCATCGAATCAGAGTTGCGCCGTGATTCAATTTTGTTTAGTTGGGTTTTGAAGGATGTATCTCATATCTCGTACGACTGAGTCGGAGAAGATAGAAGATCAGTTCAATGTTCAGTACACCACGAAAAATTGGGTCTTACCATTATCTTGGATGGGAGAGAAAGTGGATACCAAGTTCTGGTACAATTACAGATAAGAATTCCGATGCAGAAGTTAGTACTGTTGTGCAATGCCCAAGAAGTGTCTTTGTGGTTATAATGCGGTTCTCTGTGGCCTTCTTCTCTATGAAATCAAAAATCTTGGTTTATCCGTGTAATGAAGGAAATCAAAAGATACCCCTGTAAAGAGGGGTCTCGTTGAAAGTTGCGAAATAGCAAGTCGCAAGGCTAACATACCCTGTGAGGCTCCCTGTAATACATGGCCAGAGTTGGAGCTATCCCTGTCGATTTGGTTTCCTAATTTCAAATGTAATGCAACGCAGTAATGAATGTATGCCGTAAACTGCCGTAAAACTATTAAAACTCAACCTTTGAGACTAAGTGCACTGTTTAGCACTTCACTTGATCCTAGAACCGAAATGAGCATTGATGGTCAAGGGGACCTCTTTCGGGGGTTGGGCTTTCGGGCTTCGGGGGGGGGGGGGTCTGGC
>Ga0306864_1000788_pt1 | contig 14051 bp, 9 predicted proteins | sample AntRauTorckE5430_FD_190448 | JGI IMG/M metagenome (GOLD analysis project Ga0306864, IMG submission 190448) | Saline lake microbial communities from Rauer Islands, Antarctica - Metagenome Torckler E5 #430 (v2) (version 2) | ecosystem: Environmental > Aquatic > Non-marine Saline and Alkaline >...
CTGGCTGAAGGCAACCGCGTCGTGATCGAGGAAACTGAGGTCCAATGATTTGTCGCCGCCCTCGGCGTAGTCGGACGTGCCGATGCAGAGGACGTGCAGGCTCGCTTCGCGGTACTCCTCAACGCTCAACTCTCGCTCCTGCCCTGCTCCTGCAACCGTTCCCCGCACCCGCGCTCCGCGCCCAAATACGTGTTCGATTTCGTAGGCCCGCGACCGCAGACTTCCGTCCTGATTATACACCCGAAATTCTATGGTGTTATCGTAAAGGAAGCGCCGCTTGTATTCGTCGCGGCCCAGGTCGATATTGATGGCCTTGCCGCGGCCGGGGTCTAGGTCCGCTTCCACCTCCGTACCGTTGATGGTCATGCTTACGCGGCCGACGCCACCGCTGCGCGCTTCCACCGTAATCGTGAGCGCTTCACTTTCCGCTGACGATTTATTAACCCGGAGTTTGGGATAAAGCGCCACCGTCTCCAGGCCCCGGACGGACCGCAGCGGCTGATCGGAGAACCCCAGTATTTTTTGCAGCAGGCCGGGCTCGAAGTAACGCCCCTTCATCTGGTCCAGACCGATGATCTCGCTTTCGTCGCCTGCCGTCGGTACGACAAAATAGAGGTAGGGAAGTGCGCCCGGCGAAGCGTCGAAGCGGTTGTTTGGCCCGGCGACTACCCAGTCGTGGTCGTTGAGGAGCATTAGCGTAGCCAGGACCGCCCTGGTTTCCAGATCCCAGATAAGTATGGTTCCGTCGTTAGCCGAGGACACCAGCTTTTTACCGTCCTGAAAAAACGTGATTCCTAAAACGCCTTCTTGATGTCCGGAGAGGCTGAACTGGTAGTCGCCCTTCCCGTCAAAGACCAGGATGTCCCCTCCGGCGGTGCCGACCGCGACACGCCGTTGGCCGTCGACGGCCGCGCTGCTAAACCGGCTACTGCCCACCTTTTTAAAGTCGGCTTTGTCCCATACAATCCTACGCTGGCTTATTTCCTCTGCCCCTTTCATTTCGATCAGGTTGAAGGCGCAGGCGTGGCTGTAGTCGTCGCTAAGGTTCGCTTTCGTAACGAGCAGGGTTGAGCCATCATTTTCTGACCTTGGCGGATCAGCAACCAAGGTCGTTCTCTTAACCTTTTCTACCATGTTACTTTCCGCCCAGTTCCATTTAATGACCTGGTTTACGGGCTGAGTGCTGTTGAACCAACTAACGACGCCCTCGGGTGTCTGGAGTAAAATTTCGGTCCCGCCAGCATTGATCGCCAGGTCGGTGATAACGCGTACGTGGGAAATTAGCTCGAACTCCAGCTGGCCCGAGGCCCGGTCAAAAACGTAAATCCCCCCCGCCATGCTCGGCGAAACGATCATTGTACCATCCGGAGAATAAATGCTACCGGGCAATTTCGGCCAGAAACTTTCGGTGGTTCCGTCTTCCGTAGGGCTGTTGAATTCGAGGTCCCGAAATCTTTTTTCTTCAAGTAGATACTCCCGCCGGTATCCGATCTGGCGATCGCCGCCATCTTCGTCTGACGGCACGGTCACCAGGATCGCATTTGCCGCTGCATTATAATCGCTGATGTCGCTGTAGATAGGAAGATCGACCGTGCCAATCAGCGCGCCGTTTTCCCGAAAGAGCTCATAAGTGGCGGTACCATCCGCTCGTTCCTCTTCCGCCTGATAGCTAAAGTCGGGGTCGGTATCCGGAAGCTCCTCTTCCAGCTTTTGCCCCGTATTTACGTCAATGGTGTACCTGTAATCGGAGGATGGATCGACGTGCTCCGCTCGCGCGAGGCCGGCAGCGTTGATCGGCCCGAAGAACGACCGGGTGTACGCTTTTTCGGACCGCAGCAGCAAGCCCCGCTCCATATTCCAGAAGTGGTAGGTGGTTTCCATGCTGGTGGTCACCAGTTGACCCCGGTAAAACTGTAGGGAGCTTACCATGTCGGTGTGGCCATTAGGGATGCCGAGAACAGGTTCCTGGGCCTGGAGAAAGCCGGTGATCGCGGTGAACACTATCAGTAGGCAGGAACGGCTGAAGTTGGAAAATGAATTAGGGAATTGCACGGGTATGGTCTATTTACTGTGAATTATTCACCCTCCAACGTTTTGTAACGTCTCCCCTCTCCCCGGGAGAGGCGCTGGGAGAGAGGGTTCTAAGTGTATCGTACTTGTGATCAAACCAATCACTCCACCAAATCATACCGATACAAAAAGGCCTTATACATCCACTGCACCAGCGCATCCTTTGGGGTCGCCGCCCGTGCTTGGTTCAGTGCTTCCCGGGCAGCCTGCAAGTACTCGTAGTATTCGAATACGGCGGCGGTTTGCAACAGTCGGGCCGTCGGCGAGGCTTGCTGGTAGGCCGGGTCGGAGGTCATTTCGGTAGTGATCTTCTGCTGATCCTCCGAGGGCGTGTAGATCAGGTTGAGGGGCCCGGAATCAACACCCTTCTTGTCGGTAGCCGTTACGCTCCAGCGGTAGTTGTTGCCGGGTTGGAGGCCCACTTGCGGTAGGTTGAGGGTAAGGGAATAGCCGTTCACGCTTTGCTCGTGCACGGTGTCGCCCGTCCGGTCGATGATCCTGAACGTAAACGCCTGCACGCTAACGTCCGGCTTGCGCAGGGTCCAGCGGAAGGTGACCGACGCGCCACTTAGCTTACCGATCAGCGGAGACTGGATGGAAATCTTGCGATCTTTGTTGCCGTTGCCTGATTTCTCCTTCTTGGGCGGTACTCCGGGCGCCTTTCCGTCAGGACCGCCCCCCGAAAAGCCAAAGCCCGTGCCAGCAAAATAAGGGTGCAAAGCCGCCTCCAACTGCCTGCCGAAGAGGGTGTTCACGTCACTTTCGCGAAAACCTTCCGACGCCGCCAGTTCCGCCAGATCAACCGTAGTCGGCCCTTCGAGGTAGATGAAGGCATCGTTCATAAAGAGGCCCACGCGGGATCTTTTTTTAAGCTTCAGCGTACCGGCACCGGATAGTTCCTGGCCGACCTCCAGTTTGGTTCTTTTACCACCGCCGGGGGCGTATTTCGCCTTGCCCTCCAGGCTGTAAACCAGGGGCAACTCCTGGGCGGCAAGGCCGTTGAAGTCGGTAAAGAAGAGGAGGCAGAGGAGAATTAAGCAGTAGTGTTTCATTGTGGGTTTTAATTTATGAGTTTAGTAGCGTAGACGATCCAGCGGACGAGCTGGTCGTCGGCGTCAAAGCAGAAGATAACACCCTGCCGGGCGTAGTTTAGGCAGGTTTCCGTGCGGGTCGCGATCACCTTATCTGCGATGCCGTACTGGTCCATTATTTCGGTTCGGGTGGTGCCGATTCCGGCGCCGGTGGCGGTAAGGCCCCGGTAGTTCGATTTCGTGATCTGAAAGGCGGCGTACCGCTCCCCGTCGTCGGCAAAATGTAGGAAGAGCGTATGGTCTTCGTATTCTTTTTTACCGCAGAAGACGGACTTGTCCACTTCCACGTTCACCTCCAGGTCAGTTAGGTTGGTGAGGATATCCTCCAGTTTCGTTCCCTGGATTGTTTCCGTTTCGGAGGTCGCTCTACCGGCAGTCGTGGTCGTGGCGACGGGGCGGTTGCCCAGCACGAGGGCGAGGTTCAGTTCGGCAATCGCCCGGCTTTTGGGCAAGGCGGCGGTGAAGAGGCGCTCCGCGTCGTCGGGGCGTCCGTCCTGTGCAGCCAGGATGCCCTGCACGATCTGGGCGTTGCCGCTCGTTTGCGGTTGCCGGTAGCGGATGGCGGTGCGCTGGGCCTTAGTAGACCAGTATTCTGCGTCGAAAGGTTCTTCGTTCAGCAGGTGGTAGATGGACATATTGAGCGCAGCCACGGCTTCTCTTTCGGTCAGGTTGGTGGCGTTGACCAGGTAGTTGCGTGCCTTTTGCAGCAACGCGGCCCTGGCGGCCTCCTCGTTAGAAGGCAGGCGGGTGGCCAGCTTGTCCAACCGGCTTGTCGCGTCGAGTTCGAGCGGCAGGGCGTAGGGGAATTCGCCGGGTTTCATGTAGTCTAGCAAGGTCAAAAGGGCGCATACTCCGGCGTTGTTGTACACCTCGTAGCTCTGGAAGGCGTTCAGCGCATGCTCGTAGTACTGAAGGGCGGGTTTGTAGGCACCAACCATTGTCAGCAGACCCGCCGTGTGGTAGATGGCGTGGACGCTCTTGAGCTCCTCGGCCGTATTGGTACTGACCTCAATGCGATCCGCCAGCGAAGGATAACCTGGGATACTTTCGGGGAGGCCGTAGGCGGCGTAGGCCCGCTCCAGGAACCGGGGCATCAGGTCGTAAACGTCGTAGCCCGCGGCGATGGCCAGCATTCCACCCATATAATCGGCCTGGGTTTCCAGTTTTATGCCTTCGGAGAGGCTGGCGATTTCCTCGCTGATGGAGAGTTGTTCGTTCTGGCTCACGAAGCTGCGCGACCAGTCGTGGTTCTCGTAATAGTGGGTCATTTCGTGGGCCAGAACTGCGGCCAGGGCGGCCAGGGAATCCGGCCCGAAGCCGATGCAAACGTCGTAAATCCGTTCTTCCATGCCAATTTCCACCGCTTGGGGGTTCATCCAGGCCATGTATTGCCGGCCGTTGTTCATCACAAAGCGGGGGATCGCCTTGTGCCGGTCTCCCCGGGCGCGTATCAGGTTGGTGAATACTTCGTTCGCGACGCTGAATTTGTAGTTGGTTACGGGCGCGGCCGCAGGTGCAAGGGAGGTCGCGCCCCGATGCGTGACGAAGGCGAAAAGCGAGTCTTGTCCGTTTGCGTATCCCGCAAGCATAAACAGACTTGTGAAGAGCAGGGCGGAAAGACTCGTGGCACTGAAAGAGATTGTCTTGTTCATTTTGAAAGGTGTCTTACTCTTTGGAAGGGTTCGGTTCAATCATTGCTTTAGCGGCCTCCGGATCGTTCATCCGCACCAGAAAGGCGGCGTAGAGCTGCCGGTAAAAGCGGTTATTGGGGTCGTCGGCCAACAGTTCGACGTAGGCCGTTTGCGCGGCGGCGAAATAGTTTTCTTCCTCCAGGGCCAGGATGAGGTAGAGCGGCTGCTCCTCCGGTTCCAGGAGTTGATAGGCGCGTTTTTCCCGGATACTCGCCGTTATTTCAGCCGCTCCTTCGGGGGAGTAGTGGAAGGAGACGGGCGGCGAACTCACCACCTCTTCGCCCTGGCTGGCGGTGACACTCAGCTGGTAAGCCGTCCCCGGTTCAAGCGCCAGTTCCGCCGTTGAGATTCTGAGGTGGTTGGTGCGGGTAGTTGCCGCCAACACGGCGGTTTGCTCCTTTACCTTCAGCAGGGTGACCCGGTAGGCCGAGGCTCCTTCCAGGGCAGTCCAGCTCAGGTTAAGGTCCTGGTCTCCGACCTCCCCGCCGAAGTAAAACGGTAGCTGGATCGGGTAATTCCGGTCAGTGAATCCAGCGATACCGGCCCTGGTGTTGGTGATGTGTTTGCGGTGGTATTTCTCTACGTCGTCAGCGCTGCCGGTGTTGGTCATGGAACTGCTAATGAAGTTCCAGAATCGGCTCACGAAAGTGGTGTTCCTGCTATTTTCGGCACGGAGGGCGATGGCGCTCATGTCGACTTCGTCCGGGCCGGAAATCGTTATTTTTTTGCCGTCGGCCACCAGGTTGACCCTCCGGCCCATATCTACGATGAGTTTACCCTGTGGCGCAAGGCGCAGTCCGGGGAAGACCCGCTGGGTCTGGTTTTGGGTCGACTGGTAGACGATGCCGCCGCTACCGTTGGTAGACAACACGATGATGCTTTGCTGGGCGGTGAGCACTAGGAATGGCAGCAGACACAGGACCAAAACGGAAATACTTGCTTTGTTGATCATAGGTAAGTTGTTTGGTGCGGCGTTCCCTGAGGCGAAACGCGCGCATGGTTTTACGCTGGCATCCGTAACCCTTGATTTGGCGAAGCGGAAAAAGGTTACCTCCCTACCCAAGCTCTTTAACCTTCATTGCACCTGCGGCCCCGCCCAACTACTCTTCCTCCAGTAAAGTCTCGGCGGTCGGAACCATCAGCGGAAGCGGCACCACGGCAGGTTCCACTACCCTTTCCGGCTCGCTGGGCTCTGGTAGCGGCGGAGTAGCTTCCGGATTAGGCTCCGGGGCCGCCGGGTCCGGGGCCGCCCCGGAAAGCCGCCCCAGAAACGGGACGCGCGGCAGTACGAGGCTCTGGTAGATCATGATGAAATCGTAAGCCAGCAGCACGGCGAGTATCCCCACAGCCAGGTCAATCTTTACACGAAAATAATAGAACACGAGGGTGATGAGGAAGAAAAAAACGACGAACTCCAGCAACTGAATACCCCGGGCGATGCCGTGGAAAGACTGGTGAAAACGCCGGTACACCCACCGGAAGAAACGTACGTTGGCGTAACAGATGAGCACCGACAGCAGAAAGGCCAGCCACCTGGGAACGCTGCGGATGTACTGCTCGGAGAGCACCATCTGCAGCACGTTGGCGTGAATGACAATGCCGTACATATCCGGGATGGACTTGGTATCGTAACTGGGATTTATGGGGGTGTAGTGGCGGTCCAGAATGGGGTTGGCCCAGGGATCGTCCGGGGCATAACCGACCAGGACGATGCGATCCTGGCAGGTAGCGCGCACCTCGGCGATCGTCATGGAATCGAGCATCCGGTCGAGGTGATTAAAAATGAAATCCTCACGGTGGCCGGTGAAGTAAATGTGCTCTACAGGTCGGCCACGCGCCAGGTATTTTTGCTGCTTCGCCTTGTCGTATTTGCCGAGAATGGCCGTGGAGAAGGCCGGTACTTCCCGCCCGCCGATGGTTTCGCGGGGGCTCACCAGCCGGATGGTCCTGGTGGCGTTGCTGGGTAAGTTGCCGTAGCCGAGGGTAGCGTGGTTGCTGAAAAAAGTATCCACCCCGCCGATGCCTTCAAGCCGGTCATCTTCCTTGTTTTCGTCTTCGATGGTGCAGGCCAGGACGACGTTGTCTTTGGCGCGGATGGCTTCGCGCAGGAGCGAATCGGCAACGGTGCCTTCGTTTTTTTGACCGCCGAGGTCAGCAACGGAGTTAAAGTATAAATCCAGGCCGATGACCCGCGCCCCGGCCGCGTTCAGCTTATTGACTAGTTGGGCGATGCGGGTTCGGTCCGGCCGGCCGGAATTAACGATTACAATATTTTCTGCGGGTACCGTACGTTTTTCGCTCAGGTTGGCGTACACGATGTCGGTCACGTCGTATTCCTTGAATCCGTTGTTGAAGGGGTCCAAGTAATGCAGGTTGAGCCGTACCAGGTTGAGCATCCAGATGAACACCAGGATGGCCACGGTAATAATAATGCTGTGTAGATCGGGTAACCTGCGGGTCATTCGTCAAATAGGTAGGTTGTAAAAGTACCGAAAAGTACGCCAAAAACCGATAAGCTTGCCTTTATCATTCATTGCTTCCGGTGAGCCGTACCAACAAGTATTCTGAAAGGCCTACTTTCAAGAAAAATTAAAACCACCCGACCCATGCGAAATTTCATTCTCTGCCTTACGCTGTTCTCGTGCTGCACGACGGCTGCTGCTCAGGTAACCCACGTGTATTACGATGCTTTTCACGACAGCACGCGCTACGAGCAAAATGGCCGCATCATCGACCAGCCCCTGATGAAAAAGGGAAGCCGGATCGTGGTCCACGTCACCAACTACAACGACTATCTGTACGAACTCACGGTAGCTACCCAGGAGGAGAATTACTCCGTTCCCGCCGGCGGACCGGGAGAACTCCTCGGTGCCGGTGCCGGTGGGCTTGACATCCTGCAGAACATCCTCGGCTCCGGCGGTGGCGGCGGCGGAAACCTGCTGACCAACCTGCTGCCCGGCGGCGACGGTTTCGGCTTCGGTGCCGAAAGAACGGAGACCGCAGGCCTCTCGCGGGAAGCCAAAAACCAGGTTGCCCAGCTGGAACTGAACCTCAAAGAAATGAAAACCCTCGAAGCCGAAATCGCCGAGCGGGACGAGTACCTCCAGACGTTGCTCCAGCGGAAACGGCTCGATGCGTTTATGCAAACCGAGGTTATCAAACTCCGTAACGACGCTTCCCTGGCCCCGAACACCAGCCGCAAGCTCATGCTGGAATACCTAGAAAACCTGCTCGAAATAGATGGGAACGCGGAGTACAAGCTGGACGACCTACTGAAGCAGGCCAACGCCCGCGGCAACTTCCTGGAAGGCGTCAAGAACTACGAGACGGACGCCAACCGCCTGGCCGCCAAAGCCCGTGAAATAAGCTTCCTCGCCGAATCCCTGCGGCAATATCAGCTCCCCGAGCAATCCTTCCTGGAACTGGACAACACCTTGGCCTCCATCGACGTACGCACCGGCGAACTCCAGGCCAAAGTCGCTGAACTCAACGAGCAAGCACCCGTACTCCTGGAAGAAAGTATGCAAGAACTGGCTACGACGCGCTACCTCTACGAGGAACTCAAAGACCATAAATTCGAGCGGCAACTGACGGTTTATCCCGAAGGCGACGTAACCACCCTGTGCATCACCCTGACGCCGAAGGGCGAGCAAAACCAGAATTTACCGGTATTGACGGCCAGCCCGATCAAGGTCAACTCTTTCGGCGGCCTCCAGATCAACGCTAGCGTGGGCATTAGCTTCGCCAGCTACTTCGACGCGCCCAAGGACTACCTGGTCCTTGACGGCAAACTGTTCGGAGACGAGTTGGACGCCTTCGCGCCGATCGTTACCTCCTACATTCACTTTTACGGCCAGAGCAAGGGCAATGTCTCGCTAGCGGGCACGCTGGGTCTCGGGCTCGGCCTAGGCGGCAACGGCAGCGGTGCCGGACTGAGCAACTATTTCCTCGGCCCGAGCCTCATCATTGGTAAGGGGCAGCGCATCGTACTTACCTCCGGCCTGATGGGTGGCAAGGCGGACCGCCTGGCCCGTGGTCTGCGTGAAGGAGATATGTATTCAGAACAAACCATCCCGCTGAAGTCGGTTTACGAGTTGGGGTTCTTTGTGGGGGTTTCGTTTAATGTTTTGGGAAAGTAAGAGGTATAAGTGTAGTTTACCCTCCTAGAATTGTGGTCGCTTTTTAGTTGGAGGCGGGCGGCGGCGTTGGAGATAAACCCTAGGTAATATTGGGCATCGTAAAGGACCAGGTTAGTTGCTTCGGTGACCAGCGGATGGAGTTGCAGGAGGGCGTCTTCGCTGTCGTCCGGGGTCGTCATGAAATTGAGATCGACGTAAGACAGGTCATCAAGGCGTAGGCGAGCCGATAGGCCCGTTATGGGATCGGCGATGGTATCTGGATCGGTGACGTTGATGGCCAGGTAAAGGTCGTCCATGCTTCAGGGGTTTGGCGGTGCACTTGTCAGCTTGGGCTAAGCTGCTCGATAATAGCACACTACCCCACCCACGACGGAGCTTTAGCGGCCATAGATCACGCTGTCGACATCTATAACAACGAAAGACCACACCTATCCGTCGATATGATGACCCCGACAGAAGCCCATAAAAAGACCGGCCCGATTAAAAAGAGGTGGCGAACAAAGAGGTGGCGCCAAAATCTGCGGAAAAACGTCGAAAATCTCAGCATAATCTGATTACGAAACCTGTAGAGCTATTCTAGTGTATAGCCCTCTCCGGTTCATAAGTAAGCTGTGGAACTACCTTGCTCTTTCAACTTCCATCGTACCTGCGTCTGCGCCTTCCTCCGCTACAGTAAGCGGCACAAGACTCCTACTTAAGCGTAAGGTGAAGAACCATTACCGCTCATTTCGCTTTTCCTAAAAAAACATATGAATATGATCTTCCGCCTACTCCCCTTCCTGCTTTATCTTGCTATTTTCACCAGCTGCACCGCCCAACAAGGCAAATCACCGAAAGGAGAAAGCTCCGCCTACACCTTGAAAACACCCTCCCCGAACGGCACCGGTAAGTATTACATGGGCCGGGAGATCAGCTACGTGATGGGTCACCTCGCCGCCGATTGGTTGGAGCGGCCGGAGCGCGAACAGGAGGAAAACGTCAGTCAAGCCATTGAAAATATGGGCATCCAATCCAACGAGCGAATTGCGGATATTGGGGCCGGCTCCGGCTACTATACCTTTAGAATGGCCCGTAAAGTCCCGCAGGGGAAGGTCTTTGCCGTAGACCTCCAACTCGAAATGCTGGATATTATGAAGCAAAGGATCGAACGGGAGGACATCGAGAATGTAGAATTGATACGGGGCAGTGAAACCAGTCCGAAACTGGAAGTAAACTCTGTCGACCTAGTCACGATGGTTGACGTGTACCACGAGCTTTCTCATCCTCGGGAAACAATGCAGAACATTGTCAGTGCCTTGAGGCCGGGTGGGCGCTTCGTCCTGCTGGAATACCGCATGGAAGACCCTACGGTGCCCATCAAGCGCCTACATAAGATGTCGGAAGAACAGGCCGTACGGGAGATGGAATCTGTCGGTTTACGGCTGCGGGAGAATATGGGTAACCTTCCTTGGCAACATTTTATGGTCTTCGTAAAGGAATAGATAGCGTGCTGGATATGTCAGTGGTTTGTTGGTCAATCACTGAAAAGAAATGGCTAAGTGGCTTGTGACTTACCTTGTCTGAAAGATAGAAGAATTTCCCTGCCACCACCACTTTGGAATAAACCGCGTTTGAAGGTGGACAAAACGGAAGGGAACTACCAACAATCTTTTCGGGCGGAAGATCACGCCATCTACTTTAAATTGTTGAGTAAAGAGCTCAACCAAGCGAGTTCCAGTATTTATTTTTTAGGCTGTCCCCCTAGTTCAGAATACACCGGTCAGGAGGCAATCATCATGAATGATTGTTACGATGGACATTTAAGGCTGATCGCTGGAGAAACAAATTGGGTAAACATCCATCGCTTCATTCTTGACCCCTACACTATTCAAGATGATTTTTTGGATTGTCTTGAAATTCTGTTTAAATTTAACGTCACAAATTCTACCCCTCGATTCAGGTTGTTTGTCTCCAATGAAGTCATTCCATTGGACTCTGACTTGATCTTAATTGATCCTGACACAGCAGCCGCTTCATCGATATCCTCTTACTTGAGGGAACGCAAGACGGGCCCAGGAAATATTCCTGTCCGTTAAAAAGACCGGCCCGATTAAAAAGAGGGAGCGGACAAATAGCCGGCGCCAAAAATCTACGGAAAAGTGTCAAAAATATCAACATAATCTGGTTACGGAATCTGTAGAGCTATTCTAGTGTATAACCGTAAGCGTCTTCGCCTTCGCCGAGTAGTTCGAACCGGTATTCATCCATAAGCGCATCAAGGAAGGCTGCCCGATCCCCCTGGAAACCTGCCTGAGGTGTAAGGCCTACACGGTCCAGAACTTCTGTGACATACCCAAGTTGTTCGCCGTTCTGTAATTCATTGCTGATCTCGGCCAGCATCAGCAACGCCTCCGCATAGCGGTAAACGACAATGTTCTGGCTGCCGTACTGGTTGGTGCTGGAGCGGTCCTTCTCAGCGTATTTGAAGAAATATGGGTGCGAGTTGCCAAAGGCACTACGGCCGGCATTTGCAGGGTAAACTCTGACGGTTGCTCCATTATCTGCCTGATCGTATTCATACAGGTAAGTCGCTGCCAAACGAGGATCCTCGGGATAGGTAGCTACGTGGTGGTTATAAAAATCCGCGTGGATTGAAAACCAACCGAAGTATTGTGCGAGTTTCCACTTAAACGGAGTGAAATTGCGCGCCATCTGGGAGTTGGCAGCATCCTGGCTGATCTGGAGTTCGAAGATAGATTCACTCGAATTTTCACTGGCTACGGTAAAGAGACTGGCGTAATCGCTAGTCAAACTGTACTGACCGTAGATTTTACGCGCCTCGGTGTATGCAAGTTGCCAGTAGGCAGCGTCGGCAAGAGGTTCTACCCTGAGGTCCTGTGGTGCCGTGGCCATGGTCATATAGACTTTGGCCAGGAGCATATTAGCAGCTTCGGCGCGTGGAAATCCACTGCCGGCAGTGCCGTTCATTAGTTCAGCCGCTCGCTGCGCATCACTGATGATCTGAGCGTAAACGTCTTTGGCAGATGATTTGGCCTTATCCGTATTCCCAGAAGAAGGTAGTTCCAGCCACAGCGGAATATCCTCCCATAACCGCACCAAGGAGAAGTAAGCGTAGGCACGTATGAAGTAGGCGTGGCCAGCGATGTCGTTAAACAGCAGCTCGTCACTGGTTACCGCGTTGTCTGTCACCGACGTGCTAGCGATAGCAGAGTTGGCCCGGGCAGCGGTCTGGTATAGACCTCTCCACATGTTCCCAGAATCTCTATCCTGAATAGGGCTCAGGGAGAAAAGGTTGACATTATTGACGTTGTTACTTTCGTTCCTCCGGGTCACAAAATGACCGGAGAATCCGTTGATCGCAAAGAGTCGTTGCTCTTGTGCGCCGTAGGTTGTCAGGCTCTGATAGATACCTTCCAATGCAGCAACGGCGCTCTGGCGAGAACTGTAGACGGAATTATCCAGGAATGGAGGATTTTCGTCGAGGCCAAAGGTCTGGGTCAGCAGACCAAGGCATAGCAGGAAAAGGATAAATAATTGTAGTGGTTTCATGATTGATGATTAAAAGTTAAGATTAAGACCGAAGAGCAAGTTGCGGGCGCACCGTTCCAGTCAACGCCATTGATGAGGCCGTTAGACAGGAAGGTGGTCACCTCGGGGTCATAGCCACTATAGCCCGTCCAGGTCACCAGATTCTGACCAGAGACGTAGACGTTTACACCGGTGAATACGCCGCTTTTAATCGGCAGATCGTATCCAATAATGACGTTGGCTAAGCGCAAATAACTACCGTCTTCCACATAGCGATCGGAGATAGCGATAGCTGCAATCGTTGTGTATCCGATCCGGGGAAAAGTATTGCTCTGCGCTTCCGGCCGCCAAGCATTGTGGTAGGCTGCTGGAAGTATGTTGCGCGAAATGCCTTCAACATTACCCAGTTGCAAAAGGTTGCCATTGATGATATCGTTACCGTAAACACCATTGAGTAATGCGCTGACGGACAAATCACCAACCTGTAGTGACAGGTTCATTCCGTAAATAAAATCGGGATTAGGGTTACCGATCACTTTACGGTCCTGGTTGTCAATTACACCATCTGCGTTTTGGTCTACGATGCGAATGTCACCCGCTTGGGCGTTCCCGATAAGGTCATCGCCCGTTTGGTAGATGCAGTCGGATGCAAAGCCATAAAATAGGCTGCTTTCCTCCCCTTCGATGAAGATGTTGCCGCGGCTGATGGTGGCTCCAAGGTAATAAAAGCGTTGTCCGTAAGCGTCATCAACAAGGTTTTCGTCCAAAGGAATGCCAAGGTTTTCGATCTTCGTCTTATTGAAGGCGATGTTACCACCAATGCTTAAATCGATCTGTTTGGTGTCCACGAGGACTGCCTGCAAGGCCAACTCAACACCTGTATTATTGATGGTGCCCCGGTTGATGAGTAGGTTACCGAAACCGGAAGAGGTTGGGATAGGGATATTTTGCAGCAAGTCCTTGGTCGTCTTATCGTAGAAATCAACCGATCCGGAAAGTCGGTGAAGTAACTGATCGACAGTGTTCGACTGCCGGGCGACTCGATCTTCGACTTTTACTGTAGAAACGGAGCCTGTCAGGTCACTTTTGCGGGCGGTACCATAGCCAACGACAACGACTTCTTCAAGAAGCTCGGCATCGTCTCCAAGTGCGACCTCAATCGCACTTCGGCCGTTCAGCGGAATTTCCCGAGTTTCAAAACCAAGGAAGAAAACCAGCAGAACAGCATTCTTATCCGCAACGGTAAGACTGAACGTTCCGTCGTTATCCGAGACTGTTCCGGTGGTGGTGTCTTTAACCTTAATAGTAGCACCGGGAAGCGCATCTCCGGCATCATCTATTATTGTTCCGGTAACGTTGTGTTGGGCGATAGCCTGTTGACTGCGAAGCAGCACTGTGGCTATTAAGTATCCGTTCAAAAAGTAATGGGTTTAATTGTCCTGATAAGCCTCGGCGACACATTGGGCGAGTGATGGCATAAGTAATTGTCCGCTGAGTCTGTCTTTGATATAGCTCATCGCATTGACACCAAG
>Ga0306864_1000789_pt1 | contig 14037 bp, 10 predicted proteins | sample AntRauTorckE5430_FD_190448 | JGI IMG/M metagenome (GOLD analysis project Ga0306864, IMG submission 190448) | Saline lake microbial communities from Rauer Islands, Antarctica - Metagenome Torckler E5 #430 (v2) (version 2) | ecosystem: Environmental > Aquatic > Non-marine Saline and Alkaline >...
GGGCCACCACAATAAGTACCGGCAGATGCACCTTTTGCTAAAGATGAGGATGGGGGCGTAGCAATGTAGATAAAATGATAATGCAATAGTTTATTAAATCGGTATGTTCATGTGTAGAGTAGTGTATAGGTGAAGAGCTCGAGTACTACTGTGTTTGTACGGTGTTGTGTAGTCTTTTTCTCCTTTTTTCTTCTTTTTTTAGAAAACCCGTCACTCTCAAGAGGGGTGAATCGCACCTCGTACGAGTAAAAGAGGAAACCCACGGATAAAGTTACCGTATCGGGAAAGGACTGGCTCCTCAACTTCTTTCATTGTTTCTTTCCAAAGCCTTCTCATTCCTTCTTCTTCCTTCCTCCCACCAACTCCGAAAAGCAGCATCATCATCAATCATCATCATCGTCAAGCATCACTCATCCATATCTCATACCTTGCGTCATTGTGGATGCTGCTTCCCAGTCAATTATCATCGACACGCTTCCTCTACCATTCCAACAGTCAGTTGCAATTCCTGAACCTTCTCATATTTTTCAAAGAATTTGAAACAATAAATAATAATATACACTGATTGAAACATAACAAAACAAAACAATGAGCCTTGCAGCATTGAATTATCCACCATTGGTGGCTCTCTCCGGCTTGGGCCTTGGAGCCAGCCTTCCTGCGATTTCACAGTTTGCTATAACCAGCCCTTGGACAACAGTCAGAATTGTGAATCTTGTCTCTTACGGCATTAATCTCGTCTCAGTGGGAAGACCAGGACGAATGGACGGCCAAGCAGTCGATGATGGAGAATTGGCTCCTCGGACCGGGAAGACACTCATTGCTCCCTCTGGTTGGGCATTTGCTATATGGGGACCTATATTCCTTGGTGAACTAGTCAGTGTGACTGCTCCATTCTTCATCAAGGAATCGGATCCCATTGTTGAACTCTTGAGAAAGACTTATGGGCCATTCATCACTGCACAATTGTTCCAGTCTCTGTGGTGTGCTGCATTTCGTCCAAAGTATAAGGGATCTGCCATGTTTATTAGTACCGGGATGCTATCAGCCACCGCATTCCATCTCTCAAAGGCACATGCTATATTCACTGCGAACCCCCTTTTGTATTCAAACCTCCAATATGGATTATTTTTCTTACCCATGGCACTCCATTTTGGTTGGACGACTGCTGCTTCCCTTGTCAATTTGAATGGATCAGTTGCATTGCAAAAAGGAGCATCCTCAACTATCATCAAATATGTAGGGCATTTGTCAGTTTTAGCTGCTACTGTGCTTGGAATATATATTGCCAAGACGAGAGATGCACCCGTCTTTGCTGGAGTCATATCATGGGCATTGTTCGCCGTTGCTGATGGAATGAAAACGAGATTAGCTGCTGCTGCTGCTGCTATCGATGGCAAGAAGCAAAAGAAGGATAAGGATGTTATTGGACTTGAAGGGGCCAAGACTCAGTACATGCTTTCCACAGCAGGAGCTATGCTCAACGGGTTGGCTGTTGCCTTCGTCACTGGAACTATGAGTGCTTCCAGCAAATCTGTTCCAACTCCATAAAGTTTCCATGTAATTGGATACGATTGACCAGATCGCATAGCTTGCTACTAGTAGACTACATATGATTATAGATAATGCTGATATAAAAAATTTTCTATTGTTCGTTCATGATCTGAATTCATCCGTTGCCTTGATTTCGAAATTTGTAGATGAGCGTGCACTGAGTAACGGTCGTCTTCATCTCACATTTCTCCTTGTCTGTTGTGCAAATTATCCTTAGTTTATTGTTTATTGATATAGCCGAATGAGTTCGTCGGATACAGCACTTGGCGTCAGCACTCCCAAATCAGTGAATAGTAAAGTAATATACTTGGCTGGCGTATAGTCACAAAGTGAGTTCTCCACCTTCACCTCCTTTGGCAAAGTAACAAGACCAGGAACATGAATATCATCCTCCATTGTCAATGCCGATGATTCCTCGCAAGGGGCACCATATGCCCCACCAGTCGAAATCCAACATGCGGTATCCACAAAGTTCAAATGTTCCTCCATTCCCTTTCCCATGGGAGGAAGATCCGATTGATTCAGCGGATATAATCTAGCAAATTTGAAACTCTCTGCCGCCACATAAAAGGGTTTCCCCAATTCCTTTGCGGCAATCGCCATGGCATAAGTCCCAATTTTATTGATGATCCCCCCATTCTCGACGACACCCTCTGCACCAACGATGACCATATCCACGCGCTCCATGACATGTGCCATTGCCGAATCTAGCACCACGGTAGTAGGAATCCCTGCTTTGGCATATACATGAGCTGCAGCCTTGGCTCCACTGGCATCAGGTCTTCCTTCCAGAATGATAATTTCAAAATGTGTATCCTTCGCCGCTTGAATCAACAAGCTAGAAACAACACTCGACCACCCGTGCGTCATGACCGTTGCCCCGGGTTGAATGAAAGCTGTCCCAGTGGATGCAATTCTTTCCTTGGCAGCAATGGAAATATTAGAGAATCGCTGCCCGCGGATAATAATTTGTTCAATGCATTCGTTAAAGTCCGGCAGTTCGAGGAAGCATCGGGTGATGTATTTGAGGAAGAGTTCGCAGCCGGATGCGAGGGCTATGTGAGATCGCCCCCCTAGCATGTTTGAATTGAAGGGATCATTCGCGAACTTGAGCATTTCAGCGGATGCTTGTTTAATCTCCATTTCGAGGCCCATCATTGTTTCACTGGACGTTCGCTGGATGACACCTAGGAGGGATTTGATGGCGGCTACGGGTAGGGCGACTTTTTGGTCTGATTCGCTGCCTCCCGACAGATGCCGTCTCAGGTCCAAGATGACGAGAGATTCTGTGGTCATGTTGATTGGCTGAAATGGGCTGGTTTGTGTGTATGTTGCTGTCTGTTGCCTTTTCTTCTGTTCTATAATCTTGTGCTGATCTTGAAGAATTGAAAGAAGTTGAGCTTTGTGTTGTATGATTGTTTATTTGTTTTTTTATTTGGTTTGTCTGGTTTTGTGTTGTTTTCTGTTTTCGTTTGTGTTGTTTCTTGCCTTACAAATTAACTCCTAATTTCCTTTCACCCCCCCAAGTGCAAAGTGGTCTGTCTGGCCGTCATCTTTCATTTCGTGACCTCCAATGTTTCTTCAGGTTTCTTCTTGTGTAGTCTAATTAATCTAATAACCAGTAATAACTAATCACAAACACCACCCCACTCCCCACGCACCGAACACCGACTCAGCAGACCAACGCTGTGGCAATATATACATTTATATTTTACATTGCATCTGTGCATCCATCGTTCTAGCAATCTAATCGAATCGCATCAAATCCAATCAAATCAAGTATAACCATCGAGATATATAATCATGACAGACCTTGATAAGATTAAAATGGAAGTTGAGGCTGCAAGGTTCGAAGTTGTCCAAGCCGAGAAAGAAATCACTGGAATTAAACTTGCTCTTCGCAGTGTCGCTGCCAAGGCTCCACAGGCTGGGGGTTTACCTGAAGGTGCTGAGGATTCATCTAATTCACTTCTTATCTCTGCCATCAGGGTACGTTTTTGTGGTGATACGTCGTTGATCCTTGTTCATATTTTACAATATACATACAGCACTGCCAGTGCGTTGAACATTATCTACTCTAATGTGCTGCATACTACACAACACTACACTGTTATGTACTGGTCCATGTTGGATTGGAATCTAAATCTTGTGCCTCTTTTATTTCTTTCATGAATGACGCACGGATGCTAAACCTGAGACATACAATACAATGCTAACCGACCTTATTCAATCTTATCCTCTTCCCCAAAGGTCACAGGCCTGCCCGAATCGGCAACACCATCATTCCACATCCAACTATCATCGCCCATTGAAGAAAAAATAATCACACTATTATCCGACCCGCTCGATCCCAAAAAAGAAAGCTCATTCGCAGATTTCAAGGGAGTCGAGACATCCGTAGCTACCCTTGTTGTCAGAGCTTATGATGCTGATATCCCACTCGGGTCGTCTGCTTTGTATGACGTGAAACCTCTTTGTGATATTGATGTTTTGAAAGGGGGTGACAAGAAGGTCACTACTTTGGACATTGCGATTGTTCCCGATGGTGCAGAGGGCGTGGGGGAAGTATTCCTAGATGCCAAATCTACTGTAGAGGATGAAACTGGTAATGGTGATGATGATGGTGATGATGAAGCTGCTGTTGTGGATAAAGCGGAAGAGAAGGAAGAACAGATGGATGAAGTGACAAAGACAGAGAATTCTCAAGATGAACCAGAGAAAGAGAAAGAGGACGAAGAGAAAGAAACAACTGAAATTGAAGGAGAGGATGACGCAAATAATGCAGCTGTAGAGGAAAGCGTTCCCGTGTCAGATGCAAAGACCGAAATTGCTGCAGAAGAGAAGAGTGAAGACAGTCCCGCTGCTCCTACTGTAGAAGCTGAAGAGGAAACCAAAGAAGTCACTGAAGAATCAGACAGTAAGGAAGAAGGCGTAGAAGTAGAAGCAGAAATTACCACATCTGCATCTGATAGTGAACAAAAAGACGAAACAGATGCACCTTCCGTAACCGCACCCCTTGTTCCAACATGCGTTATTCAGATGCGTATCGAGTTCAATCCATCCATCAAGGATCAAAAAGACGAACTTTACGATCTTCTTAATAAAGCTAGCAAGCGTAAAGCCATGTCTGTTGATAAATTAAGGAAGAGCGCGTTGGCAATGAATAGAGCGAGTCCAGCGGCGGAAACGTCTATTGTCAACAAAGAAAAAGCTGTCAAGTCCGGATTCCTAAATAAAAAGGCACCGGTAAAGAAGGAAATGCTTCTCGTACGGTGGTACAACAAGGCACTAGGGCGTGAGTCATTCGTGAGAAAGGCGTTCCCTATCGCCAAGAATTACATTCTCTTTTTCGGTGGAGTCGTGTTGATGCATTTTCAGGGTCAACAACTTGCCTTGCCTCCGCCAGTTTAGAAAGCGATAAATGTAAATGTCAAAAAAATCTATTAGATAGTGAGCATATATTATTTGGATGGTGAAAGCAATCATGGTGCACTGCCATTATCATGGGCTGATAAGGGCGGTACCATAACTAAGTTATGATGATGATGCTGCTGATAGTGACAGAACAAGGTAGAAGAGACCTGAAAACGTGCAAGGTTGGCGTTGATATTTATCGATTCGCACTAAATTAGTATATCATGGAAGACACAATAAGCCTAAGAGAGCTCACAACCGTACTTACTTCTGTCGCCAGGGCTGGCATCTGTCGTCTCCTGTCCTCATACCTCCTCATACTCACAGCTCACACACAGCATACTATTCACATGAACAAGCTGAACTGACATTTAATTTACGATACCGCAACAATCCAACTATGCCTACAATGAATGAGCATCCCTATCCTCTTCTCGATAGAAAATTCGTCAATGGGGAATTTGATGAGGGAATTGCTGAAGCAGCACAATTTCTAACGGCCATGAAGAAACAGAAAACTGTGACGTTTCCCCCAAACATTCTTGGGTCCTTACTGCCCATAAAGACCTCGAAACAAGATCAGCCGAACTTATTGCCCCCCGGCAATGGATATCGCTATCAAACCTATCAAACAAATCCATCCAATCAACGGTGGCAAGCCCAGCCTGTTCAAAGTAGTGCTATCCAGCTGTCTGAGGAACAATATGATGACGCACAATCAGCGGTCGTGCAAGAAGGAGTCGAGCGTGTTAGGAGTCATTCAGCAATGATTTCATCTGCTCCTAGTATCATCATGAATGTAGCTCCACCGACAGTAGCAATGGTGCAAGAAACAATGAAAGCCATACAAACATTTCAATATCAGCATATGTTCCCTAACATGCCACCACCACAAATTCTAGGTCCAATGAACCCTAATTGGCAGATGCTTCGACCGCAGCCCAGCAATAATTTTCGGGGAGCAACAAATGATGCACATGCTTTACCGTTAGTATCTAGTATGCACATCAATTCTATGAATCATAATGACAAGGGTGCCGATCAACGGAATTATTGTACCAAAGAAGCATCTCCCACAGATGATTATGATGCATTTGATGTGCCAAGATTTATCAATGGAAGGGAACAGCAGCTTCGTGATCTGCTCACGCAACAAGATAAATACCTCACTACTCAATTCACGTTCGCCGTTGTTGATCACCTCGATTTCGTATATTTCGAAGAAGGTGACAGAAGAAGCCATCGAACTCATCTGCCAATTGGCTTCCGGGGCATTGGGTGCAGATACTGCCAAGCGCCAGCTGGAAAAAGCGGTAGATTTTTTCCTAGTTCATTGAAGACTCTATCTGATACAAATAAAACTTTATACACTCTCCATAGGCACTTGATCAAATGTAGGACGACACCAAATGCTGTAAAACAACGACTTGATATACTACGACAAAGTCACGACACAGAGAGAAAGTTGATCAGTGCACATGGTAGTCAGAGGGCTTTCTTTCGCAGGATGTGGGGTTTTCTGTGTCCCAAAAGTATGGATAAATATGAGAGAAAAAGACACAACGCAGTTGACAAGTAAGTCCATGGAAGCATGTTCTTTTACAAAGTTCAAGCATCTACACAAATGACCATATAAAATAGACATTTTACATCTAGCCTAAAGTAGTGGCACTTGTATTGCAACGTTGGCTTTGAAGAAGGTACAACAGTACGAAATGTCTTCTCCATGAATGAATCATCAACTAACGCTTCATTGACGCAGCAGACATTATGAGAAAATTAATGTGTTCTCAACGTAACACGAAATCATACCTGTCGTTGGTCTAATTGTATGCAAAAGCATGCCCCGACTTCGAAACAATGATTATAATATGATGGACAAAGGATCAACAACGATGATTCCCTGTGAAAAATTGCATTTACTGTAGGCGCGTTCCATGGTAGAAGTGTGAGATTTTTATCTATCGATTGTTCTGGAGATTTGTACAACTTATTCTGCTTATCAGAATTTCATGCGACAAAGGAGGATAGGATTGCTGTATGATCTGCGAGAAGACTACTATACCTTGATAAAGCAGAATATTGGTTCAAGAATGGTTGTAATCTGTTGTAATCAGATTCAAATCTATATCAACCATAAAATGTACAAAAAATTTAACTCGGGTTGGTAAAATGTTTCGTAACTGTTTTCGTAGCCATGGTGTCCGGCAGCCTCAATTTGATATTCATCACCTTCCCATTCTGGAGAACGCAACATCTGTTTTGTCAAGAAAATCAGAACTGTTCTTCAAGACCAAGAATATTTTATCACTTCAACGTAAATTTCACGCAAAACTTCTCTTATTGAAATGTGGTATTTTGAGCATCAAACAACACAATTCTGATGACATCCACAAAAAGCGGAGGGTATCAACAAACACAAGATGCCGAGGATATCGTTGGTGTCTTTTTGCTTGATGGTTTGATCAGGAATTGCCTAATCTGAATAAATGATCCGTCCCGCTAAATCAACACTGCCGTCCATCGAAAGCATCTAAAATAGAACAACACTGCCAGAATCTAGCAGCTTTATAATTATCTTCATAAGTATCTATGGGAATGTGAGAAGCTTTCTGTGACAATTGAGTCTTTCAATGTCTCTATTTATTTAGTGTGGACTCAGAACCAGGGCACAGCCAATCAGCCCGTGTCCTGCTTGTTGCTGCCTGTAATTTGCAGAGGCTGTATCGGCCACCGGTATATCTTGACTGTCGTTAACAAAATTATTTTCACAAGTTAATAATAGAACATAGACTATTGTTAAAATTCAAAATGGATGTAATAACCAAATTAAGAATGTGTTTTTGTTTTTTGTAGTCTAACATACAACATACCAGAGTTTTTTCATTTTTAATCATTTACGAGTTGTACTGACTTGAGCTTTTCTGCGTGACGTTTCATGCTGCATGCTAGCACGTGGATGCAGAACTATTGAGTGAGTACGTACTGGACAGCAAACAAGGCCTATCATCTTCCTACTGCTTGCTACTTGTGAACAGGTGTTGACAACAGGTGACATCCAGCCAGCAGAAAGCAGAAATACCAGAAATAATTTCATGAGTCATGAGCTTATATTCGCAGTGGCACTTGCCCTTACAACAACATAGTGATTACTATTAACTTTTCAAGTCAGTAATGAACCAGGACCTCAATTTCGTTCGCATTAGGAATCCTAGCAGTAGCATAGGAGGTGCACTTGCATCCACCATTGAAGATCTTGATGAAGGAGTTTTAACAGCAGCGTCGTCATTAGCTTCTATGAGGAGGAACACGATCAAAAACAGAAGTTGCAAGAATGCCTCGGACGATGTTTTTCTTCACCAACGATCTGCGCAGTTTCTACCAAGCCAGGAATTTTCCAAGCAGGATTATGTTTCAGCGCTAGCATTTGGAAATATTCCTACTATTAGTACTACTAGTCGTGCTACTGCTGCTAGTACTGCTGCTAGTCGTACTGCTGCTGCGAATACCAGTTCTACTGCTACTAGTACTGCTACTGCTATTACTACCACTTCCTCCTATTACTCCTCGCCCTATTTTGCTAGTCGCACTCTTGCTGGTACTCCAATAACGAGATCAACAGATCCACCTCAGGCGGCATCAGCGGCACAAGCAATGAGAACCATTCAATCATTATACTACCAAAATTTGCTTGCTGCACAAGTGAAAAATCAATACGGGCACTTTGCGATGCTTCCTGAATTGCCAAGACAAAATTCTTGTCATGCGCCATACGACGAGCAATATGCTGCTGCTATCATGAGACCTCATCTGCCCACTAGTATTCCTCCTTATAGTAATGCTGCTGATGCTTTTACTATCGATCATTACAATCATTCTCATGGGTGCACTGGAACCATGGCGAGAAATGATGATCATTCCGTGCAAATGGAAATTTCATCTCAAAATATCTTGAATGAGTCCACAAGGAGTGATTTTAAAAAACAAGATACGCCAAAGCCTTTCTCGCCAGGGCCAAAAAATCATCCAACTACAAATAATATTGATCTTTCTAAAACCTTGAAGATACCAACACTCTCCACCAACGGAAAGGAAATGGAACTGCGGGATCTACTCACACAGCAAGATAGAGCCCTTACTACACGGTTCACCTTTGCCATCATAGAACATTTCGATTTCGTATACTTTGACGAAGCCGACCGCAGAAGCCATAGAACTCATCTGCCGGTCGGTTTCCGAGGCATCGGATGTCGACACTGTCTAGTGCCAGCAGGGAAGAGTGGCAGGTATTTTCCTAGCTCATTGAAGACATTGTCAGATTCTCAGAAAACGCTCTACACACTGCATAATCACTTGATAAAATGCAGGGTTACGCCTGAAGATGTGAAGTATCGGCTCGATTTTTTACGTCAGACCCATTTGAAGGAGAGGAAGACACTGCAGTGCCATGGCAGTCAGAGAGCTTTTTTCCGTAGGATATGGAACTTAATGTGTGACGACAGTCATGGGTCTAAGAAGTTGGCTAGCAAACGCAAATTCGAAATACAAGAAAATGAAGACCAAACAACTTCTGATCTTCCTTTGCTTTCAGCCAAGGCTTAATGATCCTATCAAAGATGCATTCTTTTCTATATAAAATTGATTATTGAAGTAAAACCTTTCTTTTCTTCTTTATTGACAGAAGGATACCTGTATTCTTTTTACAATTAGACAACATACAATTAGACACCAGGCAGGTCCTTTTATATTTCAATCAGGAGTCCGAACTTGAATTTGTAATTAACACGTGGTGTTTTGGTATTCGCCACTAAAATAGGCTCCTCGTGATACAACAAAATACGAGACTACAGGTTGTGATAGTGAATGTTAAAGGTGTTTCTATCTAGTAAGGAATAAGGGGGGCTAGCTACTAGAGAGGCCGCTGATTCCTTTCATGTTGCGCATCACATTCGTCCTCGCAAGTGTAACCAATAGGGTTGGGGGGACTTTTTGAACAATACAAATGATGAGATCGTGATAAAGTTGTTCACTACAAATTTCTGCGACATTTTATGTCTGTTCTCGATAAAGGCACACTTTTAACATCCTCATTTCCCGGAATAAAGTCGTTTGTTTTGATAAAACGCGTCATGGCAGAGCGGAGAAACTATCTTTACTGCAAATTTCAAACAAAGGAAGTCATTTTTCAAGAAATCAAGTTATCATGATGACTAACACTTAGGAGACGGTTCGAAAGAAAAATTCTTCCAACAGTCAATTTAATCTTTTGTAAATACATTGCAAATACGAAGCGCAGTATTGAGCGAAATGTGAAATGTTCATCTTCAATGTGTGATTGAGGTAAGACCTAAAAAGAAACAATGCACGAATGCTCATGACGCTCATAAAAAGCCTTGCAATACCTCTACTCTCACAACGTCACTATTCCCTCATAAAACGAAGACCTTATCGCCTTAAATGCTGACTGTGTCAAACAAGCGATCCATTGAGAATTGTCCTCTTCAGTATATATGTATAAAATGAAACGGAAACCCTTTGATTGTCTGAAAAGGAACAAGCGTAGGATGAACTCATCGTCAACACAAGCAGTAGAACAACAACACGATGAAGGAGTTCTTTCAGCGGCTTCATCTCTAGCCACCATGAGGGAGACCTGCAATAGCAATACACAAACTCAAAACGCTGCTGCTGTTACTGCGATAATAGACAGCGCACCAGATTCAATAACTGATCAAAATGCAAACAAATTGAAATTTCTTCGCCGATCTGCCCAATTTCTTCCAACCCGACAAAAGCGTCCCCAACAAGAACAACGAGAACAGCAAGAACAACATGAAAGTACTAGCGCGATGGTGGTGCCCCGTAGTAGTACTGACCAGGATTCTGTGCCTGCATCAATACTGGGAGCCACCAGTCATTGCCATTCGAATCCTTTCACTAGTAATAGCACAACAAGCGGCGCTGCTGCTATTACGAACTCTGCTTCGTCCTTGGCATCGTCTTCTTCCATCTTTAGTTCAAATCATACAGCTACACATGAACCAGCAGATATGCACAAGGTAGTAAAAGCAATAGAAATATTATATAACCAACGCGTTGTTGCTGCAACTCAAGCCATGACCCGCAACGGACAGCAGCAACTTGCGATGTTTCAATTATCAACAATGGATTCCAATGTCCCACAGCAACATCATCAACCCACTGATGCTAGCACTGCGCGAATGTCCCCGTTCACCGATCCTCATATTACTGCTGCGGCTATTGCTGTTGATGATGGTGATTCTCGAAGACGAGATGCAAGCATAAACTGTTTTCGAGAGGGTAGAATTCCAACTTATGTTCCTCGGGCTCGTGCCTCTGTGACTTTTGACCGACAAGAGAAACCAAAGCCTTCCTCGCCAGGATCGAATCATCCCACTACAAATATTGTTCTTTCCAAAACCTTGAAGATACCAACACTCTCCACCAACGGAAAGGAACTGCAACTGCGGGATCTACTCACACAGCAAGATAGAGCCCTGACTACACGGTTCACCTTTGCCATCATAGAACATGTCGATTTCGTGTACTTTGACGAAGCCGATCGCAGAAGCCATAGAACTCATCTGCCGGTCGGTTTCCGAGGCATCGGATGTCGACACTGTCTAGTGCCAGCAGGGAAGAGTGGCAGGTTCTTTCCTAGCTCATTGAAGACATTGTCAGATTCTCAGAAGACGCTCTACACACTACATAGACACTTGATGAAATGCAGGCTTACGCCTGAAGATGTGAAGTATCGGCTCGATTTTTTACGTCAGACCCATTTGAAGGAGAGGAAGACACTGCAGTACCATGGTACAAATCAAAGACTTTTTTTTCGAAGGATATGGGAATTGTTGCTACATAGTGGGGACAGCTTTGAGGAGTAGATGGAAAAGAACATTTTTCCATCATAGGGCATGTCGATGATGTGTACAGTATATCGTCAAGACACACTTTTGCTGTTCAAGTTAATCTATTTCTATAATATATCACACTCCTATTGTATAATTATTTGGTTTACTACTCTCCTCAACCAGTTTCTATTTTACTCTTTATTGCCGTGCACTGGTACTGCTAGCATCAAAAATACTACTGTCTACCGTATTCTTAGGTATTCTTCTACTACTTTACCTGATTTCATAAAAGAAGTGCACATTAAACATTTAACAGAGTAAATTGACAGAAATTGAGGAATCATCATCATCAATCGGACTGAAGACTAAAAGACTCCAGACGACAGCAATTATGGTTTCCAACAGCAAATGTCGTCATTCCAAAACTGATGAAAATGCAAATTGCCCTGGCCACCTCTTTGAAAGAATTTCAAATTGCGGGGGCTTATGTATTATTAAACCGTTATTTTATGGACAGTAAGTTGAGGTAAGTTGTCAGGGGATTTCTGTCCGGAGGAAGGAGGAACCCTAACCACACACACGAATGGAATATAACTAGTAACATCATATAATACTAAAAGTGGTAATACATGAGTCCACTACTGTCAGTTCGCTTCTTCAGTACCCACCAGCAATAACTGCAAAGAAATATGATTTCACCAGGAGTGAAGGATATCGACGAGGGCGTTGCATTCGCTGCAGCATTTCTCACCGCCCTGAAAAGGCAAAAACCCACAAACGAAAATGTCGATTTGTCTGCTCCCAAGGAATATCTCCACCTGCCAGCCAGCAACCAACTGCATCATCATCAAAATCATCATCAAAATCATCGTCAAACTTATCATCGTCACCGTCATGGTATGTCAAATCCTCCGATCAGAAAACATGCTCCCAGCTCAAATGTAGGTGTAGGTTCAATGGATCAGTCAATGCATCAGCATTTCCTTTATCAACAACAACAGCAACAACAACAACAACATGATATGTTTGCCAGGGACCGGCAGCACGATCTAATTGGATCAGCACTTCTTCGCGCACCACCACATCATCTTCCATTGCATGCATCGCCCACCAAAGCTGCACCTATTCTGCCGATGAATACGTACAATGTATTCCGGGGAGGGGCTATGGCTACGAATATTCATATGGCTCCCAACCAGCGTGTGCAGGAAATACTAGCAAGCAATAATTCTAGTACTAATAGTAATGGAATGGATGGTGCCAAAGACCCACGTTCACAACATCTACGAGCTCATACCATAGCGGGAGATGCACTTGTTGCAGGTCCTTCTGACTCTGCAACTAAAGCTAGTGGATTTGATGTACCAAGATTCGTCAATGGAAGGGAACTACAACTCCGTGACCTGCTCACGCAACAAGATAGAAATCTCACTACGCGATTTACTATAAATATCATCGATCAGCTCGATTTTGTTTATTTCGAAGAAGGTGATAGAAGAAGTCATCGAACTCACCTACCAATTGGATTCCGGGGGATTAAATGCCGATATTGTCATGCGCCTGCTGGCAAGAGTGGGAGGTTCTTCCCTAGTTCATTGAAGACTCTATCTGATACAAACAAAACACTATACACTCTGCATAGACACTTGATCAAATGTAGGATGACACCCCATAATGCAAAGGAAAATTTAGATGTACTGCGGCAAAGCCATGTGCAAGAAAGAAAGACAATAAATACCCATGGCAGTCAGAGGACTTTCTTCCGTAGAATATGGGGCTTCCTGTGTCCCAAAGGTATTGGTAATGATTTCAATCAGAAGTTTACAGAAAAAGAAGAAGAAAAGGAACAAGAAACTGCCTGAAATAGAGATTCGACACATTGAGGTTGTACTCCTCCTCGTGTCCGACCTGCCAAACAGGCTCCTATGCAAATTGATTTACCGATTGTATGAATGGAATAAGTACCACTACACAATCTACAAGATCTCGCACGATTTGATAATATCTCGCTGAAATCAAATGTTTATAATCTAAATACATTTTGTAAACAATGCATCAGAATATGATATTTAATATCAGGATATATACTTTCACTTGCTGCTAATCGTCCTTTTTCAGTGCCATCATAGAATAATATTTGCCATTATAATTCATAATAGTGCTTCATCCATGCATGCGGCTTGTTTAATTCAAG
>Ga0306864_1000790_pt1 | contig 14036 bp, 8 predicted proteins | sample AntRauTorckE5430_FD_190448 | JGI IMG/M metagenome (GOLD analysis project Ga0306864, IMG submission 190448) | Saline lake microbial communities from Rauer Islands, Antarctica - Metagenome Torckler E5 #430 (v2) (version 2) | ecosystem: Environmental > Aquatic > Non-marine Saline and Alkaline >...
GGACAGCCACGCCTACGAGCAGATACCAGAAACGGATACGGGCGGGGCGAAAAGTGAGGAGGACCAACTGTTTTGGGATGCTTTCGCTTTGTTGGGGCAGGATTGCCAACAGTTGTTACAACTATTTTTCGCGAAAGTAAAAATGGAGGAGATTGTAAAGCGTTTGGGCCTTAGCAGTGTCGGTTACGCCAAGAAGAAAAAATTCAAGTGCAAGGAAAAGCTGGTTGCCCTGGTAAAACAGGATGGCCGGTACCTAGAACTAAAGTTGAGCTAACAAATGAAAAGTCCAGGAGAAAAGATCGATGACTACCTGAACGGCGCGCTTCCCGCTTCCGAAGTCATAGTCTTTGAGGCCTCCCTGCGTGCCGACCCTAAGCTTGCCGCCGAGGTCGAACTGCAAAGGCGAATGCAAGCCGTCCTTTCTGATTCTGGAGAATGGGAGCTGCGGCAAACCCTGCGTACGATCTCGGAGGAGTACTCCCTTCCCGCAGCGTCGGAGGCCCAGGTTAAGCCAGCCTCCAGCACCTTCAAATGGTGGTATTTGGGGCCGGTCTTGCTCGTCGTCGTGCTTGCGCTGGTTTATATCCTTGATCCCTTTTCTTCTTCTTCCGGAGAGGAAGTTATCGCTCCGCCCTTGAAAACTGAGACTGAGGTTGAGCAATCCGACTCGCCTCTTGAACTGACTACAGAAGACACGATCGACCTGGCTCCCGTAGCGGAGCCTACCGACACTTCTGGCCAAACACGCCCCGAGCCATCCCGTGATGCTCGCGACCCAATGGCACCATTACCCGCCCTAGAGCAAGTACTTGCGGCGGAAGCAAACGTTGTTTACGATTTTGAGCTTAGCGTAAACCGTACGCTCGAAGGGATTACGCTGGCCGGCACCCTTTATGCACTCGACCTGCCCGCCGATTCCACCTTCCTGCTCCGTATCTTCAACAATGACCCCGTCCGTTTTCCCGGCCGGCCGGTCCTGACCGCCGGGTTCAGACCTGAGCAGATTATAGTTAATGAAGACCGGATCGCCTTTGGGCGGAAGAACGCTTACGCGGTAGCCTTCAGCCGGGTGCTTAAATTACCGATGGGGCGGTATTACTACCTAATCTCTACCAGTACCGAGCCTGGGGTTGTGTTGGCTTCGGGGAGGGTAGAGTAAAACTTTTCTTCGCTACGCATCTGCACCTCCAAACCACCATCGACCTTCCCGCCGGGGTTTGGGACGTACTTACTGATTTCGCCGCTTACCCGCAGTGGAATCCTTTCATAACTTTTGCCGACGGAGACTGGGCGGTAGACAATACCGTGGCCGTACTGGTCGGTGGTATGCCGCTTGAACCCAAAGTACTCGCCTTTGACCCCGGCCGGGAACTGCGCTGGAAGGGTACCTTGCTGTTCAACATTGTCTTCGGCGGGGAGCATTATTTCCTCCTCACCGATAATGGCGACGGTACGACCAGACTAGCACGCGGAGAGTACTTCTCTGCCCACTCGCAATCGTCTTCCGCCGAAAACTAGAGACGGACATTAAGGCGGGTTTCGAGGAGATGAACGAGGCGCTGCGTCAGCGATTATGGTAAATATGGCGGGATCGCAGGATGCAAAGAAGGGTTTTAAATAGCATTGTTCTCATAACCGTCCTTTGCACCTGCGGCCCCGCCCAAAAACCGCCAGCCGAATCTGACACCGGCCACCCGGCCCCAAATCTGGAACCTGATTCACCTCTTCCCGAGCCCACCAAAACGGAAAGACTGGAGCCCCGATCGGTAGCGACGCATCTGGTAATGGTTCCGATCGCCCAGACCTCTCAGGAACAGCAGGAGTCCGCCGCGGACGCCAGCTTGTCTGGTCCCGATTATTTCGGGGCGGGCGCAGAGAAAGTTGAAAAAACCTGGATCAGAAAGGTAACCTCCGCTCGCTTCGTCAAATTCATGGTCAGAACAGGCCTCTGGAAAGTAAATCCTGGGCCCGGGAAAGTGGCGTCGGTTTCCGGCGCATCGTTCCCCTAGCTTTGAATCGGGTCAACGCTAACGTGGAATCCCTCCGCACCCGCGAACCCGCCAAATTTTCTTAATCCATATCATTCTTATTATGCGCTTACTCAAAACCACCCTTTTCCTCCTACTTTGCTGCCTCGCCGCCACGGGCCAGGCCCAAGACAACCCCAAATACGACCTCTTCCGCTGGCACGTGAAGCCTGGCCAGCAGCAGCTGCTCATCGACTACCTCAGCAAAGTAGACGTCAAGTACAAGGCCGCCAGCAATAAGGGCTGGGATTTCTACCGCTACGAAGACAATACCCTGGAGGTGCTCATGCCGATCCGTGATTACGCCGAGCTCGACCGTATCCAGGCGCAGTTCGGCTTCGCCCAGGGCAGCCTGAGCGCGGAGGAGCGGCAGTCCGTTTACGACCCCGCAGCGATGGCCATGATGGTGACCGGCACCGAAGCCCAGGTCCTGGAAATGCAAAGTGACATGAACTACACCCCCACAGGGGAGGAAGGCATGGACGATAAGTTGACCGCCCTGCAGCTAGACCGCTACACCTACGCCTACGGTGATTGGGAGAAAGTCAAAGCGCACAACGATGAGTACCTGGCGCTGATGCGTAAGGCGGGAAGCCCCGTTCACATGCACATCATGGCCCTCGATTACGGTAACGGCCAGACCTTCGAGGTAGAATACCTCGGCACCGACCGCACTGACCTGGACCGCCGCCTCACTGAACACCAACGCCTTATGGCCAGTCCTGAATACGACGCCTGGGTGAAAACGGCCATGGAACTGGCCAAGCAGGTCAGCTCCACCTTTGGTACCAAGGTGACCACGCTCGGGCAGGAGGCGAAGCTTTCCACCGACCGGCTATTTGCGGTATCCAACAGCCGAGTCGTGCCGGGAAAAGAAGCCGCTTACGAAGTCGCCATGGAGGGCGCTAATAAGCACCTCCGTGCGGGCGGTGCGGACCTGTACTGGGCGACCTCCATCGAAGACAACGGCATGGTGCGCAACTTTACCCCCATCCGGCAGATGAGCGACATCGATAAGGTGTACGAGCAGATACGCAAGCGGTGGTACCAGATCGGCCCCGAAAAAATAGGAGAAGTGGAAACCTCCTTCGCCGGAATGACGAGTAGTTCCCACATCACGGTGATGCGCGACCACACGGAGCTCGGCTACCTGCAGGACAAGATCGACTTCACCCCGGCCATGTCCGTCTACAAGATTCAGATATTTGACTACAATCCTGACGATCGGGAAAAAGTGATGGCCTTCCTCGAAAAAACGAAGAAGTTGGGTGCCAAATCAGGTACCAGTTCTCCCTACCAAGTGTGGAGCTACGAGATGGGCGGCCCCGACAACCGCGTCTTCATTGTGGACTACGGTAAGGACAAGGCCAGCATTGAAGCCAGCATCGCCGCCGATATGAAGAAAATGGGCAAAGACCTGGACGGGTGGGTCAAGGAATTAACCAGCTTGCTGACCGAGGTGGAGTCTACCTACGGGCGGAGGAGCTTCCGCGGTTCGTACGAACAACGGTAAAAGGATCTTTGGTCGATAGCTTTCAGGGCGCGGCCACAGGTGCAAAGAAGGGTTGTATGGCACTGCTTGTTCACCCAAATACTGCACCTGCGGTCGCGCCACGGAAGCCTGTTCCTTAAACCCGGAAACCATAAAGCCCCACTCGGAAAACAGCCACCTAAACAGCGGGATAACACCCCGAACTTCGAGTCATAATTACAGACAAACACCTTCATTCATTCCTAAATCCATACCCATCATGCGTTTTTCCATCATCACTTTTTCTCTTTTGCTCTTCGTTACTTCCACCGTCGCCGCGCAGTCGGCACCCTCGCCGGAGATCATCTCCGAAGACGACCTCAAACTCGGCATTTGGGATGTCCCAGCTTTCCAGCCCGCAGCGCAAAACTTTATCGTCCGCCAAGCGGAGGATCAGGCCAAGGGCGGCGAACTGCTCTTCGTTCTCGGAAATGATACGCCCACCCCCCGTAGCTACCGCCGTAGCCCGTCCTTCTACCGCCTTTACATGGCTTGCCGCGAGCGTACGGAAGGAGGAGACGAATTGGCGATCCTTTTCGAGTTACTCGAAAGCCAACAAGTTCCCCAACGTGCGGTGGTCAAAGCACAATAGTAGGCGGAAAGACCAGAGCTTACCTCATCCAATTTTACCAACAAACAATGCTTCAATGAAGATTGCCATCATCGGCGGCGCCGGTTTTATCGGCAGCCACGTCACCCAAAATTTTCTTGCAGCCGGCCACCAGGTCCGCGTTTCCGCCACCCGGCCGGAAGACACCGTACGGTACGCCCATCTGCAACAGCTTCCCGGAGCCTCCGACCGTCTGGAGCTTGTCCAACTCGACCTCCTCAAAGCTGATAACCTGCCCGACTTTCTCTACGAACAAGAAGTAGTCATTCACGCGGGAACTCCCTTTCAGCTCGCCTTTGAAGACCCGGTCGGTGAGTTGCTAGACCCAACCATCACCGGCACCAAAAACCTGCTGACTGCGGTAGCGCAAAACCCGACCGTCAAGCAGCTGGTAGTAGTGGCTTCGGTCGCTGCGCACAATACCCATTTTCCACTGGATATACCGGGCCGGGAAGGGCAGGTTATCTCCGAAGCGGATACGCCCTATTATTCTGATCAAGATCACCCCTACGCCCAGGGTAAATTTTTGGCGGATCGGGAGGTGCGGAAATTTGTCGACACTTACGCCGGCGATTGCACAGTGGTTTCCGTGAGCCCGGTGGGGGTGATGGGTAAGTCCCTTTCTCAGCGGGAAGATTCCACCTCCATGGGAATGCAGCACCTGCTGCGGAACAAGATTGCCCCGGATGAATTTTTCCAAATGCTGTACGACCAGGACGCCGCCTTCGCCGTGGTTGACGTGAAAGACGTGGCGCGTGCCATCTGCTCCGCCGCGACCACCCCCGGGCTGCACGGCCGGCATTTTTTGCTCTCCTCGGAATCTTATCCGGTTTCCGATCTTTCCCTGATGCTGAACGGAAAGGCTCCGGTTGGCGGACCACGTACCGTTTACGATGCCGGGGCGAGCGAATCGGTGCTCGGCATTGATTATAAGCCGGCTATCCGTTTTCTGGGGTGATTGCAGCGCTACTTCTATAAACACTTCTTTCAATTTCAAAATACATCATTACTATGCGTTATTTCATTTACGCTGTCTTTACCCTGCTCCTGCTCACCAGCTGCGGCCAAAACGACGCCCAAGTCGCCAAAGACCTCGCCATGTACAAATCTACCTGGGATGCCGTCATGAACGAGGGCAAGCTCGAAGAGATTAACGAAACCAACTTCACCACCGACGTTGTTTCCGTCTCCGGAGCCGAGGAAATCAAGGGCCTGGATGCCTTCCGGGACTACTACGGCAACTTCCTCACCGGCTTCTCCGACATCGAATTTACCTTACTGGATGCCTTCGGCCAGGGAGACAAGATCGTCAAGCACTGGCGCTTTCAGGGCAAGCACACCGGAGAGTTCTTCGGCATCCCCGCCAGCGGTAATGATGTAGACCTCAAGGGGGTGACCCTGGTGGAAATGCGCGGCGGCAAGATTGCCCGAGAGGAAGACATTATGGACAATGACGCCATGTACCGCCAACTCGGTCTCACCTCCGACCCCGAAAACGTAGCCGTGGTCGATGCGATTTACAAGGCCTTCGCTACCGGAGATATGCCGTCCGTCCTTGGTGCCCTGGACGCAAAGGTCGTCTGGAACGAAGCGGAAGGCAATGAAATGGCCGACGGTAATCCCTACATCGGTCCCGACGCCGTACTTCAGGGCGTCTTCGCCCGCATCGGTGCGGACCACGAGTACTTCAACGTAAAGGACATCGAGCTACACGACATGTCCTCCAACCAGGTACTGGCCACCCTCCGGTACGACGCCAAGCGCAAGAAAAACGGGCAACTGATCGACGCGCAGGCCGCCCACCTCTACACCCTGAAAGACGGCAAGGTCGTCGCATTTCAACAGTACGTTGACACTAAACAACTAGCGGAGGCGGCCAAGTAAAAAATACAACCCAAGGATGCCCTTACCTCCCTAAATATTTTAATCGGGATCGGTATTATTCACCCATTTTCAACCCAATAATTCTTCTACTATGAAGTCCATCTTATTTTTCGTTGCCCTCCTGCTGGGCTCCCTTACCACCCTCACGGCCCAGGAGCGCTTCCTGCCCTTCCACACCACCTCCGCCAGTGCAAAAGCCGCCCTGCACGAAGCATCGACGCTCTGGTCGAACGCCCACTTTTCTGAGGCAAATGCCTTAGTTAATAAAGCACTGGTCGAAGATCCAGACTTGTTAATGGCTTATACGTTTGTCATTATGAATGACCCCGCAGCCGCTGACAAAGCAGGGATGATCGATAAGGCCCTCGCCATCCAGACCGATAACTTAACCGAAGCGGAACGCATCCTTCGGCAACAGTTTGTGATCTGGAAAACAGACCCTGCCGCCAAGGTAACCGCAACCATGAAAGCCCTGGTAGATGCTTACCCCACAACGATCGAGGCACTGGAGTGGGCCTCCGGCAGTGCCGGCCTTATGGACGGCAACCCAGACCTCGGCCTAGAATATGCTCTGAAACTGATGGCGTTGAGCCCAGACTTTCCCTCCAACTACAACATGATGGGCTACTTCTACATGGCAAAGCAGCAGATGGGTAAGGCCAAGGCTTCCTTCAATAAGTACATCGAGTTGGCCCCCAAGGAATCCAACGCCTACGACAGTATAGCGGAGTACTACATGACTGAAAAGGACTACGGAAATGCCGCTAAGTTCTATGACAAAGCCGATGCCCTGGGCATGGCGGGAGCTAAGGATCGGGCTGCTAAGGCGAGGGCTATGCGGTAAGCGGCCTTCCTAAACCTACTCTTCTAGCGGGCTTCGTCAATTTGACGAGGCCCGTCTGGTTTTTGCTTGTTCCGTCCGGAGCTGATTACCTCCAGCGACGCTATAGCGTTGCACTTTTAGATTCTGATTCAGCGTGAAATTTGCAAGCCCATAATTGAGTCCGTGCTAAATAAATCACCGAGCCGGGTAGGGGAGTAGTCTTCCGATTTCGACCTACTCAAACCAATCATCTCCCGAAAGAAAATGATCAATTACTCCCTGACTATCAGCCGTCCGTTCCCCATCATCAGCGGTAAGCAGCACCCAACTAAGTTGTTTCCGATTACCTACCGCAGATTGAAACACCCGCCGCTGTTTTTCCAGTCGCGTTAAGGTCGACTTGTCCACCCAATTAAGACAGGGCCGTAAAGGCCGGTGAAGCGTATGTCGTCAAGCGTTTCAATTCCCGAAGGACCAATTAAGACACGGAAACAATAAGACTATCACCGACCAACAGCTGGGTTTCAATTCCCGAAGGACCAATTAAGACACGCTCGACCGCTTCGCCATCGGACAGCAAAAAAGGTTTCAATTCCCGAAGGACCAATTAAGACTCGCGGAGACGTTAGAAGCGAATGATTACGAATTTAGTTTCAATTCCCGAAGGACCAATTAAGACTCTATTCAGAAGACGAACTAGCTATAAAGAATTTCGGTTTCAATTCCCGAAGGACCAATTAAGACCACCTGCAAAGCAGCGTAGGCATCGACCCGGCCTAGTTTCAATTCCCGAAGGACCAATTAAGACCAACTCTATTACCCTTTTCCAGACAACGCAAAACCCGTTTCAATTCCCGAAGGACCAATTAAGACCCGCTCGCTCAGCGCGGTAAAGGCTTCGTTGGTTTCGTTTCAATTCCCGAAGGACCAATTAAGACTGGTGGCTTGTAGGGCTAGTATCGACTGAGCTGCAAGGTTTCAATTCCCGAAGGACCAATTAAGACTAACGCGCCGCCGCACCAACACTCCCAACCTCACTAGTTTCAATTCCCGAAGGACCAATTAAGACGGAGGGCGCATAGCCTTCGTAGAGTGCAAGACGACGTTTCAATTCCCGAAGGACCAATTAAGACAAAAAAACCTATATTTGCATAGCTCTTGCAGAGTAGGTTTCAATTCCCGAAGGACCAATTAAGACTAGTGGAATGAGTCGTAAAGCAGCCTGGAGATTATGGTTTCAATTCCCGAAGGACCAATTAAGACCCAGGCGATGGTGATCTCACAACCATCATAATGCAGTTTCAATTCCCGAAGGACCAATTAAGACGTTACGTCGCCCCGGTTGATGCTGACTTTCAGATCAGTTTCAATTCCCGAAGGACCAATTAAGACGCTGTACACCGAGGCTACCGAGAGTTTCAACATTGAGTTTCAATTTCCGAAGGACCAATTAAGACGATTCACGACTTAATGAAACGTGACCACCTAGACAAGTTTCAATTCCCGAAGGACCAATTAAGACGATGCTGCTGATTACGTCCCACCTAACGCGACTATAGTTTCAATTCCCGAAGGACCAATTAAGACATGATTTTAGACGCCCCGTTCGGTATCTACTTCACGGTTTCAATTCCCGAAGGACCAATTAAGACGCCGCCGCTGACGCTTCATAAATCTTACCGTGCGTAGTTTCAATTCCCGAAGGACCAATTAAGACCGAAATAGGCGTGGATGAAAACAGGGCGGTAAAATTGTTTCAATTCCCGAAGGACCAATTAAGACCGTAGCTACACCACCCCTCAAGGCGTGGAACTACGTGTTTCAATTCCCGAAGGACCAATTAAGACTCGGGTTTATTTAATGGGTTACTTGTTGTTAAAAAAGTTTCAATTCCCGAAGGACCAATTAAGACCCTGGGCGGCATGGCTGAACATCAGGGTATAGCACTAGTTTCAATTCCCGAAGGACCAATTAAGACTCCAGGTAAGCATCGTACGCGCCGCCGATCATTGAGTTTCAATTCCCGAAGGACCAATTAAGACGTCAGGCGTTGCTGACCTGTTCCTTTCGTGTGGCAGCGTTTCAATTCCCGAAGGACCAATTAAGACTCCTTAAGGTCTTCTATCTTGAAGACGTAAAACTGGGTTTCAATTCCCGAAGGACCAATTAAGACCGTTCAATCCTACTAGGGGTGCTGGGCCTTCCTTCTGTTTCAATTCCCGAAGGACCAATTAAGACTTTGATGGCTTCGTAATTTCCTGCTGCGCCGAATCCAGTTTCAATTCCCGAAGGACCAATTAAGACCGTGCTTATCCACCTAAGCCAGAGGGTGCAGGTCTTGTTTCAATTCCCGAAGGACCAATTAAGACTTAAGCGAGTACGCCGCTATAAGAATCTCGAAGTCGTTTCAATTCCCGAAGGACCAATTAAGACAAAGTAATTAATTATGGCTACGACAGGAGTTGTAAGGTTTCAATTCCCGAAGGACCAATTAAGACAAACTCGAACCACGTAGAGTACCTACTGCTAAAAAGGTTTCAATTCCCGAAGGACCAATTAAGACTGGAGACGCAAATGAAATGAAGTTTATATTCCTTAAGTTTCAATTCCCGAAGGACCAATTAAGACCTTATTCTTCTTCTCCATCAGGTAGCGTATTTTGTTGTTTCAATTCCCGAAGGACCAATTAAGACGGTACTTTGTCTACAACGCCCCCAAAACCACCCGAAGTTTCAATTCCCGAAGGACCAATTAAGACTGCCATCATCCGCGCTACTGGCTTATTCCAGAAGTTGTTTCAATTCCCGAAGGACCAATTAAGACTGTTTCAGGTTCTTCTTCAGGCGTTACGATTATGGGGTTTCAATTCCCGAAGGACCAATTAAGACAAGAGGCTACTTACGAGTATCAGCCCCACGAGTTGGTTTCAATTCCCGAAGGACCAATTAAGACGCCAAGCTTGATACTAAGAGGAGGTTTGCTGGTCGGTTTCAATTCCCGAAGGACCAATTAAGACTGAGGGGCTGTGCTTCCTCGCTGGTGGCCTCAGTTGGTTTCAATTCCCGAAGGACCAATTAAGACGAGGAGGTACACCGCCCTACCCAGCGTTCGATGATCGTTTCAATTCCCGAAGGACCAATTAAGACGGGAAGTCTTACTGAAGGGCGGCCGCTGCGAACTGGGTTTCAATTCCCGAAGGACCAATTAAGACCCGCCAGCGCATTATATAATGCCTTCAGTTCGGCCAGTTTCAATTCCCGAAGGACCAATTAAGACCAAGAAAGACATAGTGGTCCAGTCGACCACTGACTAGTTTCAATTCCCGAAGGACCAATTAAGACTAGGGCATTTTGTTATTTTAATATTCGGATTTTCCAGTTTCAATTCCCGAAGGACCAATTAAGACCGGCCAAAGAGACCGTCACCTCGACAATGGAATGAGGTTTCAATTCCCGAAGGACCAATTAAGACGAGCGCGGGATGCTCAGTCCGTTCTTGACGCTACAGTTTCAATTCCCGAAGGACCAATTAAGACACACTAGCGGCTCACCTAAAAAGCCTTCCCTTCCTTGTTTCAATTCCCGAAGGACCAATTAAGACCATCATAGAGGCAATCAAAAAGCCATTGTCCAAGTGGTTTCAATTCCCGAAGGACCAATTAAGACCATCATAGAGGCAATCAAAAAGCCATTGTCCAAGTGGTTTCAATTCCCGAAGGACCAATTAAGACTAAAATAAAAAGACCATGACTGCACCTGAAAAACTCGTTTCAATTCCCGAAGGACCAATTAAGACTGGCCCTGGTCGAAACAACGCAGGCTCCTGACTATGGTTTCAATTCCCGAAGGACCAATTAAGACCGGCTGATTCAAGCCACACACGCAAAACAACGCCCGTTTCAATTCCCGAAGGACCAATTAAGACGGCAATAAAGGAATTCAAGGCGATTTAACATTCAGTTTCAATTCCCGAAGGACCAATTAAGACTTAACCCCAATACCAAAGAATGGGAGTTGGAGCGAAGTTTCAATTCCCGAAGGACCAATTAAGACGGCGTCCGACACGCTTACCGTGATGCATACCGGCTCGTTTCAATTCCCGAAGGACCAATTAAGACTTCGTAGCCACTCATTACCGCGTTGTAGGTTCCGTCGTTTCAATTCCCGAAGGACCAATTAAGACCTAGTGGCATCGCTGCAACCTACAAAAGCCTTTCTGAGTTTCAATTCCCGAAGGACCAATTAAGACAAATCTCCTTGGCTTCCTCCTTCGTGTATTTTCCTGGTTTCAATTCCCGAAGGACCAATTAAGACTACAGCCCCACAAATAACGCCCTCAACAATTCCGTCGTTTCAATTCCCGAAGGACCAATTAAGACCAAGCTAATGAACTTGGAATTGTCAGCCATTTCGACGTTTCAATTCCCGAAGGACCAATTAAGACGGATTCCAACCTGAAACAAGAACATCCGTTCCTGTCGTTTCAATTCCCGAAGGACCAATTAAGACCCCGCAGCGCCTACAATAACCGAGTCCCGCGTTTTGGTTTCAATTCCCGAAGGACCAATTAAGACTTAGCTTCATTCAGCGCGAACAAAAAAGCCCTGCTCGTTTCAATTCCCGAAGGACCAATTAAGACCAGTGGCATCGCTGCAACCTACAAAAGCCTTTCTGAGTTTCAATTCCCGAAGGACCAATTAAGACTTTGGTGAGTGCAGACTTCCATAAGCCGTTCAAAAGTTTCAATTCCCGAAGGACCAATTAAGACTTTGGTTGGATATTTCGCCAGCTTCCGTCAAACTTTGTTTCAATTCCCGAAGGACCAATTAAGACGTGTGGTGAGGCATGGGTTAGAATCTTAGATTGTCGTTTCAATTCCCGAAGGACCAATTAAGACCTGCTAACCTCCACCTCTCCTTCTCTTCATTAGGTCGTTTCAATTCCCGAAGGACCAATTAAGACAGTACGCGCCCTCGAAGGCTGGAACCCAATCCCCAAGTTTCAATTCCCGAAGGACCAATTAAGACAGGATGAATATCATCCAGTTAATAGTGCGTTGAATGGTTTCAATTCCCGAAGGACCAATTAAGACGGGATCACCACAGCGAATGCCAGCACTCACACCCTCGTTTCAATTCCCGAAGGACCAATTAAGACCACGGAAGCCACAACGGAAGACATCAGCCGAATTTTGTTTCAATTCCCGAAGGACCAATTAAGACAAGCCATTGGCATAGTCATTTCATCAACCCATGGAAGTTTCAATTCCCGAAGGACCAATTAAGACAATGCCGTTTCCGTGCATTGACGAAACCTCCATTACGTTTCAATTCCCGAAGGACCAATTAAGACACCGATACAACCACGCCCCACCGGAGCAACTGCCACGTTTCAATTCCCGAAGGACCAATTAAGACCATTATGCTATTTCGTTTAGATTGGTGAATGTTTTAGTTTCAATTCCCGAAGGACCAATTAAGACTCAGTAGTTTTGGAACAATCACGCCTGACCAACTCGTTTCAATTCCCGAAGGACCAATTAAGACAACTTGCCGCGACAGCTTCAAAGTCTTGTCCGACAAGTTTCAATTCCCGAAGGACCAATTAAGACGGCCTTCAGCTTCCAGGGCGGCCACTAGAAAGCGAGGTTTCAATTCCCGAAGGACCAATTAAGACAGTGTAACCCGTTAAAGATGGTGCGGTAGTTCCGAGTTTCAATTCCCGAAGGACCAATTAAGACCATGGAAGGCGACGACGCTAAACCGCTACAAATTCGGTTTCAATTCCCGAAGGACCAATTAAGACAGTTACCAGACGCAAGGGCGTCGGCAATAGGGCTGAGTTTCAATTCCCGAAGGACCAATTAAGACCGCGGGTTTGAGGGGTTTTCTCTGTCCGTGTCGGCAGTTTCAATTCCCGAAGGACCAATTAAGACCTCTACGACAAGAGGAGGCGCGTAGGCGGCAAATGCGTTTCAATTCCCGAAGGACCAATTAAGACAACTTGCCGCGACAGCTTCAAAGTCTTGTCCGACAAGTTTCAATTCCCGAAGGACCAATTAAGACGAGGTACATTGTAAGGGACACAGGAGGGGTCTTAAGGTTTCAATTCCCGAAGGACCAATTAAGACGCTCAGTAGTTTTGGAACAATCACGCCTGACCAACTCGTTTCAATTCCCGAAGGACCAATTAAGACCCTAGTCCGTTCGCGCCTTTTGTGTATCGGTCGTTTGTTTCAATTCCCGAAGGACCAATTAAGACCCTTACGCCCTGGTTGTCCTACGTAATCGCATGGGCGTTTCAATTCCCGAAGGACCAATTAAGACAGGGGCCACTAGACTTTGTCCTAATTGGTAGACTTGGTTTCAATTCCCGAAGGACCAATTAAGACCTGAATTAAGGGAAGGGTCGCCGCCGCAGCTAAGGCGTTTCAATTCCCGAAGGACCAATTAAGACTGGCCTTACCGGTCCGGCGTAAGTTCTCCGTCAGTTGTTTCAATTCCCGAAGGACCAATTAAGACTTTATTAGAATGATGGTGGGCGGCAACAAAAAACGCGTTTCAATTCCCGAAGGACCAATTAAGACAAGCACCTTGACCAAGGTAGCCGCAGCCCTGAACAAGTTTCAATTCCCGAAGGACCAATTAAGACTGGGTTTGGTTAAAAGCGGCCCCGTTCTTTCAAGAGTTTCAATTCCCGAAGGACCAATTAAGACGCAATCCGCCGCGTCGAATCACTATAAGACTAACCCGTTTCAATTCCCGAAGGACCAATTAAGACTTTCGCGGATGACCATTACGCGGCTACCGAACCAGTGTTTCAATTCCCGAAGGACCAATTAAGACACCGCAGCGCGCAACCTTATAATAGGGTACTGGCTCGTTTCAATTCCCGAAGGACCAATTAAGACGGATAAGGATAAATTAAGGTCCGTACCAATCAAAGGTTTCAATTCCCGAAGGACCAATTAAGACAATGCAGCCGGAAACCTTCGCGTTTTTGTTTCGATCGTTTCAATTCCCGAAGGACCAATTAAGACGGTTGATTACTCAGGTACGTAAAACTCGAAATCCTCGTTTCAATTCCCGAAGGACCAATTAAGACTGGAGGTGTAAATGAAGACGGACAGGACGAAACACAGTTTCAATTCCCGAAGGACCAA
>Ga0306864_1000791_pt1 | contig 14020 bp, 7 predicted proteins | sample AntRauTorckE5430_FD_190448 | JGI IMG/M metagenome (GOLD analysis project Ga0306864, IMG submission 190448) | Saline lake microbial communities from Rauer Islands, Antarctica - Metagenome Torckler E5 #430 (v2) (version 2) | ecosystem: Environmental > Aquatic > Non-marine Saline and Alkaline >...
CTCGCCAGCTGCACCCTCGACATCATCGCTGATGACTGCTAAATAATCAATTGATATTGATTGGCTATTTTTCGCCAACGCTTTTGCTCCTCTTGTATGGTAACTGTGTGCAGGTTCATCGTCCATGATTTGCGATTACACGGGCGAATGCTGCCCCGTTCTGCTAGCTAGGTCGATCCTGTTTGTTTCCGAAGATAGTGCTTTGAAAGGAAACAAAATACAGTTCACCTTGTGCAAATATCACGTTCGTATAGGGAGTGGTATATCTAGTGTGCTCTCACCCCAACTATTTTGAACTGATTGGCTTTATAAAGATGCAAGAAGAGTTGATACGAGTAAGAAGTGTGCATTGAAGCATTGAAGTAGTGCAAATAATGAAAAAGGCTTAAGGCTCAATGCGCCGGCCCAAACAAAAGACGAAAGAGGAATGGATTGATGCAATTGACGGCCCGGCGGGGGTCAGCCATTGCCCACCCCCTTCATATTCGTCTTCAGATCGGCGCTTCTATTAGTCCATCCGTCACGATATAATATAGTCATTTTGAAAAGAGTAAACCGAGCCGAAAATACGCAAAATTACCATTCGCACTTTTGTTTGCAAGTTGAAATTGCACTTGAAGCATCTTTTAGTTTTCCCAGATTCACACAATTACACAGCAGCGCAGAAATTAGACAGCAGTGAGCAAAAAGTAGTCATCGACACCAAAATGTCAGATCCTCAAGTTACAGACCTTAAAAAGAGATCAAAGATCCTTCGTCGGCAGCAACTGAAAGATCGCAGAGATTCCTCAGATGCTTCTCTATTGGAAAATCAAACCCGTCAGCAAGGTTTAGTGGCAAAATTGAAGAAAAAAGAGTTAGAATGCGAATCTCTAAGGATCGAACTCCAGAATAATATTGTAGCATTTGCTAAGTTCAAAAAGGAGACGAGAAGGGAGGCTCATATGCAGCAAAATGCGATTATCAGCCATTCGGAACAGCTTCAGAGTCTAAGGAATTTAGCCGAGCAGGATCGAGTGTGGTTGGTTGAAGAGTCCGAAAGAAGGATATCGGCCAGTGCGGCACTGAGAAAGTCCTCACAAGAAAGATTGGACTCAGTTCAGAGAAGGTGCTCGACTGATTGGTGAGGAGTGGCAAGAACATGTAGACTTTTCCATCACAGCACTGAATGTGTATACTGTTGCATCATTAGCTATTAATTATGCATTACTTATATTATATAGATCCTGCGGCTGCTTAATATGACATCTCACAGTTGTTTACGACCAATGCCTTCACATATGGTATTTACAGTTTGTTGGGGATTGAGAGAGTACAACAGTAGTTTTCAAAACGCATGTGTTTCTTGAGCATCGACTCACGAGCATCCATATTCGTGGTATATTTAAATGTAACTTCATTTACGACTGAAGATGCCTCAGTGAAAGCTTCAGGAAATGTCAAAATGATGGCAAAGAGCTCGCTGCTGCAAGAAGAATCCTGTACGAGTCATCTGTCCTTTGTTGATGACAATGTGTGTTTGGAGTGCTTGGGTAATGGTAGAAGATCACGCTAATGAACGAATATCAAAGATAGTTCTCTATTCATAAGGCCGCCCGCTCAATTGAATATTCCCCTCATCGCATGTATTCATTTCACTCCCCATGGTTGAGACTAACAAAGCAGTATCCCACTTCATTATTCATGGAAAATGGAGCAGAACGAAGTGCATCTCGACTTCAAACATCGAAAATATCCTTCGATGGATCTTCCTCCTCCACATACAAAATAGTTGTCTAAGAGGCATGCGCTGGTGGTGCTTATTTACCTTGATTGGCAGGCGATCTAATTCCCCTTGGGCGTATTTACAGTATAGTTAGTAAATATGTAATCTTTGAGTTATTATTATTTAAAAAAATTGAGAGCGTGTCATTATGTTCTCATCTACTCTAATCTATTCTAATCATAGCCACATAACTAATCCAATTACAAGGCACTTCTTGATTTTGTGCTGGTTTATACTCATCTACTTTAATCTATTCTAATCATGGCCACACACAACTGATTCAATGACAAGGCACTTCTAACGGCAATAAAATGCAGGGATTTCTATCAAAACTTACATTAGTCTAAAGGCATGGATCGCAAACGAATCAAAGCCATAGCGATTGACGGCAAAGATAAAAGGATGTATATGTGTCCCTACGAATTCTTTCACTTGTTTATATTTAAAGAGGTTTTGATCATCTAAGGCTGTCTTCTAGGCTTTCACCCAAAAGCTCTTCTCCTTGCTGAACACATTCCTTTGCAAGAGCCACAATATTTTCATCTTCGTCTTCAAGTAACTCTGATAACACAGGCAGACACTCAGGAAGAAGCACCATGTATTCCTCTCCGAGTGCGTGAATAATTGACAAAAGGGCTTTGACACCGGATTGGCGCACTTCTGAACGCCTTTCGTTGCCACATGCTTCCAATAATGCATGGTTTAGTGGCTTCCATAATTGTTCGTTGCCAGCTGCGGCGGCGAGGGAAGTAAGACAGTTTACAACATTGCCATGATCTTCTGTAGTCACTCCCTGTACAAGACGCTCGTATCCTGTTGCTGAGTTTCTTTCATCCTCCAGCATGGGCAAAATAGCACAGTCATTTGGTACTGAGGCGGTCAGAAGCCTTGCAAGTGGCTGCAATAATTGGTTGTAGCGCTGGCCGTCATCTCCTCGGATCCAATTCCCACCCTCGTGCGCGTCTGCCTTAAGTGCACTTTCGAGACATAATAGAACAGGTTGTAAAGCACTGATTGAGTGAGAAGAAGGGAGTATTGATTGCTCCATTTTTTGCCGTTTATGACCTTTAGAGAGTTTCGGTGCCGAGCAAAGACAAGATACAGCAAATTCTAATTCTCTCGCAATGTCGCCTACCACAGTACTCATGCACGGTAAAAAGATACTTCTCAACTCTTTGCTCATAGCAGCAGACATACTCCAGAAAGAACTTCTTCTCCTTATTGCAAGGTCGTCGGATAATGATTTATCTATATCTCCTTTCCATTCACGTAACTTCGCATAGAGCGGACGCAGCTGAGCTTCTGACAATTTCATTACCATTGAAAGCAGTGTACTATTTGCGATATCGATCAATTCGCATCTAGTGACCATATTACAATCGAAGGCATAGGCTTGGATCAATGAGTTGATTATCTTTCCAGCCAGAGGTCCAAGTTCAGCACGAGTAGCTTTTTCTATTGACAACTTCATTAGTTTGAAAATGACCAGAGATTCCTTCCAAACGTTATTACCATCGGCAGCCTTCTTCAAGCATTTTGAAGTAGATTTACTCAATATGGGAATGAGCTGGCGCACAGGTGATCCCGCTGCAATTGCTCTATCTAGTCGATCTGCCATGTTGCTCACAGCGATCTCCTCGTCGCTACTTCCGGTGCGCAACATAGGCGAAGGAAGACCATTAGGGATTAAAAAGTTTCCAAGATATGGTATAAAAAAGTGCGGGACGTGTTCTGCAGCAGCAACTAAGGCTCTCAAAATAGACAATTGAATCAATCTCATGGATTGTCTAATTGTATCATCAACAGCCTTGTCATTCTTCTGGTATGCATTTACTGACGTTAAGATACTAATAAGCGGCTTGGCTATTTTCGGGAGAGAAGCGAGACACTTAGCATTCAACAATGTGAGCAGAGAAGCTGCGCACAATGCAGCACTACTTAGTACCTGCATCTCTAAGTTGAAAGTTGAAATCTCATCTTCTCCTGCAGACTCGATGGGATAGATAAATTTGCAGGAAATTCTGTGTAGGCTCTCAGCAACTGCTTCCAGAGCTGGTACAAATGATTGTGATCGTTTCTTCAAAAGCTTATCATCAGAGACTGATAGACCAAGACTCTTTGAAAGTTGATCAATAGCCTTAAAGGAAGACTGGCTTAGAATGGCAGAACGACGGTAACTCTCGTCATCGCCTCCTTTGCTCAATTTTACTCCTGCCAAATTAACAAGATCTGGAAGCATTTCTAGAAAGAGAATTGCTTCATGGGATGTGTTGTCAGTTTCAGTCGATCTTTCAGCCAACAGGAAAATTGCTTTTCTTTGAATGTCAACATCAATATCAGTATCTTGGATTAAAGAACCAACAGATGCCAAGAAATGGGGCACAGGCAAAAGATTTTGCAGGTTGGACAAAATGGCACCAATTTCTTCTCCCATCGACTCCCAGTACCTATCAGCTGCATTCTTTTTTGTCGAGGAATGAGCCTCCTCGAAACGAATGCGAGCTGTATTTGACTGAAGAATCATTAGTTCCTGCCAAATATTCAGACAGACACTTGCTTGTTGATCATTACCGTGTCTGATGACCTTTTTCACTAAAGTTGTTGCATAGATTTGCTTTACTGAACCCAACAAAGTCAACGCGGTCCAGAACACTGGAATCTTTTCTCTACTACTTGTTGGTGCCAAAAATATAGAATCCTTCTGAGGTCCCTTCAGAACGAGACTACAAATATCAGCAGCGCCAAGCGTAAAGAAGGGCGAGTCCTCCTCCATCAGTTCGTCATTATTTGCTTGTAATTGGGGTATCAGACTTCCAATGTATTGCAATATCTTGAGAGTGCTAGCGATTTGCACATCGGCATCAACTTGCGACAATAATTCATCAAGAAATAGTAGGGAATTTTCATTGTAATCCATTGACTTGGATTTGGTTCCAAACGCCTCGTTTGCGATGAAGATAGTTACAATTGTGGCGATAACAGCCCCCTTGTCATCCCTGCCCGAGCAATAGAGAAGGGCGTCACATAAATGTGTGAACAGTTGCATTTTTGTCTCCCATGGCATGTGGTCAACTTCGTTACATTTTTGAAGGAAAGCACTTAATAAATTCAAAATGCAATAACCTGCACTAGCTGCATGTTTGCAGTACGCAGGTATGATAGACATCATTGCATCTTTTGATGCATTCGTATTTCCACCATCAAACGATATTGAACTTATTAGAGCTGGAACAAGTGATTCAATCACCTCCGCTGGTGATAACTCACAAAGTCGAGTCAATAACTGAATGCAAAGCGACTTGCTCCTACTTGAAACCAAAGGAATGACACCTGTACCCCCTTTGCCAAGCAGGGCGACGAGAAGGCCAGAGTGAGAGGAGACATTTTTTCCAAGTTTGATTACGGCATCCTTTTTAAGTTTCAGGTCGTTATTAGTCGCCAAAGCCAATAGCGCATTGATTACACAGGTTCTCACATAGTCGGAGCCGTCTCCGTCAATGCTGTCACATGAAAGCGCAGACAACTTCTTATAAAGTAGCGCGGATAGTGAGTTAACCGACTGATCAAAACCAAGACGACCTGCTTGAACTCTGATGCAATCCAGCAGAGCAGTTAATGCCAAGAGTCCTTTTGCATCGCACTTGGAGGCCCTAGAAGATTTAGATGATATGGCTTTTTCGAAGTGTTTCGCAGTCAGAGGCAATCCTAACAAGGCTAGGCCAGCAGACTCGATGCTTGCATCGCTCCGAAGGATCAGCAGTGTTTTGATTATGCACTCTTGAACAGGCTCTTTAAGTTTGGGGAATATGCCATTACACCATGATATTCTGCCTAGGACAAGCTGATTCATTGATTCACAAAGTCGTTGAATGAAGCTGTCGTCTTGTTTTTCAACGGCCAATGTCAAGAATGAGGTGATAGAGATTACCATTTCATCCGGATAGGGATCAATATGTGCGATACCGTTCGCATTTCCAACAGAATAGGATCTCCTTCTGCGACCAGAAACAGCAGGTCCGGTCGATATGACGATTCCATCGTCAGCGCATTCGACAGTGACACCCTTCAACATTACAACGACACTATCAACTAGAGACATCAATGCAGGATTTGGACATTTTGAAGAAGGAAAGTGGAGGAAATGATCAAAGATCGTATTTCCAGCGAGGCGCCATCTAGAACTCAAAGAAAAGGAATCCTCTCCGGCCGCTTCCATAGCCTCCATGAGAACAACCACGCAATGACACATTCCTTCACCGGCTGCCTCATCGTTGCCAAGAATCAGATATTCCGTTGCAATTTCAGCACAAGTAGTCAAAAGAAGCTCTTTCAAAAGCTCTCCGTCTTTTTGGCTCTTCACTGAAGCGCTCAATACTTTTGGGAGCGCATTTAAACCATCCATCATTATGAGCGATCGCATCGGCGCCTGCGCCGTACACACCAAAGCACTGATGCAATTGTATGCCTTTGCACATGCATCTCCACGGGTCATCGAACTTTCAATTATCGCAAAGAAGTCAAGAGCACTTTCTCTTACACTGAGATCAGAATGGCAACAAAGGGCAGTGATACAAACAAGGAGAAAGTTTAAAACGGTCGGCATTTCTTTTGCATCTACTGTTGGTATAATCAACTCGATGGCAGATAGAATCCGTTTCGCCCCGTCACTACTAAGAGTTGGACGAGAAATGACTTCCATCAATATGTGAGGATACAGCCCAGTATTGCTTTCGCTCGCAGTTCTTAATATATTCAAGCATACTTCTTCGTACGCAATATTGGATTGGATCACACAGAGATTTGACACAAGTCGTGTAACTTCGTCAACATTCCCAGATGCGAATAGATATGATACACATTTTCCAAGATTAGAACTTAGCACAATTGCGTCTGATGCGAACTCAACTGTATTCACCATCTTTTTCTTGTATTTCCGCAAGACTAGAAGAGATGCATCCATAATCAGTTCAGAGAGTTCTTCATCACATTCGTTCAATGCTACATCATCAACCTTCCGGAGAAAGAACCACACCAATTGTACTTTACGATGTAGATCCTCGATATGTCTAGAAGACAAACCAGTGATGCACCGTTGAATAATATTCTGAAACACTGGACTAGTCATACTCTTCTTCATCAAAATGGATTTCGACTTCGCCAGAGTGCCTGGATTGAGAGCATGATTTAGAGCTTCACTAGCGGCAGTCGTAAGGGCTGATGAATCATTAAGACGCTCCAGAATCACTACTATACCGTGCACAATGGACTCGAAACAATCATAGATCGTGTCTGTTTCACTTTCAATACTTTCATGGTCTATGTCGATATTTTCCTTCATGACCTGGGCAACAGTTCCAGACAGCTGAAGCGCGGAGAGAATAATATTAGAATCCTCAGATTTCAGCCGCTGTTTAATACCAAATGAAATATCTTTCGCGACCGAGTTTTGGAGAAAGAATATGCCATTCAAGCTCTCATTCCGATACAGAGAAACGATTCCTTCAGCTGACGCAGAAACAACCTCAGAATCATCATCTGACATGTACCTCCTAACTAGAGCAGTGGCAATTTCATCGGCCTCTGTCTGATTTTTGACGTTCTTTGTTAGTCTCGCTATAGCATCGAGTCTGAGATCTTTGGATGGGTGTTCCAAAGCTACACTTGGAGGAAGCATCAAATCAAAGTTTTCACCGGTATAAATCTTAGCTTTCTCTTTAGATCCCTTCTTTTGTATTCCTTGTGATACAGCATCGTCTTTGTCTAATAGGCCAGCAATATTCAGCAAATTTTGCATATTACTTCCATTGATATCCTTCTCCGATGCGTCAGCAATAGAAGAGGCTCTTGTTACTGCGAAAGCAATTCCAGTATCACAACCCACAGAATTCAAGGTCTTCAGGGTAGCCAAAAAAGTCCCAATCTGCTCAAAGGTCGTCTTTTCGCCACGTGAAAGTGCAGCTTGTTCTACGATGAATGCAGTAGTCGATGCCACTAGCGACTCCTCAGCTCCATTCCAAATTTGTTTCAATGAAGGTTCCTCAAACTATTAATGAAGAAAATTAGCACAAGTCCGAAGGAGACATTTTTGTTATTTTCTCCTTTCGACTTACCATTACAGAAAGGATCGCCATGTTATTTTCATGATACCTTCCGTGGCTTTTGGTTCCAGAAGAAAGACTCATTGCTATAATACAGCTAACCAAGCATTTAACATCAATATTTTTCTCTTCCAACAAGTATCCAAGTGTTGCAGGCAAAAACGGTAGTTTCATCAAAGCTTTGAACGAAGAAAAGGGCAAGCGGCATCCAAGCCCCTTCTTCCCTCCTGTCTTTGTCAGTGGCAAGAAGCGTTGAATACCATCATCCGGTTCATTCTCCCGAGCCCTGTTGCTCTCGACCAGAGAGAACATTGCCACTATTGCATCTGCGGATACATCGAGCACGGCATGCATGGCCGATGAAGACTTCATTTCAATGTCGACATCATCGTCATGGCTCTCAGATTGAATGAGATGAATAGATTCGATGGCTCCTCTAACGATACCTGTCGAAAACGCTTCACACAATTCAGAGCTCAAGTCACACTTGTCAACCATTAGTGATATTAGAATATGCCCAAAAGATCTCCATTCTAAACATAATGCACCTAGTGACCACTTCTGATTCTTTGAATTATTTGGTTCTACAGCCCCCAAAACAAACGGCACAAGACACCGCAACGTGGCCTCGTCAATAGAACCAATTGCCGAGTACTGAAGATGAAGCGCCTCTGCGAGGATTGCTGCAGCAAACGATATGAAAATGCTTGCACCCCTGCGCACCTCATGATCTTCCCCTGGTGAAGCCATATTCCTCTCCAGCGCATGGATCTTTGCTCCTCGTTTTGCAAGTTCACATACACGTTTCACCAGAGTGGTTCCTCCTCCATTATCTTTCGTAGAGGCTGCCCATTTTGCTATTGAAGTTCTTGGTACACCATTCACACCAACTGCGGCACTGTAGGGTCTCAAAAAGGCCCAATGAGGCATTTGCGCCAAGTCAATCAGTTGGAGCAAACGCTCAAATAAGAAAGTTTCATGATGTGGAAGGAATGCAGTAAGCAAATGTTCGGCGTTAAAAGCATGCACATAGTACTTTTGCACAAGGTATTCCAATGCATGAAGAACAGATGCAGGAATACTTGCTCCAATCTGGACGTTAGTGGTGGAAGATACAGCAATAGTGCTAGCCGCATCGCCCCACGCAGAACTGAGTAAATATAAAGCCTCCTTGATCATCCCATCAAACTTTGCATTAGTCTCAGGCGAATTTAAGCCCCTTTCGTGCTTGATCGATTTTGATCCAAATAGCGTTTGCCAAGGAAGATTCTCACCAGACATTTCAAACAAAGGGGAACAGTTTTCAGAAAGATACTGGAGACTAATAACGGCGTTCTCTCGAAGGGTGGTGAAGGGCACATCTGCAGCGGCAGCTGTGCGAGAGTCTGCGTGAAGAACCGATGGCTTGTGCTTAGTGCTGTTGTTATTCAAGATTGAATGGCCAGCATTAGCAGAATGATGAATTCCACGGCCAGTGGCATCTGCCTGTTGTCGCGAAGATGTTGTATTCTTTGAATGCAAAGAGGCAAGTTGTGCCGAAAGTGATGAGTGCGACATCTTTAAGTGGTGCCAATCCACAGAATAATCTTTGACTTCTTTATCCCAAACGTGAGGTTGTACTGCACTATGTTTGGAAGAGGAGCTGAAATAACTCTGCTCAAGGGCTGTTGAGTCTGATAATGTAAGTCCTTTAATGAAATACGGAGATGAGAGATAAGATGTGTGTTTGTTTTTCTCATTTTTCTTGAAAATGGTTGGTGGCTTGTGTTGTAGAATTTTCCCCGCGAATAAATATTAACCTCATTTGTTAGGGGGTAGACAAAACCATTTTGAATACTATTGAATAATTAAATAATAAATGACTACCATCGTCGTACTACTCTCTAGAGATACAACTACCTACGTACGTACTGCTGTAACTAATACATGTGACATGTGATACTTATTGCTTTTGCGAGCTTGCTAGCGAGCTTGGTGTTTTTCTGCCTCGTGAGTTCATCCAAATACAGAAGTTTCGCCGATATTTAGTGATGAAGAAGAAGAATCATCAATCACAATGATTCTGTACCATCTGTATGATACCACCGATGTTAATATTTCCCGCGAACAGAGCATGGATGCATTGTATAATAATAATATTAGCCAATCTCTAAAGAACAAAGATTGGGAATCTCTTAAAAAATGTTTATTCAGAGCTAATGAGGCACGAACGCAATACCTGGTCTGTCAGACGCAGTCCACAAAACAGTGTGCAGGACACATTGCGTCACGCCCACAATATCGTCCATCCCAACAAACTCTCCATGGCAAACATCGAAAGAAACTTTGGCAGCATACACCATAATAGCAAAGAGAATAACGTATATAGGGTAAAAGGCACCAAGTCTCATTTTTGCATTTTTCTTTTCTTTGCGTTTCGGTTTAAGCGTAGATTTCCTTTGCTTTGTCACGTGACAAATCTTATTATCTGCGCTCGCACTAATTGCATCCACTGCCACACCAGTAAGCTCCTCCCCTGCAAGTGGCACAGGTAATGGCCTTGCTGCGATACATGTGACTGGCAGATCATGTGCGCATTCCCAAAACTTGATTTTCTTGAATTTCTCCGTGGACAGAAGGGTAATACTTCCGTCCGTATCTCCAAGTGCCAGGGTTGAATAATCCCCCGATAACGACATTGCAGAAACAGGATATTTAGACACCTGCTTTCTCATAGTTTCCTCGAAGTCAAAGACAAACTTCGGCTGAGGTGGTCCATTAGGATCATTTGGCGAAGGCACTGTTTCCCCCAGAACAGGCTTCCGAATCAATCTCCACACAGTCAAATATGCTCCGCCCTTGCGACCGCTCTGAATAGTGTATATCACCCTTCCCTCTAAATCACCAAATGCACACCCACGAACCAGACATTGTCCCGGTTTTGGATTCAAAATCTTCTCAATGGGCTTAGGACCCTTGGGATCATAAATCTTACAATCTAGCACTTTCATACATTTATCTTCACCATCAATCCCAAGATTCCAAACGCGACAAGTCCCATCCTTTGCCGAGGTCATTAGAACCCCTGAATTCCTCGGATGAAAAGCACAAGAACAGACCGCCTTGATATGCCCTTCGAGCTCGAATGTCTTTGTCAATTTGATACACGTATCATTTTCAAAGTGTACCTCAGCAATACATACCTTTCCATTCTCACATCCTGCAACAATGGTATCGGCATACGCATTCCAAGCGACAGCATTAACACCAGCTCCCTTTTCAAAGTCTATGGTACCAGCCAAGACAGCTTCACTTTGTTCTAGATCTATTAGATAGATTTTCACGCTATCACTGATTCCTATAGCGACGTAGATGAGTGCTGACTGTGTGACTAATATATCAAGCGCAACACCAATTTCTACACCAGTGTCTATGGTGATCGTTTGGGTGTCTACATTAATTTTGATGGTGTTACCGATTCCAGTTCTAGCGGACCCTCCTCCTCCTGCGTATGCTAGGATGTGCGATGGCAGGATGGCTGGGCTTGAATGCCATTTCAGGGCGAAGATTGGAATGGTAGTTGGTTCTACTCTTGATGGTGCTTTCAGGGGCATGATGATGGATTATTATTAGTTTCAGTTGTTGTGTTTTCGTTGTCGAGTAATTAAAAAATGCGTAATTCAAACGTTTGTATTGAATGAAACGGCTCCTCCTCTCTCTCTCCTCTTCTCTCAAGTTGAAATTTGGACGTGACTCAAACATCTTGAAACTCGTGTTTGAAAATCATTTTGAAAGATGATGAGTTCACTAAATTTTTAATTTTTAGCGACGTTAAATTTCTAGAATTTCAATTCAATGTACCTATCTTCTTCTTCTTTGATTTTCAACGACACATAAAACTAGACAATAGACAATAGAAACGCGCGTATTATCGATCATCGTCCTCCTACTCCTACTCCTCATCTCTCTCATCTGTAGAGAGTAGCTTAACGTAGCAGACAGCGCAATCACAAAATAGACGACCCACCACAAGACGGTACGATCAAGCTTTGGTGCGATACAACATTCCACCTTTCGGTCGCTCGACCAGCAGTGCAGGTCAATGATGGAAGGAACACAACCCCAACGCAGGAATGCTGGAGGATGCCGTTCGATTGGACCAATCCTGATTTGTGCCATATTTAGCATGATCGGTATTAAAAAGATGACTGCGCTTACAAAACAATTTGGGTCGCCTGGATCTGATATGGACTACGGTTATGAAGTTAAACGCGGTAATGCTGACGGCGACGACGACGTTCAAGATATTGCAACAAGCGGCCAAATCTGCCTAGAAAATGTTTCGTCCAGAACAATTACTAATAGAACTATCCCAAACGTCATACATTTCATCGTTCAATCCAAGTGCCTTTCCAAAGAAATTGCAATTGCTCACACCCACAACTGGGAAGCTATCGATCAACATTCCATAATGTACCATGATCAACGTTCCATTGATGCATACATGTCCAGAGCGCGCAAAGACTTTCCAGCTGCTGCTGCAACATATAAATGCGCTCTGGACCCTTTGGCAAAAATGGACTTGGCGAAACTAATGATTCTTTGGGACCATGGCGGAATAGCCGTTGATATTGGTCACGTCATGGGTCCAGCATTTCAAAATGGGAAATTGATTCAAGATAGGGATGAATGTATATTTGAAGTGGACGATCAATTAGCTGTAAATCCTCGGTTTCTTGCATGCAAACCGAAACATGCTGCATTATATGCTGCTATTGTACGATTCATTACAATGCCATTTGTGGATTATACGTCTACGTTCCCATACACATTGGAAAAACGAAATGATGTCATTGGGTTTGCACGTACTTTCTTGACGGGATTTAATAGTGATGATGGAAATATCACAATAAGAGGTCTATTCGAAGGCGATGAGATAGCCCAAATCAATACTACTGCGATTAATGGGGAACTATTCACTAGTTTACCCATGAATAATGATACTCGAAACGAAATCAGACTAGGTTTGATACCCAAGGAAGACCAAGAACAATGCAAGGCAATTTTACGGAATGATTCGTATGCATTAGATATCAAGTCTCTCCTCGACTTGGTGGGATACGGAACGGAAAATGTTACCTGTCGAGAAGGTCTGAAATTCATCGGGAGTAAATTTGATGAGCGTAGTATCTTGGAGGGACGCAAGATACCAAAAATTTTGCACATGACTAGTAAATCGCATTGCTTTGCTGACGAATTTGTAGAAACCATAAGCAAGTGGTCATTCAAGGATTATTCCACTTTCATGCACGATGATGTAGCAGTGGATAGGTTGTTGAGCAGAGAATGGCCAGAGTTTCCTTTGCTTCAGGAGGTTCGATCATGCATTAATACAGGTGCGGGAATGGCCGATCTTTGGAGGTACCTAGTGATCTGGGAATACGGAGGTAAGAGCGTTGAGATATTGAGTTCATCTCTTTGAATTGAAAGAATATATTTTCACAAATTCTATATTGTGCAATGCACTCGATACCACAGGCATCTATACGGATATTGACAATGCGCCAGGACCCCTATTTCAAAATGGAACTATCATATTAAATGATATGGATAGTTTTTTCGAGGTTGACGGAATGGGGGGATTCCCCAGTCAATACTTTTTTGCAGGTAAGACTTTTGGACGATTGTTCTCTAAATTGTGTGGGTGTGGCTTCAATATGTCGGTAGTCTTGGTAGCTTGCTTACCTTTCTCTTCATCTTACTATTATAGCATCGCCGCATCACCCCGTTGCATACAACATGGTTCAACATGCGATTTCTCGTCTGCTGGAAGTTTCAAACATTGGGTACTATGGCGTGCATTTCGTCACTGGGCCTGCCGCCACAAAATGTGGAGTGCTGTCAACGATCAATAATGGTTATCCCAAAGAGGGTTTCTATACTGGATTATTCAATCGAACTATTAACGTTCGAGGAGATCGTCGAAGAAAGCCAAAAGAACGCCAGTATATACATAGATCCATCACAGTAAACAAGAAACATGTCTACAGCTCAATGGACATGCTGCATTATTCTAAACAAATGAGCAAAAACCGAAGAAATCAGTACAAACCGCATAGTTGTCTTCATGAAATATATCAGCATTTTAAAATACGCGATTAATTAGCAATTTTGAAAA
>Ga0306864_1000792_pt1 | contig 13992 bp, 7 predicted proteins | sample AntRauTorckE5430_FD_190448 | JGI IMG/M metagenome (GOLD analysis project Ga0306864, IMG submission 190448) | Saline lake microbial communities from Rauer Islands, Antarctica - Metagenome Torckler E5 #430 (v2) (version 2) | ecosystem: Environmental > Aquatic > Non-marine Saline and Alkaline >...
TTGATGTGATTTATTCATTGGCGGTATGTGGGGTGACGATGGTATCTCTGAAATGGTGACAGAAGTGGGCATAGATTGATTTCGCTTGTTGTTTCGTTGCCTTCAGCTCTCTTCAGTATATGGGTGCAAGGTTTGGAGGGGTATTAGGAGATAAACTTTTTGGAAATTTCCATTAAGTAAATGATGGCCTCAAGAGGCTTGTATAATTTCCAGTTTAGCTCCTACTACCCCTAGCAGAGGGGTGGATCTGTTCAGAGATGCACAAACATTGGCTTTATCTAGAGAGTGTGTCAGGCCATTGTCCCTGGTATGTTCGTGTATGTAGGCTCTACGGAGATGTAGCGCGCGAACACATTTTAAAGCCTCACTTTTTATAAATTAGTCTTGTGAAAACTATCTAGCTGCGACTTACAAACAGGTTACATCACAAAATCACACATCATTAAACTCTGCCAATACCTCTCTCTAGAGCCAGTACAAAGTCGCAAGTGGTATGGTAGGTGCAGCAATGCAAAACATAAAAACTAAAAGATATAAACGTCCCAAATAAATTGCATTAAATGCTATCCGAGATTCGAGACATCCTAAAAATATAATAGAACCACTGAAAGCATGAACTATCGGGACAATGACTTGAACGTGAATGTGAACATGCCGGATGATGAAGACTTCAACGGACCTGGAAGTGGTAACATCAAATCAATGATCTTATCCCAATTAGTTCCTGAAGAGTACATCTTTGATCCACTCAATGCTGAGCCAACATTAGACACTCTCCGCCATGCAGCCCTACAGTACTCCGGTGAAATTCCCAATAATCAAGCTAAAAGCACTGGACACGGTACCGAAAAGGAATTGAAACGGGAGGCAGACACAGCCCTGAAAGCGCTGCTCGAAGCGGCAGAAACAGATGTGAACATTCACATGTCCCGCGTCAAAGCTGTGCTTGCGCAAGATCCCAAACTTCTCGAAACATATTCCAAATATACGGATCTAGAAATACAATCTAGAATTCAGCGCCTTGAGGAGATGCAGCAGCAGCGAAAAGATCTTAATGCTGACACGCAAAACATCCTTAATAATCTCAATGAAAACATTGATATGAATAGTCCCTCAAAACAAAAGAAGGAAAACCTCAGTCAGGCGAATATTCTTGAACGCCGTCTCTCTGCTTGGGAAAAGGCTTTGCAAATGTATATTTATGGCAATGTTAATGATGACAACAATAATCATAACCGGAATCTGTCCATAGTTGCAAGATCCAAGCAGCTGACAATGATTCAACTGCTTCAGCATCTCTGCCTCACGTCGACAACTGAAGACGAGGACACACTCACACAGGCGCTGTCTCAAGCGGAACAGATGACCACTTCTCACTTGGATCGTACTTATAGACTACTCCAAGACGCTGTCGAAGAAACTGCAGATTCATTTCAATCCTATCATATTCATCTAATTGCTCATTCTGTTGCGGCGATAACAACTCTTAAGAGAACTGGTGTTGTACAGGCCAAGTTCCTACATCATGGAAAGGAAGCTCTAAGGATTGGTCATGCACTCGAAGTTGCTGAGGCGAAACGTAGGCAGTCTGAACACGCATCTATGCTACTTAGGAGATGGTGGATGATGGAGAATCTTGCGGAGCAAGAACATTTGTCCGGAGAAGAGATTAGGGTGCAGGAAGAAGTAAGGGGTGTCATTCCTAGTAGTAGTTGCAGAATGGATCCACTCTTTACTAGGCAAGAGAATAGTTTAGAGGCTGCCAAGACATTAAAGAGTTTGAGGACGATTGTCAAATGTAGAAGTAATAATGTCAATCCTGTTACTGGGGAGGGTGCAAATGATTTTGAGACAAAGGAGAGATTTGAGTCAACAAATACATTGATTCTGAGAACTAGTGCTGCTCTTGAGCAAAGGCTATTAAACACCTTCAGTGAAATTTATACAGCAGGCGGCGTATATGATTTCAGCAGCATCATGGCCCCAAAGCGAGCAGGAAGGTTGAATTGGATGATGTTGAGAGAGGTTTCAGAAGCGCTCATGAGCTTTGACTCTGGAAGAAGCTTACACAAGAGATACGTAGGGCTCGTTGTCCGCACAAAATTCCCAGAACTCTTCATGAGGAAGGCTGAAGATGGCGAAGATGGCGGCGCTCAGGAGGAAGATATTGATGGAACTCGTAGTAAGCTATCAAACCTATTCCATAGGGTTTGTGAAGTCTGCACTGAAGAATTTCAACTCATTGCGCATACCTTTTCGAATACTCTACCTCCACATCTACAAGGATCATCGATCTCAAGTAGTGGCAAGAAGATAGTCAGTAATGCAGCTGCCTTTCCAGACACTTTTCCACTTCAAGTTGCGCGTGCCTTACTACAACGTCTTATTAGTGATCCAGAAAATGGTATGCAAGCTCAAATTAATGGGCTTTTGGAAAGTATTGATCAACGTGGAGACTTTGATGCTGGTGCAAAGAAACTCGATACTTTTGTTGTTATCCATGAGAAAGCGGCTGGACTGTTTCACCTATTGAAGGAAGCTGCGCAGAACATGTGGAAAACGCACAGCCCTAAAACAGGACAAGAGCATAATTCTAGCACTGCATCTGACGGTGCTTACGATGCAAATGCGCAGTCGATATCGGCCCTTATTCAGTTCCTGACTACTCAAGAAATGTCTTTGAGTAACGGGCAAAGAAAAGGATACTTGAATCTTGAACTTCGTTTGTTGCATCACCACTGCTGTGTAAATCTGGATCGCAATGGTGGGAAACTCATGAAGCCTGTACGGACCAAAGAAGATAGTGTGCGCAATTCCATGGCATCTGGTGGGTTGGCCGATTACCGGTCGCCTATTATGCCATTAGATCAAGACCATATTCGAAAAGGGGGATTCGTAGCGCTCTTGAATGGTCCACTCAAACAATCCGTTCTTCGTCAACCCCTAATCCATGCAACAGATTCTTTAGCCAGAGCTAGATTAATGTTTGGATCGGGAACTGGCGGTGGAGAAGGAGTTGATTCAACAGCGAGAGTTGTGTCAAACATCTTTTCGCAGATGTGTAACTTTTATGGACCATCGTATCTTTACCCAATTATTGATAGCTTAGGAAAGATGCTAGTCAATCATCCGCCCAACGCGCCTCCGTCACTGCCTTTTGACGAAAGTGCGCCTCCCTATAATCTTGGTGTTGATGGCAACTTTTGGATCACTATTGAAAGAATTCATTCAGCAGCCAAATCATTTGATAGAGAACTTTGGGCAGAAAATAGGACTGGTAGTGTTCGAGTTTGGGAAATTCTGGTACAAACCAGAAGCCAGACAAGTTTAACCGTTGGTAAGGAAAGGCGCATTAGATTCTTCCAGGAACTTGAGGAAAGAGGAGAAGCAGTGATTTTGAGATCTCTTGATACTCTCAGTGCCCACATCCATTGGATTATGGTAACTGGAGGAGAAGCGACAGTAAGGTCTAATGCTGGTGCCCGTAGGGGAGATGGACCATATGCTGTACCCTCCGGTTACGTGTTCGATGCAGCGTCCACAAACAGTCCTGCTGTGAAAGCACTAACGTACTGTCTCCGATCCCAATTCGTGCACGTACAATCTGCACTCACGCCACAATCCTTATCAGCATTTTGGATTTCACTGTCTCGCCGCGTTTATGATATTCTTGTTGCGAGGTTGCTACAGAACTACAAGGTTTCCACTGACGGCGCTGTCGTGCTCTCTCGCGATGTCGAAGCTTTGAGGTCTGTCTGTATGCTTGCAGGTAATGAGCATTACCATTGGGACAATCTCCGCGAGTTACTGACTCTTTACATGACGCCTCCTGACTTACTGAAGACCATGCTTGTTGGCGCGGATGGAGATATCAATTCTGGCAAAGGAATGTTTGGCAGAGTGGGAAAGGATCAGTCTATTGTATTCATGAGCAGACGTGTGGATTATAGATACCGCACCAATCAGGGGTCAAGAAAGTCCCAGTGGGTAAAGGAATTGCTTGAAGCATTGGGTGTGAATGATCCTACCGATGGAAGAGTCAATATTGCAAACTACGCGGCTGAAAACATTACCTCTCCTGCGTAATTAATGAAAGATGTTATAATGTATACTTTTGTCCTGAAGTCTTATCTTTCCATTCTTCGCACTCGTAGGACCTGTAGTCTAGCCTGTAGAAGAAACGCAGCTCGTCCTCCGGACTCGCGTCACTCACAACTTCTTAATCCCCTCCATCACCATCTCCCTATGCCCAGGGCTGACTGGATCCTTACCATAATAGACATCACAAAGAGCTTCACAAAAAGCCCTTGACTCAATCTGTCCAACACCCCCCATTGCATTCTTGTACAACATGACATTCCCCCGAATGGTCATCTCCATCTCTGCTCCCTCCACCAAATCAACTTTAGGATTCATCCTGTTGAATTCCTCTAATTTATCTAGATCAACTCCATTCATCCTTGGTTCCAATGCTTCAAGGATCGCAGCAGTATATTTTTCGATGGAGAGGGATCGGTTCATGACGATACGGATGGTACGTGGGAATGTAGGGTTCAGGAGTGCTTTATCAATTTCATTGGGATATGCTTTGACACCAGACATTGCGATGGGGTCCATGTATGTTCCAACGGCGTATACCTATAATGATTGAATGAGATTAAAATAGTATGAGAAGATCTAGACTTGACTTGCATTCTAAAATTGGTCCTTGGTCCTAGACACCTTGGCAATCAATCAACCTTCAACGTTCAACTCACCTTCACGAAACCGTACTTGACTCTGACTCCGCACCCGACAAAAGTCATGGCATTGCAAAGATTTGGAAACAAGATTCCGGTAGCCACTTCTTTCGTGGGTCCCAGCATGACAACATCCCCTCCCGTTTTGATCAAATTCTTTGTATAAGCTGCACATTTTGTGATATGAGTCCTTGCACTTGTTTGGTTCGATTGATGAATGGAGTATGATGCAACCCCGGCAGTGGCGAGGAAGAGTGCAATGTGTTTTGTTGAAATGTTGCTGATGTTCTGTTTGTTGTTGAATGAGGAGGAGAGGACTGTGTTCGGTTTAGGTCTCGTGAATGCGGATGCGGACAAGGACCGTGTGAAATGCCTAGCTTGTTGCTGGATTTGATTTGATGTCCTCATGAATACCATGATGAATCTTTTGGTTTGGTTTGGTTTGGTTTGGTTTGGTTTGGTTAGGTTTGATCTGATTTAACTTTTGTTGGTGCAACAAGGTAGGTATTCTTCCTTTGTGAATGCGAGTGATGAGAAGCAAAGAAAAGGAATAAAAATTTGGAGTTCTTGAACTATCTTTTTGTCTTTTTACTTTGTGACAAGAGGGATCAGATCAGCAATCAGCAGGCAGTAGGCAGGGTTTAGATGTGTCATGTCTAATGTCTGTTTTTTTGGCAGTTTTCGTGTCGGAAAATCTTTCATGATGAGATGATGATGAGAACTCCAAGAAGGTTCTATTGACATTCAACATGAATGTGCAATAGTATAGAATCAGTGGAGGTTATCAACCCACATATTTCAAATCCAATTTAAATACTGCAACGGATTTTCAAAGGAAGCCTCCCATCTTTCAAACCTACCACTGCTAATTTTAAAATAGCTAGCGACTAGCTAGAATTAATAATAGGAGCGAATAGAGCAATAAGAGGCAATAAGCAATAGAAGCATCAGGAATAACACGGCATAACAAGTGAAACATTTTCTTCATTCCCCAGTAAATAAAGATGACTGGAACACGAAAGAATAAATCAGTAATGACCAACACTGCTGCTACTGCTACTGCTACTACTGCTGGCACGGTGGCCTCTCGACCTCGAAGAAGAAGAAGACCTCCATCGTCCACAATAACATCAACATCATGTCTCGCGGATAGTAATAATAACAGTAATCATGAGAGCAATTGCAGTGTCGATATGAGCAATGACAGCTATATTGATATTGTCAATTATACAGATGATAATCTCAGCAATTCTAAACATGAACTGCACAAATTGAAAGTGGACAAGGAAAATTGTTCACCACACATTCCTTCCACGACTTCATCTCCATCGGATCCTGCTTGCGTCGATGATAATATTCATCCTAATGCTAATATGAATGGTTATAGCAAGGGCACGGGAACGGGCACGGGCGAGGAGATGAAGAGCCGACAATTTCATCCATCAGCCAAAAGAAATTCAAAAACAAAAGAGGACGGAGCATTATTCAACGAAGGATTTAATGAAGGATTCACCACGACACTCCATCAGTCTAATCAAGAGATATCGCCATCGCCTATTCAGTCGCATGTATTATCTGAAGCCATCGCTCAAGCATCTTACTCCTTCCCATCCTTGTCATCTACATATGTCATATTATTAGAAGAATCCAGTCCTGAAATTATCAATATTGCAAGAATATGTATTCGTTCCGCTGCAGACAGTGGCAAAAATTATGCTGATGATAATGGTGATGATAATGGTAATAGAAAGGACAAGGGTAAGGGCAGTACAATCATCGACAGCAATAGCAGCAAAACCAATACCAATAGGAAGCAATCGCTGCATATGCTAAAGGTATCCATCCATTGTCTCAGAGCTCTTTCTTCCATTACAAATTTGAAGGAACCAGAGAGGATGGGTATGGTAATCAAATTGCTCTATCATGCAATCACCACTGTAGAATCTATGCAAAAGGATTTTTGTAGGGAGTATTTGGATGCGCATCTGTCCAGCAAAACAGTATTACAGCAGTTTATTGATTCATCGCTTGTTTGTTTTCAGGGGTATCAGGTGTTGGGGCTGTTGCTCTCTCGTATCATGGATGGACGAGTAAATAGGAGTGGGAATGGAAAAGCTGGATATTCTCTGTTTGCTGTGCCTGACTTGGGACAAGGGGGGATGGACGGTTTAGAGGGGTTTGGAGATTTATCGTTGATGCAGATTATCAAGATTGTGACGCAGAGTCATTTTTCTGTTTCGAATGTTATGAATAGGATTAGTAAAGTGCTGGTGAAATGTTCAAATATTGTTGGTGGTGGAGGTGAATGTGGTGGTGGAACGGAGTTAGATTTGGATTTGGGTGATTGTCATGAAGTTCATAGGCTGAATTGTGCAATGCAAAGCTTGTTTGGAGATACGAAGGAATATTCATATAATCCACATCAAAGCGATGACAACGTGGATGCTCTGTCGTCGTGTCTTGGATATTACAAGAATCTTATTTCGCAGTTTGCAATGCCTTGGATATTGCTTCCAATCGCCATGGATGGTAGCAAAGTCAGTTCGGAAAAGATGCACGCTGCCCTTGCCATGGTATCCAAATTATCGAAAGGATTGTTGGAAATGGCTTCATTCCTAGAAAAAACTTGCGTCAATTGTAAAAATCAATCAACGATAGCGGTATTGCAGCAACATAGTCTTTGGTTGCAACAGGAATGTATCATGTGCTCGTTGTTTGTGTGGAAGAATGAACAGGGGTGCTGGCTCGAATTAGATAGTGCTGTTCAATGTGGCACAAATTACACCTGTACCATCTCCAAGACGCTTGGAAAAGTATGCACATCGGCAGTAAGAGCTTCAATCACCTACTCAATGACAAAAAATGTGGATAAGACAGTCTTGACGAAATTTCATTGTGAAGTTGGGAATATTATTGATCAAACTACATACTCGCACAAGTTACTGGATCCTCCATACGTAGAATATTCAGTTTGCCGTTCCACGCATTTTGCAACGGAGAAAAATAATGTTGGGCTATGGAGAAAAAAAGATGAATGCAAGTCTTGCAAATGCATCCTTACTCCATTCCCATTTCCATTTCGTCACCGAAGTAAAAGTTGCGAAGAAAGTAATGCAGAGTGTGTTATAATGGCAGTGTTTCACCTTGGACTCTCAGCGAAACATTTGATACAAACTGAAAGCATCACGAAAAATGTGTTGGACAGTGTCATTGATGCATTCCGAAATGGGGTGCTAAAGTGTGACTGCACAAAGGGACTAATGCTAGCATATCAGACTCTATCAAAACTTAAGCTGCAAACATTGGCAGTGGAACAAATGAAATCCACGGACAAGTTGCTAACTGCAGAGAGTTGGAATGCGGTATATGTTACGGGACGTATACTGGGGGAGTGTAGTGGACCTTTGAATTTGAAGATGATGGAATTAGTGAAGAAGGATAGAGAAAAGTACTACAGCCTTGCTCTAGACTGCCATTTACGAGCCGCAAACTTGTTGGATGAGTTTATTTGTCAGACGAACTATGGCTCTACAAGAGAAGAAAATTGTCAACATGATTGCTTACATGAATCGGATCGACTAATTGAACGCTGCAGAGAACTCAGCATAGGCATTCCTGGTAAAATTTGCCTTCCCATTGTCGAAAGCGCAGCAAAGTCACTTTCCAACATTGCAAAAAGGAGAATGACAAAAAAGCTATCAAAAGAGTCTTTGCTACCATTTTTCGCCTCTCTTGAAATTTTCATGGCAATCAGAGATAAAGACTTACCTTCACGGTTTTTGCAGGTGTCATCAGTACTTCAGTCAGAGGGCATGATAAAAGAGGCATTTGTGGTTCTCTCTTTCTCTATATCTCACCTTGCGAAGCAATCGTGTGAGAGTGGATTTGTTGGTATTCCGACGTTAGATAATGTGCTTCTCTTCTGCGATGACTATATAAATGGCTCGTTGCTATCCGAAACATTCGTTGAGACTGATGTTTTACCCGAAGTAATGATTCAATCGCTGTCTCGCTTATCGCGTTTATTTATGTTAATTGTTCAGGGGGGAGGAAAAAGAAACCCCCTTGACAATTCTTGTCAGTCTCCTCTCGCAGTTAAGATTCGGTACTTTGCCAAGCAAAGCACATTGGACATTTTGGGATGGTGTGTTCAAGCTACAATTGCAACTGAAGATTGCTCAACCTGTTCTCTAGACGAAATAGAGTTTCGAATGTCTATGGCATTGGATTTTCTCCAATGTTTTGGAGGCAATTTTGCTGAAGATGCAAGACAAGAAGGATCAGCTTTGGAAGTTCATTTTTTAGTTGAATGCGTGAAAACATTTATCTATAACGTCAAGTTATCGTTTCAAGACAGTGAAGTGGTGGATGGTGGAGCCATTGCATCTTTGGCTATTGTAGGAGTCGCAACAATACGATCCATAACAAAGAATGGCGATGCTATGGACGAAGATAAATACTACCTAGAGTTCGTCGAGCTTGCTGCAAATGAGTTGAAGGATACTCTCCAATTAAAGTCATCATACAAAAGATCGGCGCAAATCATGATTGCTCAGATCTCGGTCATGCTGCTTGCAGATTATGATGACAAAGATATGATCGGCCTATGCAAGGCCGCACTAGACATGACTACAAGAAGTGATGATCCCTGGATTCAAACTGGGCTGAAAAATTATAAGAATGCCCTCTTGTTGAATCTCTTCAAGGTACTACAGATATTAGAACGTAGTGGCTTGTCAGTAGTAGCTGTGGAATACATTCCAATACTTGAGAAGGCAGCTGAGATAAGTGTACGAGGAAATTTACGGTTAGGGACCATCGTCACTTCGTTATTAGCCCGAGGAGAATTATATAATCTCACTAAAGGGGAAGAAGCTGCTATAACCTCCGCTTTAAAACAATCGACCCACTATCATTTCGATAAAGTTGAGAGTCTTTTTGGCCGAGTCCATGAAGAAGTATTATCGGATCTTAGTATTGAAAATGATAGGAGCGGCGAGATAACGAATCTAGTTATTGAACTGCATACATCATCAGCCATGATTCAATCATTGATGCTGAATGAGGACAAGGGTCTGTTGCGATCCTTTGTGTCTTCATTGTCGAATACTTTGACAGTATGGAGAAGGCTTTATCTCGAAAGCGAAGTCAGTGCGGATCTCCCAAAATCTCTTATCTTGCCAGTGGCTTGGTGGTCATCTTCCTGTTTCATGGCGCTTTTCTATGGAAATATGAGACTTGGTGATATTTCAAGTGCTTGGTGTTCTATTCGTCTATGCTGCACTATCACCCAAACTGCTCTTGCGACCTTGAAGACTGCTGGCAAGGAAACATTGCCTGTTGCTAGCGTTGACTCTGAAGACTTTCTTGCGTCGTATCTTTGTTCGAAGGGATACGATATATTCTTTAAAAGTAGACGATGCCAGTGTCTCGAGCTTATTTCCAAGGTATATCTCAGTGCTGGCGATTCAAGAAGAGCTAAACGGTATATCATTGCTGCGGCAGAGTCCTTGGAAATGATTCCATCTCGAACGAGCTTGCCCCCCAAATCAGGTCTTTTTGAATTAACTACCCTAATGAAATGTCAAACGATCGTTTGTTTGGGCGTTAGAACCACAATGAACGAGATTTTTTCTACGTCGATGTCTCTATCGGCATTCGACCACGAAGTTCTAGATGTGGTGAGAGCACTATCCAATTCCGACAGGTTGTTTGCCAGTCCATTTATCCCCAATGCATTTGTATTTGAAAGGGCAGGCTTGGATTGGAATCGAGAGGCGTTGAAGTATGTTATTTCAAGTAAGTAAACCAATCTTTGCATTTGCACTTGCAAAGTTTAGAGACCAAAAAAACGCTCACACAATCATCTTCATCGTGTGACATTGTTAGTATGGAAGAAGTCAAAAATACTTAAGGATTATGAACAAGTTTTGGGCGTTAACTTCCTCGATAATGTTGTGAATCAAATCGAGATTTTATCGAAGTTTTCTGATCCTGAAATGACACATATCTCATCTCCAAGTTTCGATACCAGTCAAGCATTGAAGCGCATCCACTGTTCTCTGGTGAAAAATCACGATTCGTCCTTTTCGAAATCAATTTGCGATGCTGTCCTCAATTTGGTGAAGAAAGTTCTTATCGGAAATGACGCATACCTGTATCAGAAGTGTGTATTTTCTTTGTTGAATCTTGTGGCTGAAGAATCATTTGCTTCGTCCGAATGTCGTGCAGAGGCATTGTATTTGCTTGCAACCGAATGCCTAGAGCAAGGAAGACAATCAGGAGAGTTGATAACTTTGTGGTCTCAAAATTCAAAAAGAGGTCAGCACGTTGTAGAAAGTGACGATCATATACCTCATTTGATGAGAGCAAAACAGTATCTTCTGCAAGCGGTGTCTTTCATCGGGCCTGCGTCTTCACTTTTATCAAGAAGTGTATTGCGGACGTTGGCACTTGTTTTAGGTCCTGAAGAATTGAATGCAGAATGCGGTATATCCACAGGAGAGCTCGTCCATTCGTCAATAGGAAGTAGTGCACGGCAAGCAGTTGCGAGAGGTCTCGATGCTGATAACCCATTAGACAACCGTTTCAGGCCAGTTTTTGAGGCTCTAGATCATCCATTTTCAAAACAAAATGAACGCAATGAGATGATTGAAATCATGCATGAATTGGGTCATCAATGCATTCCTCATAGGTGGAAATTTGTTGCCATCACGTTATGTCCAACTGGTGAAGTTTTAGTATCGATCGCACAGCCATCTCATGATGTAAATGACAATCGGTTCTTTTCTTATCAAACCCAATGTGTTTTACCACACAAATTTAACGAATTTGAAGAAACAGTGCTGCAGCCTTTTGACGATATCATGGATCAGAGCAGAAATCAGATATCTGGTATTGATAGTGACGTAGCAAATGACAAGTATAATAATTGTAAGGAAAAGAAGCAGGCTTGGTGGAATCAGCGCTACAACCTGGACGAAAAATTGTGCCAACTCTTGAAGCACTTTGATGAACGCTATTTTCAATCTAGTGGCCTCGAAGATTTTTTGTCAGTTGATGGCTTAGACGAGGATGACACATGTATAGGAAATCTATCTGCACGATTCGATGCTGTATGTAATATAGATAAGAAAGAATCTGGTACAAGAGAGGATACTGTCCCAAGCAAAGAAGAGCTGAACAAATTAACCGTGGTGAAGCTGAAAGAACGGTTGGCAGATTTGGGATGCAGTCCAAATGACTTTCGTTCCCTCAGAAAGGCTGCTTTGATTGACTTTCTGCACAGGGAATCATTGGAAGGATGCCGAAGTAAACCGATAAGTCAGGAGAAAATTTCTCCCAACGAGAATTGCATCTTTCTCATCCTCGATGAGCAAATACAGAGGCTTCCACTGGAAGCAGTTGAAACATTGCATGATAGAACTGTCTGCCGATTGCCTTCGCTCCCTTTCGCGATTTCTTCTATTCTCAGAAAACAATCAAATGAAGATTCCTTGCTTTCTCCAATTGATCTGTCTAAAACAAAGTATGTCATTGATCCTGAATCCAATCTCAGAGAAACACAAGAGCGTATTTTGTCAACACTGACATCCGTTTCGGAAAACAATAATTGGGATTGGGAAGGTAGAGTAGGAGAGGCGCCAGCAAAAGACTTTATGCACAGGGCATTGCAGGAGAAATGTGGGATCTTTCTCTACTTTGGCCATGGAGGTGGAGAACGATTTTTCTCACGAACAGATATTGAAGAGTTGACAAGCGACTCAACTTGCGTAGATCCTTTTTCATCAGTTATTCTCATGGGTTGTAGTAGTGGGATGCTCATGTCTCCAAATTGTCAAAAAGGAAACTCAGGTGATAAGATGCATTTTGAGCCAGATGGTATCGCCCTGTCTTACCTTTGCGCAGGCGCTCCTTGTGTAGTTGGCAATCTTTGGGACGTCACAGACCGAGACATTGATCGGTATTCAGTTTCGCTGCTCAAAGGGATTTACCAAGCTAGGGGACCTACTAATCTAGCGAAATGTGCAATGTCTTCACGTGGTGCCTGCAAACTAAAATACATTGTTGGGTCCGCTCCAGTAATTTACGGAATCCCAGTCTTAATAGGGCCTCTCAAATAATATAGTAACCAGCGAACATATTAGAATATCACTATTATATCTTGAATAAATGTTACATCTTTGATTGTGAGGCATTCCTAGAGGTGCATTCATTTGCGTTTACTATGCTGTGGTCTGCTCCGTTCAAAATGAGATAGTCCTCAAGCGCAATCCAAAGCAAAAGTGGAGACAGGTTTGCCAATGGAAGTGTTTATTATGACTATTTTATCCTCTTCACAGACACGACTTCGCCTCGGCAGCATATTAACAAGAGAGTATTGCCAACATCGCCTGCTATCTACCTTCTAGCGCTAGCTTTATAATTTACATCGGCAATATGCATACAGGGAGATTGAAAAGGCGGATGAGACTGATGTTTCGAAATTGGACTACGACCCCGTTGATTTCTTGTGTATTGCAGACGATATAGCCTCGTTGATTAGGTGCAATGTGTTTTATGCTATAATATTCCCGTACAGTGTCAATACCTCAGTAATCACAAAATGGCCCATTCTGACGGCCTGACGCGTTGATAGTATATTTCCTTTATTGCAACTGGCACGTTTTTCCCTGTTTTGAGTTCCAACAATTGAACCAAATTGGTTTCACAGCTTTCCGTTCAAATCCATCAGCCATGCTGCCATTCTAAAACCCATTGTAATTAATATCTCGAGAAGAAACATTGTTTCAAACAACGCATCGTCAGTCACACCAGCAAAAAAAAGTTTTGGAAACAAGCAGCGATCGATCATGACAGGGTTAGGTTTGCGCTGCTTTGATTAGGACCTCCATTCGCAAGGAATGATCTTTGAGCATCGTGCAGTCACACCTTCTGCCTTGAAGGCATTTCAGATAGAACCACGGAGACGCAATCATGCAGTCTCATCATCTTTGAAATACCTGGTTGATGTTTCAAACCTTGATGTTTTCCTCCAGCGTTTTTCTCGGTTCGATCAATATCGATATTCATTAGAATTGTTTTGTCGACGCTATCCTTAGAACTTGATCGGACTTAGTGTCCCCTGATACTGCTTGGATTTTGTTATAGCATAGTGACATCATATCGATTCTATGGCTCGTGTCGATTCCTTCAATACCGTACCAAGCAATGAGCGAGAATTCTTGCTTTTTGCTGTCAAAATATGAGGTCT
>Ga0306864_1000795_pt1 | contig 13930 bp, 8 predicted proteins | sample AntRauTorckE5430_FD_190448 | JGI IMG/M metagenome (GOLD analysis project Ga0306864, IMG submission 190448) | Saline lake microbial communities from Rauer Islands, Antarctica - Metagenome Torckler E5 #430 (v2) (version 2) | ecosystem: Environmental > Aquatic > Non-marine Saline and Alkaline >...
AAATAAAGAGTTCCCGAACGTCGAAGATCTACGCCAAGTGTTTGATGCTGCAGATTTAGACAAGTCTGGCGTTCTGCATATAGATGAAGTCACGTGTCTTTTGAAATCATTTGATCCTTCAATGACAAAGGAAGAAATCAAGAACGCGGTCAAAACGCTCGATCTTGACGAATCTGGTCGTATTTCGTTTGACGAATTTAAGATCATTTTTGGAATGAATGAGGCTAGGGCTGCATCTATATGAATCCATTCAGAATAAAGTAGACTTTACCGAATTTCACCACTCTAGCTTGACGAACGCGAATGCTTTTTTTCAGCAAATATGTATCACTCGTCATGGCATCTTTTTAGTCTATGTACAACATTAGAAAGCTACGACAGCGTTAGAGACTGGCGGTAGAGATTCTCAACATATCATCAATGCCCATCTGTCCAAATCTCTCTCATTCTCTCTTCTTTTCTATCTCTCCTCACATTTCTAGATTTATTCCCTTTTTAAAAATGGATGGCAGCACGAGCGAGCAGTGTATCAGAGTGTATCTCTCTCTAGGTATTATGACATCATGTGACACTATTTGTTAGTATTTTCTGGTATTTTGAGTAAATGGCAGAAGCAACATCAAGAAGAAGGATTGATGCAACCACCATTCAATCTGAATTCAAAGTACAAATCTAATAAATTCCAAGCATGCTCAGGCTACAACTTTCTGAGCAAGATCAACATCAACAGTCAGAAAACGAAAATGAAAATGACGCTCTCGTCGGCAACTCTTTAACTAGCGCCTATGGATCCATCTCGTCAGCAAACGGACATTCAAGTACAAGATCGAAAAATTGTCCTTCCGTCCCTTCCGTTAATGCTGGGGTACTAAGCCTTAGTACAGAAGGTGCTAGTGCTGGTGATGAAGACTACAACGAAGAAGATAATGACGATATCAGCATGGACGAAGACGATGATGATATTGATTCTGAAATATCCTATGAAGATTCTTCAGAGGATGAAGAGGAACAAGCCTTTTATCAGCAAGGCAAAGGCAAAATAAGGTGAAGAAGTATGCTGATCGAATGCAAGGTGATGGAACCAGTGATTATTCCGATAGTGAAACTCTATCGACTTATTCGAGACGCCGTTATCTTGATTACAAATACACACAAGGATGAAGAAGATTGTTGGCAGTATCGAATGAGAAGCGAGACGCAGATTTTCAAGAAGGGTTGCTTTACACCGATACTTGTTTCTTGATAGCTACTAGTACTGTAGAATGGAATAATTTCAGTCAATAATTACAATAGCATTACAGTAATAGTTACTACAATACGGTAGTAGAGATCTATTTACAATAAAGTAGGTACAGTAGAATCAAGTGCGCCATCACATCGCATCGCCGATGGTATGTACTTTTTGGTTCACGTGTAAAGTTTATTATTATGACGTCAGCGATTAATTTTCACCCAACTGAAAATTCGTTGGCGAGAATGCAGTATGCAGTGCAGTATGGTACGTACCGTACAGATAGATACACACGATAGATAGAATGCAGTACCGTACATAGCGTACATAGAGTGAACAATTTATAATTTATACAGATTTATACACACACACCACTAAAATACAATATATATAATACAATACCCCTCATCACCTCATCAACATGTTAGCCCCTTCTCCTTCTACGACTGTTACCTTCGTCGACGCCGCGACCGTGCGCAAGGAGCTCGCCAACCTCGGATGCAATGCCACCGTGATCGGCCCCGAGGACGGTGACAAATACAAAGCGAACATCACGTCGTGGAACCACGATGTCCCCGGCAAACCGACAGTCCTTGTTCAGCCCACAACCACTGCCGACGTGTGCGCTTCCGTCAAGGTCGTTGCCAAGCTTGGAGCCAAGATAGTGATCGCCGGCGGCCGCCACGGAAAAAACTGCCTCGAGACGAACGCGATCGTGATCGACATGTCGCTCATGAAAGCCGTCAAGGTGAACACCGTTGAGAAGCTCGTGACTGTGGAGGGCGGCTGTAAGCTCGGCGACATGGACGTCGTTTGCAAGCCTTATTCTCTAGCATGCGTCACCGGCACCAACCCCGACACGGGCGTCGTTGGCCTCTCAGTTGCAGGCGGCGGCGGCTATCTCTCGCGCCTGCACGGAATGGCCGTCGACAATTTTGTCTCCGCCGAGGTCGTCCTGGCCAGTGGTGAGGCCGTGATGTGTTTCAAGGATACAGGTGAAAACACTGACCTCCTGTGGGGCCTCCAGGGAGCCGGCAGCAACTTCGGCATTGTCACAAAGCTCACGATGAAGGCGCATCCGGTCGACATGGTCTACGGCGGCGTATGCGTGAACATCGCGCCCTCCACCAAGCGCGCTCGAACTGTCCTCAATAACTGGCAAGAGTGGATCACAAAGGAGGCGCCGCGTTCGGTCTATTCTTTGGCGGTGCTCCCGTGCGGTGCGCCCGTCGTGCCGGTGGTCGTCGTGGAGCTGGACATGGCAGTAGTGCCGCAGGGCCCCAAAGCCAAATGCTCGCTCAAGAGCATCCCCAGCCTCAAGAAGCCCTTTGGTGGTTTCCGCGGCGCCTTTGGAAGCTTGGCTTCGATCAAGCTTTTGAAGCGGCGCCAGTACCACACGCAGATGCAGCCGCTGCTGATGGCGATGCAAGAGCCGGGCCACTACTACGAAGCCTCATGCGTCGTGCCCGATCTTACGCCAGAAGTGATCGAGACATTGGTCGAGTTCACGCGTGTCAAGAACCCCAACTCAATTGCCGCGGTCCTCATTTTCCCGATGAACGCTTGTATGACCGACGTGCCAGCAGAGAGTACATCCTTCTGGGGTGGCGGCCGTCAGAAGGATGGATTCTGGATCATCATCGAGGGCAAGTTCAAGCCCGACAAGAAGGGCAAGAACCGAGAAGCTGCTGTCTTGTGGGTCAAAGACCTGCGAAATGCATTAAGCAAGTTCAACGTCTCCGATACTGCGCACACGCTCGACGGCAACATGGAGAGTGACATTGCTGCCCTTACTGCAATCTTTGGCGAGAATCTGCCACGCCTGCGCGAGGTCAAGGCCAAGTACGATCCCGCCAACTTCTGGAAGTGCAACCGCAACGTGACGTTGAACCAGAAGGATAAATGTGTGTAGTAGCTTGTAGTAGGTGGAAATGTAGTATTTAGTTGCGCATACTGTAGCGCAAAAACATAATAGTCGGTCTGTTCTCGACCGTTTATTCTCAGTCTTTATGTTGTAAAATAATAATCGGACAGACTATTTCAGACTATTTCCCTTGCTTCTTCGTATAAAAAGCGGTTGACAGACGTACTGTCAGAGTATCATTATTGCAACTGCTGGCACGAGCTGTGTAGAGTATGTAGAGAGAGGTTTTATGACATCATGTGACACTATTTGTTAGTATTTTGAGTAAATGGCAGAAGCAACATCAAGAAGGATTGATGCAACCACCATTCAATCTGAATTCAAAGTAATCTAACAAGTTTCAAGCATGCTTAGGCTACAACTTTCTGAGCAAGATCAACATCAACAGTCAGAAAACGAAAATGAAAATGACGCTCTCGTCGGCAACTCTTTAACTAGCGCCTATGGATCCATCTCGTCAGCAAACGGACATGCAAGTACAAGATCGAAAAATTGTCCTTCCGTCCCTTCCGTTAATGGGGTGCTAAGCCTTAGTACAGAAGGTGCTAGTGCTGGTGATGAAGACTACAACGAAGAAGATAATGACGATATCAGCATAGACGAAGACGATGATGATATTGATTCTGAAATATCCTATGAAGATTCTTCAGAGGATGAAGAACAAGCCTTTTATCAAGGCAAAGGCAAAATAAGGTGGAGAAGTATCGAATGCAAGGTAATGGAACCAGTGATTATTCCGATAGTGAAACTCTATCGACTTATTCGAGACGCCGTTATCTTGATTACAAATACCGACGATGTCTGGGATTCACCTGCATTTGACACCACCACCAATCATCGTCGAGATAGAAGTGGAAGCATTCAAAGCAATTCAAGTGGTAGCACACTGCAGCAGCGTCAAGGATATACAAGGAGACTGCGGGATATTCCCCCAACTGTCAGCCTTCGACATAAATTTGTTGTATTCTTTTGGATCCTGGTCCTGGCTACTTTTTATGCTTTGGAGAGGACAAGTTTCAAAATTATGACAGATCGCATGGGACCTTTTCGAATGGTTATTGGTGTGGAGGTTGTCTTGGCCATGCACGCCATCATCGGAGGAACCTTAACATTCTTTCGATGGGTCTGTAGAAACAAAGCAAAAAGGGCTAATGCTGGTCTCGGAATGTTGCCTTTGGCAGATGTTGGACTGATGGCAGTACTCGATACCATCCAACTTCTTTTAGTTGTGATTAGTGGATCTCATGTTGCACCCATCCTGACCGCGATCCTGGTGCATGTAACAATTCCAATTACAACTTGCATCAATCACATCATTGGGCCAAAAGGTTGCCTTCATGATGTTTTCCTTTCAGCAGATGAAGAAAAACGACATAATTTAGAAGAGGTAGAGCATACTCGAGGAAGTGTCGATTCGGATAGACAGAGACTCCAAAGCTCGCAGATGAATTTTGGGGCGACTTTGATTATGGTATCATCAATATTAGCTCTTGCCCCCGCTGTGCTCACCTTGATATATCCCAACATAATGTCATACCGAGATGTAATGGGAGGTCGTAGCGCATGGAACACACTTCTTTTCTTTGTGAGTTTCATACCAGGATCAATTTCGCAAGCTTACAAAGAAAGAACGTTAGAAACATATGCACAGCCGGTGGATCAAGATATTTTGAATGCTATTTTGAGCTTTTTTTCAGCGATATTTGCATTCTTAGTTAGCCCAATATTCTATCCGCTACAAGGCTTTGCTGATCTCCCCTCGAGTTCGGACTTACAAATACAAAATTGGATTCAACAGTATCCGTCTAAAGATGTGTCACGGAATTTTGGTCATGGATTACAGTGTTTCATTGGAACATTAGACAATGATGTCCAAGTTAGGGGATACCCAGAACAAGCGCACTGTGATTTTGCCTACGGCTTTGTACTTCTCCACGTGTTTTCTATTTTTGCTATTGGTTCTGCGGTCGGAAAGATCTGCAATGCAGGTGCATTCAAGATCATGCATCGAGGTATCTCAGCTGGTATCATTTTGAGTGTTGTGGCGTTATTTTTTTACCAGGTGTTTGTTGATAACGTTGAATACGGATTTCTACCCATTGTATTCCATATAACATGTGCGTTTGTGCTTGTGATCGGTTCAGAGGTTTATCACCGCGTCACCCTGGAGTCGCCTAGCTTTGAAACTCGGTATCTTCCTGTCACTCAGTACGAAGAAGAATAGTATATTTGAGATATTAATAATTGCCTATCTTATTAATTCATTTCATTGCTTTCGTAGGTGGAACATATTTGCCTGCATCAGCAAATATATCGTCATCGCTGTCCGATGCTTGTTGTTTGCTGATTTCTTGTTCAACCTTTTTTCCTGCTTTTTTCTTGGATCCGTTCTTAATTTGCACTTCCTTTTGTTCTCTTCTTACTGAAGATAAGACGGTCATTATCTTGGAAATGAGGTTTGAATCTAGAGGGGTGCAAGTGGTGAAAGGCTTTCGACTCTGGAGTCTTTCATAATGCATTATGGACATCGTTTTCTCCTCTGGTAGCTCAGAGCTTTTGTCACGATCATTAATATTACCATCCAATGAAAAGGTCAGATTTGTGCGTGATAACATTTGTCCGGCTTGCGATGCCATCTCTCCTGTGCCACTGCTGTAGTTGAACGAGTCCTTGTGTGGAATGTCCATCTCTCTTCTCTCCTCCAGCTGTTTGAGATAAGACAACATGCCACAAGCCAAGGTTGTAGGTTTGTTGGGTTTGAGTTCAGATATAGGTTTCTTCTCGGATGAAGACGTAACAGATTTCCTGTTCTCTTTCACTTTTGCAGATGCCTCTTCCATAATTTGGTCAAGATCGATATCTCCACTTCCAGTCGCTTGATTTCCCATTTCATCTCGTCGTACCTTCTCAGCAAGAGTCTTATCAAGACCTTTCACCAGATGAGTATGCTCCTCGTCTCCACCGAGAAATTTGGACATGTCCTCATCGAGTTGATTTGCTATGTCCTGTGTATCTTGGTAATCAATATTTCCTTTGCCCAGTCGGCGTTCTTTTGCTCTATCACGATATTTCAGTTTCTTATTTTTTTTCTCTTCTGCCTTCGCTGCCTTCGCTTCCTCTTCTGCCAATTCTTTCTCCTCTTCTTTTTTACTTTTCTTCTTGCTATTGATATCACGATTATCCTGGTCGTCATCGTCGTCATCATCAGCGTTGTCGTCGTCATCGGAAAGGTAGTCTTCATCTCGGCCTCGTTTTTGTCGACGTTCACGAAACTCCTCCTCCACGACCTCTCGGGCGATTTCCTTTGTTGATTTCCTGTCCTTCTTTGCAGAATTGCCTCCAGAAGAATTCAATAGCTTTCGAAATGCTTCATTATTCATGCCAAATGTGTGAACGGGTGTATCGTGTCTTATGTATAATGAAAGTACTAGTAGGTATCACCACTCACCACCAGAGTTGTATATTTTGTACTTTTCATTTCTTCTGCTATGGTATGTATGGTAGGTACGAGTACGAGAAGCTACGAGAATGATTTGGATATTTCTATCCATGTTGGCTTTGGGAGGATGTCAAGGGGTGAGAATACTTTGGAGGGGGGCACCGGAATAACAACCGGTCATCCTTGGGTCATCCTCAATTTATTCTCAGGAATACGAAAGAACAACATGAAGCTGCATCATGAAGACTAAAAGCTCCACCGCACACATCGAAAACACCCCACACATCACAGATAGTCACAACTACGAAGAATGTTATTAGTTAAAATCACGAAATATTTGTCGCAAGCCTAAATACCCATGACATACTCATGCATATGATTTCAATAGGATTAGTTTTCTCAATCACACACACAAAGCACACAAACACAACATAGAATATCATGAGTAATACCCCTTTTCATCGTCAGCAATCGCATGATTTGGAGACTCTTCCAGAAAGAACGCAACTCCTCCAAAGTATTGACACAAACGGCCTCCCATATGCTACAGATGCTGTAGACGATAATAATGATGACGACGAGGATGTCGATGACGACGCCACCAGCGCCACATTTAGTACCTACGGTCAACTCTCCATGGATGATGCTGCTAGCTACGTCGGGACCATTGTCGGTACGATCACAGAAGGTGTTGAAGATTTGATGGATACCGTGACAGAAGTCGCGTCGGAAGTCAAGGAAAGCATTGTGGGTGAAATTATTGAAATCAAGGAAGCCTTTATTGACGAATTGCACGAAGCTGATGAGGGAGAAGATTTCTTTTTAGAAATGGCCTTGACTCGAAACCTTTCCATCCTACCAGGTGATATCGTGGAAGCAGCAGCAGCGACCGAAGTTGACATTGGACGATCGGATAATTTGGAGGATGGCACTGATACTAATGGCAAGGATGGTGGTACTGGTGCTAGTAGTGGCGTTCCACTCAGTGCCTACATATTACTTTCGTCCGCAGTGATTTCTTTATCGTCTATTGGACCATTCCTCGATTTGCAAATTGGAGTGGGTGCCATGTTGAAAATGTTTTGGCGTATGAGTGCCACCGCATTGATCCTATCACCTGCAGCTATTTACGCCATGATTTACAAGAGCGGCGTGCCTCGTTTGACAAAGGCTCAGTGGGTCACCTTTACCTTGGCAGCTGCGTGCTATACTGTCCTTTGCAACGGCTTTGTGTTGGCGCTTGACTATACGACAGTCGGGAATGCCGTTATACTGTCCAACTCACAAGCCTTGCTATTGCTCCTCGGTAAAGCATTTGTCGGTGCTCCTATTCAATTGCTAGAAGCTGGTGGCGCCATTTTAGCGTTCGGTGGAGCTTTACTCTGTTCTAAGGACTCCAACGATAACTCCTCCTCTTCAGGCGAGGATAGTTTGAATAGCGGTTCGACACTCTACGGCGACCTCCTCGCAATCGCATCCGCGCTCGGGGGTGTCGGATATCTCATCTTTGCCAAAACGATTCGACCACACATGAATCTCTTTGTCTTCATATTCAGCACAATGTTACTCGGTTCCATCTTTACGGCACTCTTTATGATTCTCACAGAAATGTCATATTCCTTCGACCGCAACATCGATACTGGCTTCTTTGGGTGGATGAACATATCGGAGTTTGATCGTCTGCCATTGGAATTAGTCACGGTCGTAGTTTGTAACCTCATGGGAACCATGGGTTACGTTCGGGCCATGAAGGACTTTGACAATCTCATTATTTCCGTCGCAGCATTGATGGAACCAGTTGTGGCCACTTTTATTGCCTACGGATTCCATGTTGGCAGTTTGCCTGGCATGAATGGATGGATTGGGAATGCACTAGTCGCACTTGGGACCTTTGGAGTGGTGTACCCAACCGCGACTGCCAAGCACAAATAGGCAATGCCAGCTCTAGCTACTATTAGAACACAAACTATACCAGGTCCTCGTGCTATTGTACTCTCCTTAATATGTAATGATAAGCAACTACAAAATGTGATTAAGTGTAAAACCAACTGGTTTATCCTCATAGCACTGTCACTCTTTACGCATTTCACTTTCTTTCGGGAGTCCATGAACATAGCTTTAGCATGGAATTCTGGTAAGAAAAAGGCTCAATTACAGGTCTTGCTGGTACTGAAAAATGCTAATTCGGTTCTCCATTTGGTTTTGTTATTGTTGTTTTATTTTTGAGTCATCTGTAGCTGATGGTTATTGTATTGAATACACATCCCTGAGTCAAAAAGGATGCTCAATCTGTTTGGTCAACTCATTTTCATATACTCCCTGTTTCAAATCCCATACAGGAGGTAGTTCTACCATGATTTCCATTTCCTTTATTTGGATTAGTACAAAATTGAAAGATGACGGGGTATTTTACCGTTGGTCAAGGGCTACGTTTTGAATCTTGCAAAGGGGAGAAGGATGAGGAGGGCGCCAAAAAAATCGCAAATTTTGAAATTTGTTATTGGCTCTCTTTTTTACAAGCCAATTGAACACATATGAAACATGAAGCATGAGAGATGAGAGCACATCATAGTACACAGTACACGGCACAACAGTGATTGCATGAAACAAGATCTTGGAATAATAATACCATGACCGAGAGAGATGAAAACCAAGAAGATCCCAAGCTGGAGACACCGGCAAAGACGGCCGTAGATGATTTCCTATCGGTGTCTACAAAAAAGGTTGCCAAGGTATTCAAGAAACGGCCCTTTTCTCATTCATCAGGAAGCATGAATGATAAGTCTGCTAGTGCTGGTCGTAGTAGCAGCGCTTTGCCTTTAGTCTCTTCAAACTTAAAGAATAAATCAGTTGACATAGGAAAGCAATCATTCGTACCACTGGTGTCTCCTCTGCAAATAAGTTCTGTTTCGAAACCTAAAATGAATCGAAAGACTTTGAACAAGCTCAAACGGAAAAGGCTTGAAGAGAATACAACCTACTTCCACATCAATATTTCGTTTTCTACCAATTTGATTCCTTGTTTCTTCCAGCCAATTTCAGCAGAAGCCAGAATGGTGATGAATTCTTTACGGCTTGGAACTCTTTTTGCGAAGGAAATCATAGCCTTGGATCCTACCTTTTTCATGCGGTGGCCTCTCTTAAATGATCAAAGCGAGATTGAATCGAGAAAAGAAATCACGTCGAATAAGATGCTGCCCAAAGAAGACACTTCTCCTAGTTCTCGAGATTTTAATGGTATCCTGAACAGCAGTAAGAATCACAATCCATCATTCATCCTATCCACCGATGATGACATCATTTCGAAGCCTCCCATGTCAATAGAATCAATAGCAAATATGACGAAAGCAATGAATGCAGGAATCTTATTTGCAGGCAGCAATAACTATCAATATCTAATGGTGCCACATGAAATTAGTGGAACACTTATGGGACTGGCCTGTGTCTGGGATAATGTCAGCCAAGTGCAACAGCATGATATGGATCAGTGTCGTGCCGCAGGGATAGAGTCGCAGCATGCAGATATTAGCCATGCACCAATGAAGAAAATGTCGAAGTTTTCAAAATTCGACACAGAAGTTGACCTGTCGGCATGTGAGAACAGTATAGAAGATGTGGATGAGATCATGCACGAACCGAGGGGGTCTGAATTTGAACCACTTCTGTGGAGCGATCTTCTTCTACAATACAACAATTGCATTGCTCAAGATGAGGGTGCGCCTTCGCCCATTATTTTTGCTACGCACCACTTTCGTATAGCTATTACCACCTTCTGGAACAAGTGCAAAGGACAAGGAAGCAGATCTGAAGACATACAGGACTTGATTAACCTCCTTCGTCAGCCCATAGACGATGGCGATAAAGGTGTACGTCTATTACAGTCCCAGTCCGAGTTGGCAGTAATGCTTAAAGCCCGTCCCAAGGAAAGTTTCAACGATAGAAATCCAAACTTAGGTGGAGATCAAGTACCTCCAAAGCATAACGAATTCGTAACATTGATCATTGTACAGATTCTGATGCGCATTCAACTCTTTGCCATGCACACTGATAACGACACTGACAGAAAGATTTTCCTTCAAACTTTCTCTGTGGTAGATTTAAAAGATGTCCCTGCAAAAAAATCAAAGAAGAAGCGAAAGAAGCAAAAGCCATATACCTTGCAGAATTTTACCTCCGAAATATGTTCTCTTGCAGAGAAACTTTCTTTTATCCTACCATCACCGGGATCTTTTGCTGCCTTTTTCAACGAGCAAGTATTGAAACCTTTTCTGTTGATTGCCCCCGACCTCATTTCTGATATGGCTGCCTTCTTTGAACTTGATCTTTCTCATTATGAGGATGGCATTGAAGCTACTCTTTATGATGAAGATGGTGAAAGTGATCAAGCCATCGTCGACGGCATACACCCATCATCGCCTGGTCGGAATTCGAACTCTCGCTGGTTTGAAAAGACGATTCTTCCAAAGGAAATGGGCCTTGCTGCGAATGATGTACCTTTATCAGCTACCGAGAAATCTTTAAAGCTGCCAGAGACTGAAGATAAGATTCTTTTCAAAAACAAAATGGATCTTACTGTCAAGATAAATCGAGCAAACCCATTGCTCGCGGATAGTAAGGGCAGATACATCGGTCGCCAATTTAGCAGCAATTATTTTAGAGAAGTGAAGGTGACAAAGTCTCTACTAGTAACAAAGAAAAAGTCACCTGCACAAAGTGATCAAACTCCCGAAAAGCAAAGCCCGGAATCCTTTCTGACAAGAGTGTCCGAGACCCCGCAAGAAAAACCTCGTCGCACCATGTCACTTGGACTGGCTACTAGTATCGGTGCATCTTCTGCTTCCTTTCGAAAAGCAACATCAAGACGGAGTGATATGTTTGGAAATTCTACTAAATCCAAGTCGAGTACAGATATGCCTCCTCCAAAAGGTAGACATCCTCATGCTGGTGTCCTGGCGGCACTTGCTGCCATGAGAAAGAAACGATAGATTACTTGATTATACATTTGATATGTTTATGTTGTGCTTTTAAATTTCTAAAATCATAGTATATGCACTACACAATAGTTTTTTAGAAAACTTGTTAACTTCCCACAGATGCTGTTGTTCGTATCCTTCATGTTTGACCAATCCCTCTTAAATTCGTCTCAGTCGTTCTCTCCCAGCCGCCGATAGAAGAGGCTTTGGCTAGAACTTGGACTTGCGGGCGATTCGTAAGATGCAATTGAGGAAATTGAGCTATTTATCACCTTTTCACGAAGAAAATGTTTCGTCATCTCCAAATTTTCAGCATCGTCTACAACAACGCAAGGTGTGAAAGTCCACACTTCCAAGTTACAGACCTCAAAGATCCCATCATGGCTACCAGTCAGCTTTGGATTCAAATACGTCCCACTTGGCGAAGAGGTTCCTTGCTGCAGGTCGTCATGAAGAGCGAACGCGAATCCCAATTCTAATTGTTCTTGTGCATTGCTGAAGATCTGTTCTGAAAACGCCTCGCTCCTCATCCTCTCGGCATCAATTTCACCGCTGCCTACTCCAAGAAATTTTCTAGTGCAAAGCTGGTAGCAAGAGTTCAATCTTGAGCTAGGGTACACATCAACTTCACTTTCCATATGAGCTTGTTCATACAAACAGGAGCAAGGCCTTGCTCGTGTATTTCGCATTTTCCACACAAACGATTCGCCACTTCCGACATAGTTACGTCCAACCTGCCAAGGAGCAGTGTTAAAGGAACCAAACACGTCTCCTTTTGTTGTTTGTATGGCAATGACTGTATATTCTGCAGCTCTGGTATAATTTTGCATAGTATCTAAGCTAGCACCATCTCTGACGAGAGAGTACTTCAACCACCAATTATCGGCCGATAATGATTCTGGCAAGAAGTTCATGAGCGATTCCATCAAGGGCGGAGATAGCACATGTGGTTGGGCTGTCAAATCATTTGCAGAGGTTCCGAGAATTTGAAAGGTCTGCCGATCTTCTTGATCCAAGCTTTGAACGTATGGGTCATAGTTGAATCCAAATTCTTCCGCGTATTCATCATTCATGACTTCCCACGCATCAAAGTGTTCGGCCGGTGAATCGTCCCATGTTGATGCACTGGATCCACTTCCATCGTCACGATCGGGTCTCACTTCGCATTGGGATATGTCTGTCCTTTCAGCAGTAGCTGAAGAATCAAATCCACTAGTGGATGATGCCATTGACGAATCACTTTGCTGATTATTAAAAACAGTCGACTTCATGTCTGCATTCGCATGATTTTTAGTTCCGGACTGTACCTGCTGGTGGGGAAAGAAAGGTGATGGAGAAGGAGGTGGAACAACTGCCGGTATTGGTGAAGAAGTAGTCACACCCTTTCCGAATAAGGAAGATCCCTTTTGGATTACTTTTCGTAGAAGGCCAGTTTCATGTGCTTTCCACAGGCCTACATGATGTTTGGAATTCCGACGTCTTCTCTGCTGAAATTTTCTTTTGCTACTGGCTCTAGTAGAGCTATTTCCATCATCATGATTGTTCCAATTGAGTACTTCGCAGGTTGCTGGATAATAAGGTGTAGATAGAAGAATGTCCTTAGTTAAATTCCTAGAGTTTTCATGGTGGTTGGTTAGTGTGGGATCGATCAAGAGAGATATCAGAGCGGACTTCTCGTTTTCTGTGAGAGAAGTCACCCTGTGCATAGTACTAGGAGTAGCATGAACTGACTTCTCCTCTTGTAGAAGAAACGAGTTCCGCTTCTTCGCGTTCACCACGGGTTGTTTGATTCTGCGCTCACATGAAGTACCCGGTTCTTCTCTGTGATTATAGGATCCATCATTCATCATTTTCTTTGGTAGTGTCTGTAACTTTTTGTTTTGTTCATACTTTCATGGGTGGAAAGCAAAGTACATGTTACGATGCATTTCGCCAATACTGACCCAGCAAAATCATGGGAAAATGTTCGAAAAGAATTGTGAGGGTGGTGTTCGGGTTCTTGTTCGTGTAATCAGTAGGAGGTGTCAAGGGGGGTGTTCTGGTTTTGTGTCTTTTCCAGAGAAAGACAGAGAAAGAAGAAGAAAATGATAAAAAATGAAGGCGGAACAAGAGAAAGGGGGGAGAAAGAAAATAGGGGGAGATATAATGGCCTTTATTAGCCGTTGATTAAAAAGAAAAACCTTCCAAAACCACCGTCCACCACGAGCGCGTCCACGTTCATGGTTCATGGTACTTACATCTACTGGTGTTCAAAATAGGTCGCGACCTATTAAATTAACAAGGCGATTTCATCGCGGGAAAAAGACCACGTAAAAAGTGCTAACAAAATAGAAAATGAAAAAATGAAGAGAAAGACAGAGAAA
>Ga0306864_1000796_pt1 | contig 13921 bp, 7 predicted proteins | sample AntRauTorckE5430_FD_190448 | JGI IMG/M metagenome (GOLD analysis project Ga0306864, IMG submission 190448) | Saline lake microbial communities from Rauer Islands, Antarctica - Metagenome Torckler E5 #430 (v2) (version 2) | ecosystem: Environmental > Aquatic > Non-marine Saline and Alkaline >...
GAGATGTTTTTTGCGACAAGTGTACGCAGCAGCGCGTATTAATACCTCCCACAAGTATCGTTCTTCAGCCAAAAGGCGGAAAGAAGATAACATCCAAAGGAAAGGTTTTACAAAGTATATCCTTTCAGACAGATGCAGATCCTGATTGTAGGATAACAGTTATGAACAATGGCCAGAATTTGAGCAACGGAAGCTATAAAGTGATAGGCCCTCCTAATGCGGCCACATTCAATCAATCTACTTTAGAGCAACATGATTGTTTCGATACAAGTCTAGAGGACGATCTCTTAAGTATGTCTATTGATTCTTCAACGGGATTGTCATTTGCAACCGACACCACGATGTCAAAAGGAATCCCACAGTACTTACGACAAGATTCAATTCTTTATGGAAAAGGGCTTGAGCAAAGGATGAAATTAGCACGGGAGCCGCTAAGAGTGTGCCAAATGTGTCACGATAAATTGGCACATCTTCAGGAAGAATTGAGGAATAGCAACTCGAATGCCATGAAATACAATTCCATCGATCCGACTCATATCCAAAGACTCTTGAACAGTCCAGTTGCATTCACACTGGGTCATGAAATAAGAAAAGCGGCTTATACTTTAAATAATCTCCTCCCTCTGCCAAAGAGAATGAATTCTTTTGTCCCGATGTATGAAAATGGTTCAATGGGGTTAGCCAACGCAGAGAATTGCACAGATATGTGTAAAGGAACTGTAGGGAATTTTGCAAATCTGGATGGAGTTCGGATACCAGCTAAATTATTAGCACAGGCAAAAGGGGTTGCAGTGATGACTGTGGTCAAAATTGGAATGGGCTTTGCTGGATTTGAGTTTGGCACTGGACTTGTGGTTTCTAGACTGGAGCCTGATAGATGGTCTGCTCCATGTGCGATTGGATCTATTTCCGCGAGTGTGGGTTCAATGGCTGGGTTCCAATTATCCGATCATGTCTTTTTATTAATGACGGATGAAGCTGTGGATATAATGACATCCAATGGATCAATTCAACTTGGTGTTGATGTAGGTATTGCTGTAGGACCGCTTGGACGCGCAGCAGAGGCAGATTTACAGATAGGCCCAAATATGAGAAATGATGCGAGACAAAGGTCCAAGGTCGTTCTTGCTCCAATATATACGTATTCGCAGTCCAAGGGGTTGTATGCTGGCATTAGTCTAGCAGGCAAGGTAGTCATAAATCGGCATGAGGTGAATGCAAAATTTTACGGGCAAAAAGTTGATGCGAAACATCTTTTGACTGGTATGATTCCTCAGCCACCAGCTGCACAACCGCTCTATGATGCTCTCAGGCGCTGCCATGTATATGCTGGGGTGTCTACACCGGGTAGAAGCTCTACTACGTTGTAAATAGAGGTATCGGTAGACTGCCTTGCGATCGCTAAACTTCATGAAAGAGAAGGATCACGCACTGCGTGTACATTCTAATTATATCAAATGTTATTAATTTGTATGCTCGTAAATAGAAGTATTGATAGACTGCCTTGCGATCGATCAATCGTGATGAAAGAAAAAGGACCACGCACTACTGTGTGTACATTAAAGTATATCAAATGTAGTTAATTATTTGTGTGCTAATTATGCTCTATTCATACACTACACCTTGTTCGTATTTTTGGAATGCTTGTGCAAGTAACAGTAAAGTTGTAGTCTCCAGTCTCCCCTCTTAGATTCATCCGTGTATTGTTTTGGTTTTGGATCATCGTCATAGGTGATTGTTCTCTATGATCTTGACAAAATTTGGCATGCTTCACAATTGCATTGTACTTTTGGTCTTTATAATCCTCCTCGTCCGAATATCAAGTGTCAGAGACGTAATCTTTCAATGACATTCCTTTCTTCCATAGGAGCATTGACTAGATTCCCTTTGTGCAGCTCTGGTCCTTCACTGCGTCCCCGATCTTGTATGGCAGCAGGGGTAAGCTCATACTAGAAACTAGTCCCATTTGTGAGAAGAAAACAACCACCGAAATCCCATTCCAAAATCTCTGCTAGTTTCAAATTCTCCGTGAATGCCAAAGAAAGCAACGAAGCCATAACTCAAAACAAAAGATTTAATCCTGCTAAAGTGAATATCGAAATCTCTTGAATAACAGCAGAGCGCAAAGCTGGGTCCGCAAGACAAGAATCTAGTGCCTCAGAAGAGCAAGTCTCAGGGAGACTGGAATTCACAGCACGGCCATTCGTCATCTTTGTCAAAGCGTGCCTTCAACAAGTCCTCGTCTTTGACGTCTTCGATGCTGCCAAGGAGAAGGAAAAGCTTTGATTTGGCATTGTTGCTCAAGGTTGCAAAGAAATTGATAAACAATACAGGATGTTCGCCACAATGGCAATGAAATATGGCTTAAGAGCACGACGGCAGGATAACAGATAACAGCAAACAGTAGCGTGAACGCGACGTATTAAATCTAGTTCTACTGTTCTAATAATGTAGTTTCCAGGTTCCTGTTGTGCTGTGTAGACGTTACTTAGTCGTTATTTTAGCCAGTTTGTAACGGCGCTTTTGAGCCCCAAACCCAAACCGTGAACCATCCACAATGAACTATTATTCACCACTGCAAAACATGCAATCAACAATCAATCAGCAGTCACTAGTCTAGAGCTGTGAAACCTAAAATTAATTCTCAAATGCCAGCAGGAATACCAGATGTTTCATCTATTCTGGCTTCTCTTCAGAACCAGATGCACTATGGAATTGATTACTTGAGCATTCCCACATTTGGTCTTGTAAAAGAACACTATCTTGTTGCCTATGCTGATGTGCTTCAAGCCTCCCGCTCAACCTACGCTTTCGCAGAGATCACCTCCAAGCCCCTTGCCATCATAGTTTCCTTGATAGCACGATATTTGTGGACATTACTAAAAATCGTTGCTGAACATACTGTGTACCATGCTGTACTTGCCATGAAGGAAACGTGGCAACAAATGATGTTTGCGTCGAGGTGGTTTGTTGCATACCAAAGAAGTCTCACAGCTGCTGCCATCTACATGGAAATGCTGTTCATCTTCCTTCTCATTGGGATGTACGCCCTTCGAAAATACATTAAGAAAAAGAAATATGTTGAACGAGTTACTAAGTGGTATCACAGAAAAAAATATATCACCATTATGAAATACAATTATTTGGTTGATCAAGTTGCGAAAACGTCAATCTTGATTGCGCTGCTATTGCCGCACATGATATATATGGCAGTGGTTAGCCTTATCAAATGGTTTCTTCCATCAGTTATTGCATATTTCGCCAACAAAACCCCACTCAGTGATGTGATTCGCTTTTATGTCCCATTCCTCAGAACCATCTGGGTGATTAATCAATGGCGTAGTTCTGGCGTCGAAGTTGAGAAATCTATGGAAGAATTTACAAACAATGGAAGTACACCAGCGAAAGGAGAGTCGCATGGTATTCTTTCAATGTTTCGGAAGAAGCGAACTGAGAGTGACTATGAGAAAACCATTAAAAAAGGGAAGCTCAACAGCGCAAAGAAAAACAAGGATTCATGTAACAAGAAGCCTATAACTAGAACTCGGTTATCCGATGATCAAAAGCAATTGGTCGAGAAAGCTTCACAGTTACTGCAATATTGGGTTGTTTACGCATTGATTTCTGCTGTAGTGCAAACGTTGATGCTCTTACCCGTGGTTAGCAGCCTTCTCTCCAATATCAATATCACGACACAACGGGTTTCGGTCTTGCCTTGGAAGCAAAAGAAAATGTCATGGTTGAACCGCATCAAACCATCGCGGGAACTTTATCAAGAATTCGAACTATTCTTTTTTGTTTGGCTACGGCTTCTTCCTACCTCTTTTACGAATGCCTCTAGCGTCTGTGACGAGAAAGGCGTGAATCATAAAATAGCTGCGTTAGAGAATCCAGAGAAGTTGCGCAGAAGTATGACGATTCCATTATCAACTCGTCCCATCGATATTATTTACGAAAGGATTTCTCCAATTATTGTTGCGTTAGTCTCGTCGTCATCACATTTGCTTCAACAATCAGCGGATGGTAGCATGTCCACAGAAGATGATGGTGCACAATCATTTGTTTTGCGCGGGGTTGCTTGGTGTAAAAGTCTTCTTGACGTTATGGTGTGGACCAAAATCATCTCTGACGTGACTAGGGGAAGGATCGTATCGACGTTAATAGAGTGGACAGATCTCTTGCCTGCCATGCTGACTATAGTTATGCCCGGCTATTTTACAAGATATGGAATCATTTATGTCTCTTTGGTTGTACCAAGCGCCAACTCTTCACAATGTCACCAATCGCTGAAGAAATTGACAACGAATACTGAGACAGTGAACAGGATGACAGTTGCGTTGAGATTTTTGAAATACTGGGTTATCCATGGATTGCAGTCTTGTCTTCTGTCCACCTTTGCTCCTGTGTTTGCCTGGATCCCCTTGAGCACACACGCAGTGCTCTTAGTTTGGGCATACGTACAGAATGAAGGAATGACAAATCGCCTGTATAATGCGTTGGAATGGGATTTAATTGCATTTGGGCTTCTAAATGCTCATCCTCATCAACAGAGCGGTGATATCAATGATACTGTTACAATGAAGGTCATTAACTCAATTGCGAAACGAGTCCCCTCCACGGTATCCCATAGTTTAAGCCAGACCTCATTACCTGATGTTGCCGAGAGCAATGAGAGAGATAATGGGGACGACATGCAGAAGGGAAAAACAACAATAATAGAAAATAATCCAGATACTGGCAAAGATTAGAAAGCAAGCTCGGAGTCGTTAACGGTGTAAGCGAAGCTGGAAAGGCTGCGCAAGTGCAAAGCGACGCAGAAAATGAAGTGAAATGGACAGAAACCACAGAAAATTCAAGATGTACTGGCGAAAAGAAACAGATGGACTATGCTGTCAATCATTGCGGGCGATTGTGTCTGTGTCACAGCAGGTCACAGCAATATCCGTACAATATATCGTAAATAGAAAGAAGATCACTTCGTTACAACGGGTCTAAAAAGGCCATTTAGAATAAAATAAAGTGCGGCCGTCGTGCCACCGCATACTTTCTTGAAGAAATTGACCTTTCAAATGAAAATGTCCGTTTTTCCGAGCTCACAAGAACCACTCACCACCATACAAGAACAATGAAGAACATCATCATCCACCAGAGAATTTCGGAGACAAACAATTCTACCAGGTCATAATTCACAAAATACAAAAACAGCACTACTCGACCACAATTTACAAAACACATCGTAAAAAAATTAAAATGCTTAGCATCCAGCTCAAAAGCTTGGGAACAAAAGTTCTCCACCATACACCCGCACTTGGAGCAGTATCTCCTGCCCAATTCACTAAGTCTGCAACGCAGCACAATGCCATAATACGAACTAAAACGCCGACAACGAAATTTCTCTTCGCTAATGCTGCTCCAGCTCTAGCACCAATAAACCATCGCTTCTTCTCTGCACTCTCTGTTCCCACAAGAGATGAAGAGCAGGAAGAAGATGAAAGACAATTTAGTGCACTCAGCCCGAATCTTGTGGAAGTACTTCGAGCTGAGTTTGAGGTAAGAGAAGTATTCTTCAATTTGTGAACATGATTGATTACATACTGTTACAACATCAAAAACTAATATCATACTTTATATCATCATGCAGTCTGTAGATATCAACCATGACGGTAAAATTGATTCCAGCGAATTGAAGCAACTGCTTCGTAAGCGCCAGAAAGTCTTCAGCGAGTCGGAGATCCTCGAGATTTGTGAACTTTTTTACGTTCGAAATGCAGGAAAAGGAGTTCCAATTGATGACCTTCTAGAAGCTGTAAACAGCACCCTCATTAGTGACGGAAAGAACAAGGCTTCTCCGGGAGGAGGTACCTGTGCAGCAGAGTACTACTACGATTTGAATCATCACCAATGGAAGAAACACGAATTGGACATTGCCATTACTCACATCGAGCCAAAAACCTTCTCTGACAAGGTAGCTTACAACGCTGTCAAGCTTTCGAGGTTCGGGTTTGATACTGCAACTGGCTGGAACAATGAAATCACCAGCGTGAGCAAAGTACTACAACGTGTCATCTTCTTAGAAACAGTAGCAGCTGTTCCTGGAATGACTGCTGCCATTATTAGACACTTCAAATCTTTGCGGTCCATGGAAAGAGATGGTGGTCTTATCAATATGTTCCTGGAAGAAGCAACTAATGAGCGTATGCATCTTCTCACTTTCGTAACCATGAGAGATCCAAGTCTCTTCTTTCGTGCTTCAGTAATTGGAGCACAATTCGGTTTTGGCACTGCATTCCTTCTTGCTTACATAGCAAGTCCCAAATTTTGCCATCGCTTCGTAGGATACATTGAAGAGGAGGCGTGCTCAACTTATACAAAAATCATCGAGGCCTTGGAAACTGCACCTGAAGGCAGTGAATTAGCCAAGTGGAGTGCAGAAGGGGCACCAGACATTGGAATTTCTTACTGGCATCTTGGCGAAGATGGTACAGTGCTTGATCTGATCAGAGCTGTTAGGGCTGACGAGGCTGAACACAGAGATGTGAATCACTCTGTGGTGAACATGCAGGATGGAGATGTTAATCCACGTTACGATCCTACTATTCGTCTTGACTTAGCATTGAACAAATATGTAAAGGATATGATGACAAGACCAAAAGTTGAAACAGCATAAGATTTGGATGTAGCAAGATAGGACATAACTTGCAATCATTAAAATAAAAAATAATAAGCCTCACTAACTGCGTCTTTTAGAGTTTACTTGGTGGTGCTCGCATCTTTGCATACATTTCATCTATTTGGCTTTGAAAGTGATTTTTTAACTGCGGTCGCTTCAGTTTAAATGTAGGAGTGGTCAAGTCGTCCTCAGCGCCAAATGGTTTAGCCTCCAAGTAGATAGCCCGAGGTGTTTCAAATCCATGCAGTCCATTTTTCTTCGCAAGCGATTCAATCTCCTTCGTGATTTCTGCATGGAGCGCTCCAATGTTACACAGGGCCTTGATGTCGAGGCTAGACAAGGATGCATCTCCGTTATCTTCTGCCCACTTCTTTACTACATCTTCGTCTGGTACAACAATTGCAACCAAGGCGCTTTGGAATGAGTCGCCGTACACGAAATTTTGCCCGATGAATAAGGATTGGTTTAAAACGTTCTCAATTTTTTCCGCAGCGACGTATTCTCCCTGGCTTAGTTTGAAAATGTTCTTTTTACGATCAATAATTTGAAGGCAACCTTCCACAGTCCACAAACCAATATCTCCGCTCATCAACCAACCATCATCAGTGATTGTTTCCTTAGTCTTTGCTTCATCCTTGTAATACCCTTTGAAGACGCTTGGACCACGAATCCAAATCTCTCCTCGTCCTTCGCACGGTTTGCCACGGTGAATCTTATCAGTACTTAAGTACCCCATCTCTGAAACGTCGACAAGCTTGATTTCGACAGACGCCACGGGTCCTCCAACGTGCCCAAAGGTGCCAACGTCATCTGGATGGCTCAGTGTCGCCGCTGCGGCCCCCTCCGTTTGACCATAGCCTTCTACAACAGGAACACCAAGCATGCAACGAAAGAATATCATGACTGGCTCGGACAAAGGAGCAGACCCGCTCACCATGAATCTAATACAGTCCATACCCAAAGCCTTTTTGATTTTATTGAATATCAAACGATCGTATAAACCATGCTTCAGATGACCTTGTTTCAACCCTTCTGTTTTTGCTTTGAGAGCTGAATCAAAAAGTTTTTTTTTAATTCCACCAGCTGCGTTCATACCAGCCATAATTTTGTCGTGAATTTTATTCAGTACTCTTGGAGCTACAGGAAGCATTGTCGGCCGACAAGCCTGAATGTCTTCCAATAACTTGGAAGGATCTCCACGGAAATAACCAATACTAGCTCCACTCATGAGCATCTGAGACTGTACCACACGCTCGAAGATGTGAGGTAGAGGTAGATATGATAAGTGTCTATCAGTTATATTTGGCAAAACATCAAACCCTGCCATTCCAGCAATGGCGCTCAGCATGTTTGTATGAGAGATTAGCGCTCCTTTGGGGTTTCCAGTTGTACCGGATGTATAGCAAAAGGTACAAATATCATGTCCGGCAGGTGGAGTATGCTGATGTCCTCCCTTCTGAGTGGACAAAATCATTGCTCCAATTGATTCAAGCTGGGCAAGCGATACAGCTTCCAAACCAGCACTTTCGCAAAGCTGCCTAGTTTCGGGCAACACTCCATTAATAACAATGATATGTTTGAATAGTTCGCATCCTCCATTCATCTTAGCCTCTACAAGCTTGGATACTTCGGCACGAGTACAAACACAAGCAGATAAATTTGTTTGATTAAGGACAAATGACACGGATTCGGGACCAAGTGTATCATAACAGGGAACAGTGGCACCGCCAATGGCATAGACAGCGTGTTCTGAGAGAGACCATTCCATGCAATTTTTCATGTAAATTCCCAGTAGTTTTAATCCATCTTCATTCGGTTTGATAATATTCATGGAATCCATTCCAGCAGCTAAAGCGTCAACTCTCGCAACAACTTCAGTGTAGCTAGAGTAAATGAAAGGCGTCGCCTGACCAGTGGTGGATACTGCACGGAAACCAAGGCATGGTCCAAGGGGATTAATTGCTGCTCCACGACGGAGTACTTCGTAGAGGGTTTGGCAACCCCAGTGTCCTAATGAGGGAGCAGCGTCTGGGTTAAAGCCTCGATGGATGGGAGTCGAATTCTTTGTGGCAGTATTGTGGAGTTGCATAGACCATGATTCGCCATATTGCTTTTCTGACATGTTTCTGAATCTAGTTGTGGCTTGTTTGTTGGTACTGTACCTGTTTTGTCCGTTATTGCAGCGTCGCGTTGTGTGTTCTGTTTTCTATGTGTGTTACTTGAGGTTAGGCATCATCATCATCTATTAAAAAATCTTGAAGGAGGCGAGGCCTAAAATCACAAATTGATGGGCGGCGGCGGCACTGCGGCGGCGGCGCGTCAACTTCTCCGCCCATGGATGGATATAAAATATTATAAAAAGGGGAAGAAGAGAGAAAGACTACTGACGAAAATATCTTCATCTACGTCATCAATCTTTCTTCAATATTGAGCTGTCATACCATGACGTCACGGCACTTTTCAAAGTTCTGGAAGCCACCAGAATTTCGATAAACAGATGGAAGGTGCCTGGGTGACTAGGTACGAATGTAGTGAGTGACTAAGCCAAAGGTGTCAAAAAAGAATAACATTTCATGACAGGACCCTCCGATGTACTCGTCATACTCATAAAATACTTCCCTTCGCATTTATACATTATAATTTTCTCAATGAAATTCAACCACCTTTTAATACTTTTTACAGCTGCTTTGCTGCAAATGGAAGTTTCTTCTTACATAACATCGGGACTCCCAGGGCACAAACATAGAGCATGGCTAAAGGAGATGACCATTGAGGTATGCGATACAGCTCATGGTGAACTCAGCCAAGAGATGTGTAACAAGACGCCTCAACTCCTCTCAGCTTGGGCCCAAAACCCCTATGTGGCACACACTAAGGCCAACATAAGTGTTGATATATTTCCACATCATGGGAAGGAATGCGCAATCCTCTGTGAAAAACTTCTAAAACGACTAGTGGATGAAAAACGGGCAGGAAATCCGAATGCTGTTGCAAATACACAGACTTATAATGCTCTCGTTGATATATGGTCTAGATCCGGCGAGCGTGGAGCTGCAGCTCAAAGAGCAGAAGAAATAGTATTTGGCATGCAAGATGCTTACAGCTCGGGACAAGAAGATGTGCAGCCTGACTTAGAGTCGTTTCGCTTAGTACTTAAAGCCTGGGCCCGAGCTAAAGATGAAGAATATGCCCCTCACCGTGCACAAATACTACTGGAATTAATGGTGCATCTCTATGAATCTGGGCAGAATACGAATTTAGCCCCAGATGCCGATTGTTTTGATATCGTGTTGAAGTCATGGGCGAATAGTAAACATGAGGATGCACCACAAAAAGCAGAGAAAGTGATCATATACATGGATCGCCTGCACCACAATGGAAATGAACACGCCAAACCCACACGAGATCATTTCAACCGGTTAATGACTGCTTGGTCAAAGTCGAAGGAAAATTGGACTGCAGCTCGACGGGTTCAAGATATCCTGAACCACATGATTTTCCTATCTAAAAATGGGAAGGACATTGATTTAACACCCAATATTGTGACTTATTCTAACGTCATCGCAGCTTGGGCGAAATCTAGAGATGATGACTGTGGAAGAAGGGCAGAAACTATCCTGAAACAAGTTGAGCATAAGTTCAAGGTAACTGGTGACGAAGATCTGTGTCCTGACACTATTATGTTCAACCTCGTGGCTGATTCGCATGCCAAGTCTTCATCAAATAAATCGCACGAAAAGGCACGCGGTGTACTAGACAGACAAATCAGCCTTTACAAAAGTGGAATTAAAAAGTGTAGACCTGATGTGTACAGCTTCACGTCTGTCCTGAGCTCTTGCGCTTGTCTGCATGGATCTGCGAGTAGAAAGGAAAAACTTCGTGCGTTTGAGATTGCTGTGGACACATTTTCTGAAATGTCTCAATTCAAGCTAGCTCCAAATCGAGTGACCTATGGTACAATGCTGAAAGCGTGCAGTCGTCTCTTACCAGTGGGTAATGATCGTGTAAAATTCACTAGCGATTACTTTCGTAAGGCGTGTGAGGATGGCTGTGTTGGTGACATGGTCTTGAATCGTTTGGAGGCTGCAGCATCGGCTGTGCAATACAAAGAACTAATGCAGGGATTGACAAGAAATACATTGCCAACAGAGTGGACATGCAAAGTGCCAGAGAATGAAATGCATACGAGAAAATTGAAGAATCATTCATCAAAAAAGAAGAATATGAAACCAGAGATGAGCCCCTAGAGGAAAGACATGAATGAAAATACTGTCCATGCGGGCAAACGATATTGAAATACAAATAGTGATACAACAAAGAGTACATGTAAACTAGCTATAATCTATAATAAGTGCTGTAAAAATCCACTCTAGAAGTAACAAAGTGGTGAAAACATTGTCTGTCTCATTATGTACTATGGCAATAGAATTTTACAACAAAAGGGACTCCTCATCGTGGAAGCACATATCTTTAGGGTTAAGGATGATATACAGACACATAAAGTGCTGTGAAATGCTTTAATTTTGGCAGTCATAATGGCTGATTTTTACGGTTGCAATTTGAAATTCCTGCTAAGCCCGGTGGAAGATGTCCTTTCAAGTTCATGATGCATTTGCGGACGATGTCTCTGTCGAGTGATTGCCATTGCTCGTCAGCTGAAGACGCTACGAATGATACTTGTGAGAGGATCACATCCCTGACTCAAAAGACACGATCAACCGTCATCGACTAGAGAGGGGCTTATGATCAAATGCATCAGACAAGGACATTATTGTTGTACGTTCGAATGTTGTGGTGTCGCCAAATCTACTCGTAGCTAATTTCATGAGGTAAACGGCTTCGAAAAGGGGCTATAGTTATGAATTTATTTGGCAAGATCTGTTCCAGAATTCCATCTAAATTTTTCATTTTTGTTTTTATACGTATTCATGAACTGATTAGAAAATGTCTCTTTTCAGTACGTTTAGCTGAAATCTGTGTCAATCAAATGTTCGTTAATTTTTGTGCAGAAAATCGCCGTTTCCAGCTTTAGCGAACAAGAAAGGAAAACCACAACGACAACTCCTGAGCCTGACCTCTCACATTACATTAACAATTATCACACATCCCGCTGACAAAGAGATTCCTGTTTCTTTGTAATCGCAACAAATCTTCATTGCTAAAGCAACAAAAGCACAAGTGACTGGCACCTCGACGATAAAATGTATCAACGAAACACAAATACAGAAAATGATGTAAAGCATGGCAACAGTCGCCGTGCACTTGGAGTAAGTAAAGCAAAACCCATGAGAGATAATGTCCTGGCTGAAGTTGAGAGGGAAAGAGATGTGAAAGACGTTGCAGTGCAATAGATTCACCCACGGATGGGATCGGAAACTCCGTTTCGGTACTCACATCTCACATACATCAAATCTGTGTCAAAAAAGACACAACTCCGAAGTCATGTTCACAGTCAGGACGCACACTCAATTTTACAAATAACCAAAAAAACGCAACGCAACATGCAATGTTACATTACAGATCCTAACTCGTCGTCTCCTTGTCTTCCGTTATTTTTACCACTTCAGGATGTTACCAACTCGTCTCGCGTGATTCCAAATGCAAATGGAACAAAGCCTGGGCAGGGATTGGTTCAAAAGAAGAATCTGAATAACAGTAATGTTCTTCCACGTCAACCACAGGCTCAGCCAGCACAAAGTGCTTTTGTTCAACAGCCCCCTTCAGCTTTTCCCTTTCAGCGCCAAAATAGTGTGGACACCAGAGAGTCGTATCAGTACACTGGACAGGTGGACAATATTGATGAGCGTGATGCCAATGATCCCTTGTGCGCAACCGAATATGTGCAAGACATGTACGAGTTTTTTCGTTTGAAGGAGCAATCTACATCAGTGCGTCCAGTGTACATGGAAAGTCAGCCCCACATCAATGAACGCATGAGATCAATCCTTGTAGATTGGTTAGTCGAGGTCCATCTCAAGTTCAAGCTAGTACCAGAAACTCTCTACCTTACTATCAATATCATTGATAGATTTTTGGTAAACGTGCAGGTAACTCGCCCGAAACTTCAGCTTGTTGGTGTCACTGCGTTGTTGATTGCATCCAAGTATGAAGAGATTTACCCACCTGAGCTTCGTGACCTTGTTTACATATGTGATCATGCCTATAGAAAGGAGCAGATCTTGCATATGGAGGAGACCATTCTGAAAAGTCTGGAATACAAAATCACAATTCCAAGCGCCCATGCCTTTCTCGTGAGATACCTGAAAGCTGCCCACGCCGACAGAAAAATTGTACAGTTGTCGTGTTTCATCCTTGATGGGACTTTGCAGAGCTATAATTTACTTCACTACTTGCCCAGTCAGCTTGCTGCTGCAGCTGTGTTGCTTGCCAGGAGAACTGTTGGTAGAAATGCCTGGAGTCCGACTCTGTTAAGATATGCTGGCTACTGTGAAGAAGACGTGATACCTGTTGCTAGAGCAGTGCTTTCAGAAAAATCATCGGCATCACAAGAGTTGCGTGCTGTGAATAAAAAGTACTCGAGCACAAGATACGGCTCTGTCGCTAGCACACCCCTTGACTATGATTTCTAAGAAATATACTGGAATTGGGATATTGGTATGATGAGGAAGATACTTCTTTACTCTATCTGAATTGAACGCCCTTTTATCGCTATGAAAGCATTCAAAGGATGTGCTCATTCAAATATTTATCACACACAAGTTGATAACATATAATAACCTGACTTTTATTGGGAGAATACTTTTACCTTGTAGATAGTACCAATTACGATATATTATTTATAAGAAATTTACTGGGATGAGGAAGATGCATCTATTCCATCTAAACTGAACGCCATTTCATCGCCGTGAAAGCATGCAAAGGATGTGCTCATTCAAACAAGTCGATAACATTATAAATAACCTGACAATTATTGGGAGAATGTTTTTTCCTTTGCATGTACGACTATGGTAGCGTAGTTCTCGTATTCGGAGCACTTTTCAAAAATTTAGATTTGATAGCTTCAGCGTGAGGGTTACGACTATTGTTGCATTGTAGGCTTACTCTCTAGCAGTTACTATGGTAGCTAGAGAGATCTTCTCAGAACAAAATTAGGAAACGGCCAGATTACCAGATCTTCTCCAGAAAGAACTTACACATCACTAATGCTCAGTTGGAGACGGCAGTTGGCTCCATCTTCGTTACTATCAGTTTGCCACTACGTAAATACCTAGGTACGCTCTAGACATTAAA
>Ga0306864_1000798_pt1 | contig 13899 bp, 11 predicted proteins | sample AntRauTorckE5430_FD_190448 | JGI IMG/M metagenome (GOLD analysis project Ga0306864, IMG submission 190448) | Saline lake microbial communities from Rauer Islands, Antarctica - Metagenome Torckler E5 #430 (v2) (version 2) | ecosystem: Environmental > Aquatic > Non-marine Saline and Alkaline >...
TGGTAGGTGCTTTCAATAATGCTGCCATGGATGCATGGTACTGGACGGATTCTTGAATTTCCTTCCATCTGGTACAGGAGAATTCTTTCACTTCCGAAGATGCATTTGTAGCAACCAGCCTTGTTCCACTGAAGGTAGGCGCAGACAAGAAGTACAAGAAGAACAACAACAACAAGATGAAGAACATGAAAATGAGATCAAATTCCGAATGAGCAAAACGATGAGAATAAATTTCAGGATTACTCACTCAGTCGCATGCATGGATCCGCTATTATCAATTATCCAAATTCTCAGTGGGAAAGAGGAACAATTTTGTGCAAGTGCCTGTGAAAGACCTTCGTTAAACCCTTGTTTGCGAAGTTGGTCTAGTTGGCTGTGATCTAGAACGGCTTCTTTCTTTCCATTGGATGGGACTCCCTTTGGGGGAGGAGGAGGCACTGGTACGAGAGGTGCAGTCGGTGCGGTCGGTGCGTTTGGACCCATTGGGACATAGATGTCGTGATCTGTTTCCATGGGGACGTGAATATCGTAGTCTGGTTCTGCCATTTGGTATAATTGAATATGTATGTATATCTCTGTATATCTACTGTACTGTGTATAGTATATACTGTATGTTACTGATTTATGTCAAATGAATTGCAGAGGGTTGCCTGATGCCTGATGCCTGCTCGTGCTATGACTTCGTCACATTTTCTTCCACCGACAAATCACACACAAGAACATTCACGATCGAATTTCAATTTGAGATTTCAGAAGGAGAAAGAAATCCGTTGGTGTTCTCAAATCGCTGAAAAGGCCTTTCTGATGCACGATCGTTTTCGTGGAACATCTCAAAGAAGCATCATCTCTCTCTGCTATTTAGCGATTGAATCTCGACCTCTCTCGACCCACGAACATGAAATAAGCATTCTGCGATCCACGAGTCCATCCGAGTGTAGATATTAATTATCCAAACGATGAACACTAATACAGTGCCAATACCAGTTCCTGTTCCCGTTCCAAATGGTCCTCCAGCGGCAACAGCACCTCCAGCCATGCCAGCTTCTAGCGCTTTCCCTTCATTCAATAGACTTAGCGAGCTGAATTACAGTCAAATCAAGTTATTGAAAGAACAGGGATATACCCAAGGTTTGATAGACATTATTGCCCAAATGACAGAATACTTTCCTCATCGTGTGTGGGTAGTCGATAACTCTGGCAGCATGAATAAATCTGAGTACGTATGTAGATATGCACATTAGATATACATATGTACATGTACATGTATATACAAATATCCTTGTTTCTTTATTTCTTATCGAAGTTGGCTTACCATTCGGGTTATCTCTTCTTTTTTGCATCTTCACTGCAGTGGTAATCGTCTCATCAATACAAAGAATAGCAGTCAAGTCCGTTTGGCACAATGTACCCGTTGGGATGAGTTAAAAGAAACTGTCAACTACCATGCACAATTATCAGCCCTCGTTCAAGCTCCGACCACATTTCGTCTATTGAATAATCCGGGGATGCACGTCGGAAGTCAGGAATTCAGTGTTGCGGACAAGGGATATGATAAACAAACGATCGAGAAGGATGTAGAGAATGCGAAACGGATCATGGCCAATGCTTCGCCATCGGGAGTAACTCCTCTCGCAAGGCATGTGAGAGAGATTAGGGATTCCATACTTCCAATGGCAGATGATTTGCATAATCAGGGAAAAAAGGTTACAGTGGTCTTGGCGACTGATGGACTTCCTACAAATGAAAGAGGGGTCGGTGGACTTGACGAGAGGAATGATTTCACAGAGGCGCTCAGATCGATGGAAGGGCTTCCTGTTTGGATTGTCATTAGACTTTGTACCGATGAGGATGATGTTGTCGAATACTATAACGACATCGATACTCAATTAGAGTTGTCAATAGAAGTTCTTGATGACTTTATCGGGGAAGCCAAGGAGGTATATGAACACAATTCATGGCTGACGTATACTCTTCCAATGCATAGGATGAGAGAAATGGGGATTCCACATCGTCTTTTTGATTTGTTGGACGAACGCCCTTTCACTCGCTCCGAGCTGAGAGATTTTTGTTTCCTTTTGTTTGGACAGGGGGCGTTCGATGGCGTTCCTGAACCAGAAGAAGATTTTCCTGAATTCATCAAGGCTCTTGACGCGATTTTGAAGAGAGAGAAGGATCAGTGGGATCCTGTGAAGAAAAAGATGAAGCCGCTTTTGCACCTGAAGGAAATGAACAGAATTTATGGTAATTCTTCTTCTTGTACAATCATGTAAGGATTATGTAGGTGACATTTACTTGCGAAGATAATTATTAACTAGCATTTTGATCGGCATTATTTATATTACATAGTCAAACAATTTAGCTAGTTTCCCCAGATTTCCCCTACATTAATATAGTCAAACAATTTAACTAGTGTCCCCCCATCTGCTGATATCATCAAAACTTTCAAGACAGGGCAACCAATGATGTGGCGAATTTAAGTCATTGTAATTGCTATCACCAATTGATGAAGATGCACTTGTTTTAAGATTTTGCCTGCCATCAAATGGAGATCCCTTCAAATTAGGACTTGAGAAGCGTGTCGAACGGGTTGGTGAATATGTCCATGCAATAAAGGGACTTGCACTGTCTTCTCTTTGCTATTTTTGGTGATAGTCTGACAAAAAAGCGCGACTTGTGGGGCGCCTCTTGAGACGGTTATGTCCCGAAGCTAGCAAAGAAGGGTTGATGTTATTTGTATTTAACACAGTTGCGCTACTTGCAATGATGGATGTGTGGTTCCCATTTTGACACAGGTGTTCAGCATAGTATGACCCTTTTTGACGGTAATGTCCCGGACCTGGTAAAGAAGGGTTGATGTTATTCTTCGCATTTAACACGGTTGCGCTACTTGCAATGATGGATGCATTCCCAGCATTTTGACACAGTTGTTCGGCATAGTATGGCTTAGTTGAAATTTGGTTGTCAGCTCGCTTTGTTCTTGAGCGAGGATCCTTGAAAGTTTGACTAGAACTTCTTGTACAATTTGCTTTTGGCGATAACGAGCTTCTAGTATCACATAGGTAGTAGTCAGGGGGAAGAGCACTCGCAGCATCTCGAAGTACCTGACTAGTTTTCTCCCTCGCAGTAATATCGCCAACGTCGACCCATTCCTTAGTATTTTGGTCCTGCTTTAGGAATCTTCCAGGAGGGTCTAGCTGTCGGACTCGGGTTACCAAAGTTCTTGATAGTTTTGACTTGTGCAGCTTGCCGCTCCTAGAATATTGTCTAGCTTCACTTCGAGCGAAGGTGCGAAGTTGCTCGTTGCCAGGATACTTGTTGTTATTGCCTCCCCTTCCCAATAACACATCATTGTAGTTCTTGACGTGGTACTCAATTATTTCCTGCTTGGAACTCGAAAAGGATAGCGGTCTATTCTGCTGGTAGGAATATATTACAATATTGGTGAATATACTCATGGTGCGTGTGAGAGACTGAGCTAGGAATAGAGAGCAGCAGACCGCTGAAATTACTTACCATAATCACGATCTAAATCCTGCTTTTGTAATTCTTTATGCTGATTTTAGCAATCTTGCAATTTGTTGAAAACGAACGTCACTAGTAGTAGAGTAGTAATTTGCTCTTCACCTAAGTAGTTCTTCTGTTCTTTGCTGTTTGTAGATCTATGAAATGGGAGAGATTAACAGAAGAAGAAGAGGAACGAAGTGCTAGAATACTGGGTCTGCTGATTGATTGGATTGTGTATTTGATTAGCTTCCTTGTTGATTAAAAAGGTGACGAAAGACTGAGTGGTTCGATTGATAATCATAAACTAACCGACAGGATGCGAACTGATGTTGACACCAGGACATCAGGAAAGTCATTGGGAAGAGCGGTCAAACTTCCCATCCTAACTTCAAGTCATCAGGAACACCATCTCAGGTTCTTTATATTTTCACGTGACGTTATAATTTCTGCTTTAGGATCATGTTTGTCACACTCAGATTTGAATTTTCAACGACGTTTCAGAACATATTTTCAAAAACTTGCAGATGATCATGAAACATGATGAAGGGTTTAGCTCTCTATTATAAAAACATATATCATTAGTTCCGATGTTCACGATTGCCAGACAATGTTCGTTCTTTGAGGAAGCGGTAGTAAAAAGAAGTTCGTAGAATCATCCTAACAAATTAAATGTAAATAGGAATAGGCATGATGGCGGCTAAATAGTAAAGAAAGCAGATGCATTCAATTTGCTCTTTTATTTGAGCGTGCCAACACAAGATCCCAGCATGCATGCATACCCATAACAATAGCCTCTCTTCGTTAAAGAAGCTTTACAATATCCTAAATGAGGAGTCGTCGTCGCCGTCTCGTATTTTCCATTATGGGGGCAGTAGGACCCCCCCCTACATCATAGTACTTCCCTGCATCATATTTCTTACATACCACTAAGCCCAGCCAGACCTACCAAATGCTTCACAATACAATTTTATCTGAGCTCAAAGGAAAATTCCAACAAGAGTGTACCCTAAAAGATCTAAATTTGGTAACGTATAGATGTAAGAAGATAATAAGAGAGCTCCTCCGATAGAAAGGAACCAACTTAAACCCAACTAATCCCTCACATCAAATTGCTAATAGTCGACCATGCAACTTTTGAAATTTGCTGTGGTGGCAGCTGCAAGAATTCTTCCTTATTGAATTGGCTGGAGATCATTGACGATGTTATACATTATTATTCAAAATAAAAAATTAATCTTTTCGTCATGAATATTTGTTAGCATACCATATTCATCATATTCACGGTATTCCATAATAGAGATTTGAAAACACGCAGAACAAGAAGAAGTGCAGTAGACCTACCAACATAGCCCACTATTGCATCTCTCAATGTCAGCGTGCCAACAAGCAGACACACTTTAACCCAGGTAATAGGACGCTGGCTCAAATGAAGCCCCCGAACACTCCCCAACACCATGCCTTCACCAAAAGAATCTACCGTAGTAGCGCACACGTTTGTTGCTGACAAAATTACAAATTTTCTGGTGGTTCACTGGTGGATGCTAATACAATTAAAAATTTGTTGCTATAATTTCACTCATCTTGCAATGATATCAGCGTGTTTTAATTGTTTTGTTGGAAGGGCCATTTTGTGAGCTTCCGTGAAGAAGGTGTTGTGCCGTTTTTGTGTTTTGTGGCATTGCCTGTCATTGCCTGTCATTGCCGAAAATTCAGAAAATCTCCCACCCAATCGAGCATTTTTTTCAGGAACACCGAAGATCGAAGATTGTTGCCCTAATAAAGGAGCCTAAAAACGGCACATGAAACAGCAGCCAGCAGCATACAATAGCTAGTTATTCAATCGCACCATACAATGATAGCATTTTCATCACTAAGATCATGCTTACTAATATCTCTCATATTCATGGGAATAGCACGGGTAGCAGATGCTCTTCCAATGAAGCCATCCCTACGCCAAGAACGAATGCTTGAGACCACTCATGGGACTGGTGGGGATAGGAGGACGAAACCAATTCTAGGAGGAGATAATTCTACATGGTCTCCTACGACTGACGGCGGAGGTGACAGCGCCAACGAAACAGAGAATGAACCTGTTGAAGACGGTGTCAGTTCGAATAAAGCAACCCGCAATGATGATAACGGAAATACCGACGAAAATGATAATACCCTCGATGCTGGGGACGGTACTACCGTTGATAACGATGAAGTAAGCGCTGCACCTTCAACGTTGACTTCGCCTAGACCCTCGCCAGGAGAAACGACATCACTAGCGCCTACAATAACCGCTACAAATGACGATGCTGGAAATGGAAATCCGCCGACAGAAACATTAGCACCTACAAAGACTCAAACGAAACAACCCACACCTGCACCAAAGCTTCCTACAGCCTATCCCACCAAGAATCCAACGAGGATGCCATCGCCAATGCCCACGACGGAAGCTTGGGGAGACAAAGTGAAGGATGAAACAGAAAGAATTAAGGTGCTTGCAAGCGACAGAACAGCAGAATCTTTTGCAGTAGCAATTACATTTCTGGGGATTATTGGTATGCTTGTAACAGCGCATAATCTCTTTGAAAACCCAGATGGGCTGTGCGCAAACTTTTGTCGTCTTTCTCTCAAGATTGCATCTTTGATATTGAAGCTAGTATGCTTTCCATGCAGGCTTTGTTGTGGAAAGTACAGCGGTTACTCAACTTCTGATCCAAAGAATAGGACTCTGTTTGTGGAAGAATACACCAATGACCTAGAGTTGACATGAGCAGAATTGTTCGATACTATATACCAGAGGAAATACAATAAATTATAATTAGGTCACATTTTCAATAATCCCGAGAACAGGATTTCAGTTGTGGAAAATATACCAGTGTTGTGTCGACGAAGCAGAATTGTTCAATAGCATACACCACAGGAAATACAATAAATTAATTCACATTTTCAATAAATGAATATATCTTGAATATTATTATGATCTTTTCACTCGTTTCCTAAAGCTTATTATTGAGCTGACGCATCGTCTTGTTCATCTTGAATTCTTTGCGTTCATTCAAAAGATCAGTAAATATTTTGGAAGTAGGTTCTTCCTTGGAACTCCCCAGTCTGATGGCTGTCTGCATGGGACCGCCGTAGCTGTAGTCTTCGATAAATGCAAACAATTCCCAGTCAGATGGATAGGCTTTGAGTGCTACACAATCTTCCCCTCTCGCACTGAATCGTGACAAAACATATGTTTCTTGGAATCCTCCTCCTTCACAATCAAAAATCTGTTTTTGCGCCAACTTCTTGGCATTTGGAGCCAAAATATTGAATCCCCTGAAAAATGAGATGGGTTCGGATGAGTCAAATGTTTTCAGAAAGGTAATCGCTCTAGCAATGTAGCGTGCGACTTTACCAGCCATGTGCAATATTAAAAAGTATTGATGGAAGATTGCATAACACGATTACAGAGACAGAAGAACATACCATGACTCCACATCTCTCCAAAATGGATTGACGATGAGAAACAATCTATCTTTTCCAAAAGATAGATTAACGTCTCCAATATCCTTCAAGTACTTCACATCAGTATTTGGAAATACCATTGCCTGAACATCACCACTTGGACCCGCTGCTGCTTCAGCAGTGATCAACGCAGTTCCATCAAAATCCCAAATGTTCTGAACTTTAATTTCAGGAGGGAAGGCTTCTTTACCACTCTTCTTCTCTTTCTCTGTTTGGATGGATTTCGCAGGGGCACGAACTTCCCGCAGCAATGCTTCAGTCAATGGTCGACCTGCCTCTCTGTATATTTGTTTCTGACCACCGGGCCATCCGTTTTCTTCCTCAGACGGTGTTATTGCAGCTCCTTCCTTGACGAGCGCCAGCCTGACAGTCTGTCTCGTAATCCCATTTTCAAAGGCACGTTCAATCGCCAAGGCAGCTTGACGAGTCTGCTCCTCTATTGTTTCAGGGACGTAAAGCATGGTGTTTGTTCTTTTTCTATTGGGTTTGGGTTTCGCAGCAGATGCAGATGCCATTTCCTTTTGCCTCGAGACGAGCATATCTTTAGCCTTCTGAGCTTCCAAGGTTACTTCTTCAATAGATTTACCCTCAAGTGCAGCGAGCTCTGCACGAATTTTTGCAGCTTGCTGCCTTAATTTCTCTACTTCTGAATTAGTGTCATCATTGGAGGCACTTAATTGAGTTAGAGGATGATTCGACATGAAAGGCATTGGCGTCGTAAATGCGTTCCCTAAAGAAGAATATCCTGCTGCTGAGATGAGAAAGAAGATTGATTTTTTCATAGTAAAAGATTGGGTGCTTCTATCAACAGTCAACAGTTGATGTGAAATAAGATGGTTTGATGAATGGAAGGAATTATGTGCCAATGAAAGATTCCAAAATGATTGACTGATCGATGAGTAATCGACTACGGTGGTGGATGTAGGTGGATGTCTTGTTGTTACAGACAGTCGTAGTACTCTAGCTAGAGTTTATACCACACGGTATGTGTGTGTATCTGTATTATTTTGTGGTGTTGGGTCTTGGGTGTTGGTGGCTGGTGATGTTGAAAACATAAGACACAAAAGTGAGTCAGTTCTGCCAGTAGCCACCATGCTAAATAGCTATTAATACTCATAGGTTTAGAGCTCTTGTTTGGGGCTTCGGAAATACTTCGACCAAGTCATTTCAAAATGTCATGACCAAAGACACAAGCATCAACATTTTCAAGTGACACTACACACTACCGGTACACTATACACTACCTAGAAACGTTTTTCGCTTTTCGCCTTTGTTGCTGAATGAAGGAAAGAAAAAGGATCCCATTACCGGAATGGAACCTAATGACACAGAAATACCGAGGCGGCCTGTTGCTGAATCGCTATGCGTCTATGATTTCTTCGTAGATTTGCCGCACCCTGCAGCATCATCGAAGAATGAAAGAGCAAGCATCATTGAACCGCCGGGAGAATGCCACCCTGGAGTTGTTGAACTTTTTGATCCAGCAAACCTTTCAAGGATTGCAATATTTGCTTTTCCGGATTACAATCCTGAGAGTGACAATGGTAGGTGTTTGAATTATCTTTAGAACAATTGCCGCGATGCCAAACACTTGTGTTCTCACATCTTTCACCACTCACAGACGACCAGCAGAAGCAGCAAGGAGGAATTCTGAATAGTCACGACCACGACGTGTTCGCCACAAATGCCTTTAATCTCACATTTTCAATGCTCTTGGATAGCGGGGTACGGGTGTATGCACATGTCTTACGACATTTACCTGTTCATCATCGCACGAAGACGCGGCTTGATGTCGGAAGACGAGCAGAGCGCGCATTTGTTATCTTAACTCGAGCTGTGGGAGGAGAAGAGTTTTATCGATGCCTACTCAAGTAAGTTTTTATTGTTTTGATTCTTGAATATGATCCGAACAATATTCTCAAATTTCAATCCACGATATTCAACTGTAGGACCATTCAAGCAATTTCAATTCAGAACCTTGCCATCGCCGAAGTGGATAGGAAACATAATATTCTGACAGCATTTTTACATGCAGTATACAAGCGTCATTACCTACTACGGATGAAATGTGTAGATAATCTTGGGAAGAATTCGATGAAGTTGCTGCCAGAGGAATTGAAGAACTTGTCTATTCATGGGACAGAAATGTATCATCTACTATTTCGTGATGAAGACGAAAATAAAAGGCGTATGTTTATGAAGAAGGACGTGGTATCCTTCAGGCTTCCACAATCGCTACAGCCAGGATATGATGCGAACAATTTTTCATATGAGATTGAAGATCAAGATAGTCCAATGTTGCCATTGTTACGATGCCTTGGGACAGGGAAAACTATTCAGCTCCTGGGAGCCCTACTTTGTGAAGTTCGCATTATTTTAGTTTCAAAATATGTCGATACACTATCGTCGTGTGTTCGAGCGGCGATGGCGCTTCTTTCACAGGGTCTATTGGTCTGGAGACATGTATCAATTTCGGTGCTGCCTCCACATTTATTTCGATTCCTATCCGCAGGTGCACCTTATATCGTTGGTGTTCTAGATCAATATATCAATAAGGTTGAAGAAATAAGAGGTCTTAAAGACGTATTGAGCATCAATTTAGATACTGGATATATGAAAGTCTACAACATGGACGATCCAAAACAAACCATGCCAGATCTAATGGAATCAGCGAAGGGTGCTCGCAGGCAGAAAAATAAATACATGGGAATTGAAATGCTCGCAAAAGATGTCAATGAAGTTATTGAAGCAGACAAAAAACTTTGGACTCCACCTCCCGTTGCATTCGAGCTTCCAGATGCGGCTGTAATCATCAACAATCACAAGAAAAGTTCACAGATGAATCTTGGAAAGGTTGCCTTGGATAAAGAAGTTATATCCGAAAATGATCATTTTTTCGGTGCCGCAGAACTATTCGTAAAGTCTATGAAGGTGTCATCCAATGCTACTGATGAGAAAGAAACAACTTTACTAGTCGCTACGATGACAAATAAAACTGGAACAAAGGAACTTGTTCGCACAGACATGGCAGCAAGACCTGTCACGAAACGACCTTTCACAGTGTGCAACAATGAACAAGGGGAAGAAATAATGAGAGCGTCCTTGGTTTGTTTCTTTCTCGAACTGTATGGTGATATTGGCATGTATTTGCTATCAGCTTCAAAGACGACTGGTCGTGGTCTCAAAATTGACAAGAAAAAGTTTCTGCTACGTAAAATGCAAATGGGCGTAGTTGACCAATCTCCCATGTGGCATGTTCTGAAGACATTCAGTCGTTTGGTCATGTTTGAACGTTTTGTATACGGTTGTATTGAAAATGCAGAGCGGCGCAAAAAAAGCAAAACTCTTCTCGACCATGTTCCCATTTTCTCCCTTTGCCAAAAGCATCTACGAAAGAAAAAGAGTGAATTCACGACCATGGATATCCGCAGAGTGGTATTTACAACAATGGAAGGCTGTCCAGCTCATAAATTTATCGAGAGAACTGAGAATGTGAGAGAATTGGCCCTGGCTCTCACAAGTGACAAGGCATTTGAAGGAAATGAAGTAGGAGATATCAAACAATTGATGCAAAGCTGTAAAGAATGCAGCTCATCTTTTAATCAAGTTGTTGCTGTCTGTTGGATGCGAGTTGGAGAGACAAGATCAAATTATTGGAAGCATGTCCTTCTTGGTCTCAATCTCTTTAAAACTTTAGTTCTCCATGGTCCGATAACTGCAATATCTGCAGTAACTGATGGAGTTGCTGATATATATGCGCTTCGTTTTTATGTCAATAAAAGTGTTGAGGCTGAAAAGTTTATTCAGATGTCGGCACGTCAGCTCTATTATTTGATTAATCACATTGCATTGACAATTGGTCGGAGAAGGAAAGCCTTGGCAAATGATGTGCTTAACCAGCAGTCAGCGGACGAATCTGCTGTATGGTCAAATTACTTAATTCGTCGACTTCCCCTAGATATTGGGTTCAAGGAAATTCATAATATGTTTTCACCGTCCGAGAGCGCCATCCCAAGAATCATTGTCAAGGAGAACAATCCTATCATTGATCCCAATGTTGAAACGATCAACAGGAATGGAAGAAGCACGAACAAAATAGATGAACAGTTACACGGCCCTGCGTTGAAGATTGTCCCGAATAGAAGGCCATCTATCCGTAACTTACCTTCGAACATGCAAGGTGATACAACCACGGAAAACAAACCACAAGATCACAATCGTCAAGAAAAGAATCAGTATAGGTCCTCCCCACACCGTCCAGACACAACCTCAACTCGGTCGAATCTAAGCAATCGAATAGTAAATAGCGAGGTTGCCTCATTCGGAGTTCAGCGTGGAATAGAGCATAATACTGAGCACTCTTACAGGAGGGACTCTAGTCGAAGCGGGGAAGTTCCAGACCGCAACTCGAGAGAGGAAAAAAGGATACTTAGTCCAAATGGTAATATGAATTATGACCGACACCAAGGTGGAAGCAGAATTCTTCAAGATAACAGAGCAATCGACCGACACCAAGGTGGGAGTAGAATTCTTCAAGATAACAGAGCGATCGACCGAGATCAAGGTGGGAACACCATTCTTCAAGATAACAGAGCGATCGACCGAGATCAAGGTGGGAACACCATTCTTCAAGACAACAGAGCGATTATTCGAAAAGCGGTGGACAGTAATGGCCAAAGGAGAAATTTGAGCCTCGAAGCTTCTAATTCAAGTCAAAGGAGAAATTCGATCCGGGAAGCTTCTACGAGCGCGACGAGTGGAACTAGATCCAACAAGTTGATTGCAAAGAACAAAGGTCCGTCGAGAAACAGCAGAATCCCTTCCGACAATGACCTACAACATATGCGATTTTAGTAGATTTGATGAACCGGTGGGTGATTCGATTCTACTTTATTGTTCGGAACACATTTTGTGTCCATATTAGAAGAATCGCATATATTTTTAATATCTCATTACTTTAAACACAAGTAAAGCAAATATGTTGTAAGATGTTCAGACAGTACCGGGCATCATAAACTTCGTAGCAAAGGATTCAACTTCTTCTCTCAATTCATCAATGGAGGTTCTAATTTGTGAATTGTTCTTCACAATGGCAAGAAAGTCTTTCAACATCGCCTTCTTCTTTTTCAAGGCTTCTTGGTCACCATCCTTTTGTCTTGATTCCAGATCATCTTGCGCCAGTCTCTGAGCTTCAACTGCAATATTATATCCTCTATCAAGAAATCCAGCTACAATGTCAAAGTCCTCTTCATCAAAGCCTCTCGATGTCAATGCAGGAGTACCCAGGCGGACGCCACCTGGATTGATTGCTGACACATCTCCAGGAAGACTATTCTTATTCGTTGTAATGGAAACCATATCCAGGATCTTCTCCACTTTATTTCCATTCATACCCTTTGTGCGAACGTCCCATAAGAGTAGGTGGTTGTCAGTACCACCTGTTGCAATTTTATGACCACGCTTGACGAGCCCTTGTGATAGTGCCTGTGCGTTAGAAATTACATTCCGTGCGTATGCCCTAAATTCTGGCGTGTTGGCTTCTTTCAATGCGACAGCAACTCCTGCAATTTGATGATTATGAGGCCCACCCTGCAAAGAAGGAAAGACAGCTGTGTCGATCCTATCCATCAAATCTTTTTTACCAAATATCATTCCCGACCTGGGTCCACGCAGTGTCTTGTGCGTGGTACTTGTCACAATATCTGCATAGTCAAATGGACTGTCGAGGCATTTGCCAGCGATCAGACCCGACGTATGCGCCATATCCACCATGAACATGGCACCCACTGAATCTGCAATCTCACGGATGCGCGCATAGTCCCATTCTCGTGAGTAGGCACTCGCACCTGCAATGATCAATTTGGGTAAAAACATCTTGGCCCTTTTCTCCATATCATCATAGTCTATCAACCCTGTTTCCTGATTCACTGTGTAAGGCATGCTTTCGAAATAAACGCTGGTAGCGGAAACCTTTCGTTTGGATGTCTGAAATCCGTGAGTTAAGTGCCCTCCACTTGGCAGGTCAAGCCCCATTATTCTATCGTGTGGGTTGAGAAGGGCTGTGTATACAGCAAAATTTGCAGGGGATCCCGAGTACGGCTGAACATTGACACCCCATTCTTCAGGCGAGAGATCATAGAGTTCGAGAGCTCTATTGATACACAGTGTTTCGATTTGGTCAATGTATTCATTCCCACCATAGTATCTCTTTCCAACTACGAACGCATCAAGGAAGAGGAAACATTATGAACAGTGAACAGTGAGTAATTGCCTTTGATGATTGCAGTGAACAACTAATGCTGAACTGAAGCCAACGCACGTACCATTTCCTTCGCTATATTTGTTCGTCAAGCAACTGCCGAGCGCCTCTCTTACGGAAGCACTAGCAAAGTTTTCACTGGCGATTAATTCGAGACCAATCCTTTGCCGCCTATCTTCATCTTGAATCATTTCTGCCAATTCGGGATCTAAGGACGCTAGAGGTGACTTTCCCAAAGAGGTGGCACTTTCTACTTCAGGGGTTGATTCGATGGGAGAAGCTACCATACGAAGCTGTTTCCATACTCTTTCTGACGTCAACCGGTTCGCGTTCACGTTGAAGGCACTTGTGAAAGCTAGAAAATTGTTGATCAACAGCATAGATGCGCTCACTAGCATATATTTTGTAGCCATAGTTAATATCAGTGTCAGGAAATAGTTGGTTTGTTTGTTATGCAAATGAGGAGGTTCATTTGTATTGTGTGTGTATCTGTATTGTTGCTTTTGTGTTATTGAAGTTTCTTTGTCCGCACAGCGTCAGCGGTTGGATGCGAACTCTAAAAACCTCAGTCTCCTGCATCATCACGGTTTGTTTTCATTATTTGCAATCTTTTGCAATGATCTAAACGATGCGAA
>Ga0306864_1000799_pt1 | contig 13894 bp, 11 predicted proteins | sample AntRauTorckE5430_FD_190448 | JGI IMG/M metagenome (GOLD analysis project Ga0306864, IMG submission 190448) | Saline lake microbial communities from Rauer Islands, Antarctica - Metagenome Torckler E5 #430 (v2) (version 2) | ecosystem: Environmental > Aquatic > Non-marine Saline and Alkaline >...
TCAAATCAAGGGAATCCAGACGAACAATGGACCGTGTGTTGAAGCTAATGCAAGTACAAAAGGTGCAGTAGACTCGGGATTGATTGATACTGTTAGAGATTTGGCCCAGGTTTGTACCAGGGTCAATATTGCAGCTGGAGATAGAGTTGGCGAGCTAGAAGTCCAATTGAAATTCCTTGCACACTCCATGAATCAATTGCATGAAATCTGCGCCGAAGATTTATCTGAAGTGTCCGGGAACTCTTTTACTCTAGAAATGATGGAGGAAGGGACCACTACCCCGATCAAGAAAAATAAAACTCCCGTAAAGGTACTTTACCTGGAGAAAGATGAAGATGCTGTGTCGCCTACAAACACAGATGCTTCCCTGGTACCGCCACGTGACAAGACACCTGTCAAGGTTGTCCGCCTTCGTACTCAATTGTTTGCCGCAGAGGAACAAATCAATGCAGTCAAAGACGAAAAGGATTCCCTTTCCAATGCGTTAGATGAGGCTAGACATCAAATTGATCTCTTGACTTCAAATTTCCAGAACGCAGTTACAGTCTCAAAGAAATCTGAAGAAAATGATGAAGAGAAGGCCACACTTGAGCAGTCGATTGCATTACTTCGGTCTCTCATTTCAAAGCACGAGCAAAGAATTGAAAGTCTAGAGGATGATAAAGCGTATTTGTTTGATGATGCTGTAGCTCGTGGAGACGAACTGGAGGAGGCAAATAACACAATAGAGTCTCTGCACGAAGAAGCCCGTGATGCTGCTACGCTGCTGCAATCACAGACAGGCGAAAAGCAGGTATTGCGAGTAGAACTAGATAGCATCCAAACCTTGAGTCAAGAATTAAAGAAGAACAAAATCGATCTTGAAAGGAAATTGACTGCAGCGAATGACACCATTCACATTCTCTCAAGCGATCTCGAACACAACAGGACGGCCATTAGAGAGGTTGAGGCGTCAAGAGATCATCTCCAGGAAGAGCTCAAGCTAGTTATCAGTGAGAGTGAAGACCAAGTGACAATGATCCATGACTTGCAGGAATCTGTCGCACAGACTACAGCTCAATCAGAAGAGTTGAAGGCATCATTCATGAAACGCAATGAAGAATTTGCTGAGGTTGTCGAAGCTAAAGTTGAACTTGAAGAAGCAAAGATTGAATTGAAATCAGTTGTTCGCGTACAGCAAATAGAATTGTCGAACCGATCGCAGCATATCCAGTCCTTGACAAAACAAGGTGGCGAGAGTTATAACAAGTTGTGTGCAGCCGAAGATGCTTACGATGCATTACACGAAGAGGTGGTAAATATGGGTTCTCAAATTGATGTTTTGTGTTTAACGAATGATAAATGCGAGTCTGACTTGGCTATTGCAAAGCAGATGATTAACGAGATGTCGTCTGATGTAAAATTTTCAAAGAAGGCTCTTGCCGATAAAGAGCAAGAGTTAGAAGAGGCAAAGAAAAGTCTTGAATCGGCTGAGGATAGGTTTGACGTCTTTGAGAACGAGGTTGAAGAGAGGAACGAGGCCTTGAAACGCGAAATTGAGGCAAAAGAAGACGAGCTGCAGAATCTCGCTACCCACTTTAGCGGCGAAGTTGAGACTAATCTCCAGGAAGAAGTAAAGGAGCGCGAGGCTCTCGTAAAAGAGTACAAGACAGAACTTGGATTTCTTACTGGAGAACTTGACGAAGCAAATTCGAGACTTGAAGAAATGTCTTCACGGTTGTAAGTATTGGTCTTTGTTGTTCAGTTCTTACAACATTGCTGCATAATATGATTTTGACTCATTGTTTTCTATTCCTCATTTAATATTTTTAGGGAACAAGTGCGCGCGAATGCATCCATCACTATGGAAGAGGTGGATAGCACAAACCATGAAGTGTCCAAACTCCGCCGCAAGAACGATTCTCTCAATCGAAAGTGCACAAGAATGAGAGAGTATGTCAAGAACTTAACAAGCAAATGTAAAGAATGGGAAGACACCTACATAGAGAAAGAGAATGTGACACAAGTATTCCAGAGAAAGTATGAAACGGCAATGTTCAAGATCACAGAATTGACCTCCCAGGTGAATAGCTCCGATTCTCTTGTTTCCACCTCCTCTCAGAACAACAGCAGAGGTGTAAGTTTGGAAGAGAAAGAAAACATGGTCTCACAACTAAAGAATGATATCGGGAAGAGAGATCGAAAGATCAACAGTTTGAAGCGCCGGCTCTTGGAGAGATCTGTGACCGACGAGAACTTGGTAGGAACTCTATAAAGAATTGAGTAATGCTCAGGTAAATATGAACCATGCAGATTTATAAGTTCATATAAGAAAGTATTAACGTTATCTAGCTTGTTGATTTTGGTGCCTATGCTCTGAATTCCTAATTATTGTCAAAATCAAAGCATCATGCGATACTTGTTTCTGAATATTTATAGAGTATCAAGGTACTTTGAGGGTCCTCTTCTTGAAGACCTTGTAGCACTGGTCACAGCGAGGGCGTCAAGGTATCCGGAAATACCAGGTCCGGAAACAGCAGAGGGCTTGCTACTATTGAGAGCATCAACATGGCTTCTTATACCATAACCAGAAACGGACGACGGGATGCTCAAAGAAAGGAGGTAATCTCCAGCCACAGATGGCGGAGGAATGGGGACAGCGAATGAAATTATTTTTGCTGGAACAATCATCTTACTCCGATCTTGAGCCGCTTTATTTCCACGAAGAATATTTGCTAGCCCTGCAAGTCTGAAACCTGAGCGCTTCTCAGTCCCCTCACCAAGCTCCAATTTGATCTCCGTCTTTTCGAAAGCGCCGTCAACCTCGACCTCAAATTTATCTGCAACCATACTATCCGAAATATCGAATTCAGATCTAATAGCGGCCATGCGTTCTTCAGTACAGAGAGTTTCCTCAAATACTGTGGCAACCTTCAGCAAGGTTCCAAGCCTGGCGTTAGTCTTTCTCTGTGAAACAATCGATTTCATTTGACTCGTCAAAGATCTACTTTGGTTTCTAGTATTGATCTTATCGACTGTATTACTCAGAGAGGAGAAAAGGGATAGGTTAGCTCTGCCATTAACCTGTTTCCCCTTGCTTGTGAGAGCAGTCTCACTTTGCATCTTATTCGAAGTGAAAAATAGACGACTGTCGGAAGCGCGCTTCTGAGAAAGAGCAGTGGGTCTAGTTTGAAGAGGATTCATCATTGATCCATTTGCTTTGGGAGTGGTCAAGGAAGCGGGGAGCCATGAAGCTTTGTTGGGCAGCTGCCTGGTGGGACCATCAGACTTGGCAGGTGGGGCACGGAACTTGAGTCCCTTATTCTTTGAGTACTTTGGTCCATTGATACTGTAAGCGTTGATCAAGCCGCATTGCAGTACAAGGAGGAGGGAGATTTGTTTTGCAAACATTTTGGGCTTGATGTTTAGGAACAAGTATATATAAGTGTCTAATGCTTGATTGATGCTTGCTTGTACCTCTTATCACCAATCAAGACCAATCACCACCTTGAGAAGCTTAACACAACACCGCGTTGTTGTTGGTTGACGTTTTGAATAAATAACTGAGATTCTGGGACTGCTCGCTAAAATATTGATAAAGGCTCTTTAGGAATTTCAATTGAATTTCCTCTCCTTCTTCATCACAATTCGTAGATGATCCAAGATCACAATCATATATCTAATAAAGTCTAGAGAGGTCGCAGCTGGTCGCAGTACATACTTAGTACGGGTATCTTCATCTTCTCTCTTCATCCATCCGTCGTCCCACATTTTCGGGAAATTAAACACGATACAAACATTCGTACCTAGAACATAACTCGATGATATTTACATACCTCTGACATCGATACACTTTTTGTTGTTAAATACTTTTTACGATCAATAATTCATATTTTTGAACAATCAATGCTGGTGGCATTGTATTATAACCCTTGAGATATCAAAACGCCTCGTAGTCTAGATCAAAATGCCTCACAGGGTACATAATATTCCTAGCTGCGATTGTCATTGTAATTGCAGAAGAATAATGCTATGCAAAATGTGAGTTAAATTGCAGCAATGCCTCTTCTTCCAATCATTACAAGGTCTCCGCCACTCACCCATTGTCTTGTTCAATTGGAGGAACCAATAATACAAAATGATAAGAAAACTACCCACAATAAACTCAGGCTTCGGATCCTGACGAAAACAATTGAGGACTTGCTTTATAGAAACGCAACCACGCTAGACTCGTACCTTCAGGAAATCACTCTAGTTGATCGAGTTATGGGTTTGCTTTATTGGGTTCAGGAACCCTCACCTTCCAACACTAACACGAAACATCAAATGTGCGCTTTCCATCCAGCTGCATGAAAAATCATAAAGATTGCTTCATAAAATAGACTTGAAAACATGTATTAACATGTAAATAATATTAGTGACATTCGCTCTTTTGAGCAGTGTAAACTTAGCGTATCTCAGAAGATTTTAACCTTAAATTGAAATGAGACGTGATGTAGTGTTTGGTGTTAAAATGCAACGGTAATTCATTTGAACAAGTTATGATTTAATCACAGTTTGAGGCTGATATAGCATCGATGGCTCTACCTTTCCAGCAGGGGTTCCTTATACCCTAATATCACGCTGTGTCAGTGATCACGAGAGAGCTAGCTAGTCAAATGATAGCTGAAAATTCTTATTAACGCTTCAGCAATAGTGATTATAGTGACTAGATTTATTATTCGTTTGACTTTCCACTATCCATCGATCGTGCCATCGTCCTCGAAGTTGTTACAAAATAACCAATCATCATTTTCCAGACGAACTCGTTTGAAGAAGGAACTCCCTTGAATCGACATTAAACTTTTCAACTCATTGTAAAATATACGTTACTTCTTTGCAGCGAAATTTCGTATTTGAGAGACCCCATCGTTCCACTTATTTTTGTAATCGGCTACATATTTTGACACATCAAGTTGTTGTGGAGTTTGTGGCATTGACTGTTGTTGTAAACATTAACATAATTAGACACCAATAAACAAAGGTGGGTCTTTCATGAAGTTAAAATAGACGACATACCTTATTTGATAGCAGCGAAGCTCTGGCACTTCCCCATAACTTTGTCAACTCTTTCTCTGCTTCTTCAGCTAATATCCATCTAGAAGATAATCGCTGGCGGTGAGAAAGCTCACGATGAATGAGCAAGAATCCAACTCCGGTAGCCGCAGATCCTACGACGAAAGATGGTACATGCATGTTCTACTGACGCAGCTGTTTCGGTTACTTGGTATTGCTTGCGCTTGCAGTTTGCACTAGTTTGCATCAAGAAGGGAACAATCAGAATTTCGTTTTTTGTGTTTGAGTTTGATTGTTGTCAATCAAGAGTTTGCTGCACTTTCAGCAAAGAAAGAGAAGGAAAAGAAGGGAAGTCTTTTAAAACCTATTGATTATCGTTTGGATTGGATGTAAAGAAAAAGCATCATCATCATACTATGCTTTCGGTGCAAATTTTGAAGACAGCAAGCAGGCTACTACGCCATCTAACAGAATGCTTTCCAGTATCTATACATTATTTTCGAAAAAGTGCTTTGTCCGCTTGTTGTATAATGATACAACAGTAGAACGTCAAAATTGTCAAGATGTCACGAGTTCAATAGTAATAAGTAAGTTCAAAATTTGTTTGACAAATCGAAGCCCTACCATTTTGTTTAGCTTTTGGTTTTATCCAGTCGCTCCAACCTTGCCTCTACCTCCTTCATGTTAACAGAAACGGTTTGAACCTTTCCAGTCAGTTGGACCAAACCGGGCTTTGCTCCAGGAGGTTTCTTGACATCCCTCCATCTGGTCAAACTGACTTTGATTGTATTACCTTGGCATTTGCTTTGTCTTGCTGCGAGAGCTGCTGCATCTTTCTTAACATCATTGTCCAATTGCTCATCATGACATCTAATCACAACATGACTACCAGGGCATCCTGCAGCGTGCATCCACCAGTCTGGACCATCTCCATGCTCTGGATTGCATGATAGATCGTCATTGTCTTCAGACCTTCTACCAACCTAAAGAACAAATACAAGTTTTAGTACACAATACTATGATGACACATAATCAAAGGGCACATGTGTACAAATCAAATTGATTACTTACCCTAATTTCAATATTGTTTTTCGAAGTATAAGTGAAGTAAGGCATCCTAGGTGTTTCTATTCTCGGTCCCTTTTTCTTCTTTGGTCCTCTCTGTTGGCGTTCTGGTGCAGCATCATTAACACCTATAGCCATTGCAATCGATGCAACATCTTCAGGAAGCACGACACTTTTCCCACTCTTGACAGATTGCAGCTTTTCCTCCAACTCTGTGAGTTTTGTCAGACGATCTCTCATGTCATTCAGATCATTCTCGAGTGTCTTGATGTCAGGGCATGCGTTCAGCTGTTCCACCGTCGCATCAGGATCACTTCGAAGTTCTTCTACGATTTCATTAGCTTTTGTTAAGCGCATAGATGCTTTACCAATTTTTTTGTGAGTGCGTAGAGTCAATCTACCGGCCTCCTTCTTTAGTTCAGTAACATCCCATGTGCTCTCCAGTGTTTTCTCACCCTCACCATCGGTAGACATGAATAAGCCACCATGAATTCCTGAGAATTTTGTATTTTGAAATAGAGGATTGTGCCCATGACTCACTTTCGGAAAAGACAGCCCTGTTGCTCGACTAAGTTTACATGTATTTGAAACAACAAATGAGGATACTAGTCGTGGAGAAAGATTCGCAATCATAATGAAAATCGCAAGGTTGCAATACATGGTATAACGCTCTTATCTCTTCTGAATTCAAGCAGTGTAGTATCAGCTGCCTATGTGTGATGATCACGGAAGATTGGTACTTTTGTTATTATTGATTGGTTGTTTATTGTTTATCTATTGTCTATTGGTAGTTTTTGCGTGTGTTACTTTTCTTTACTTCTTTTCTTCTTTTCGTGTTGCTTTGTGCGGCGCGCCATCAATATTGAAAGCTCGAGCCACGAGCCACGAACGATTTTGGATGGGCGGAGGACAACCGATCTCACTGGTCACTGATCACTGATCACACTGATCATTCATTATCAACTTCGAGGTAACGAACTGCCAACAAACATTGTCATTTGTGCTCGCATCAGTCCCTTTCTTTGAACCTGTAAAAACCTGTAAACGAAAACTAATACAGCAGAGATAGAAATGAAAGACTTGCTTTATCTGAATCTCATAATGTTTGCATTTGCAATCACATTCAGATGCAGATTTTCCACTGCCTTCACCCAACAAGTTCAAAATCCAAAAAGCCATTCATTTTTTAGAAAGTTCCATCAGACAGCAGCTTTGAACTTGAACCGTTTCCTTTTTGATCCATCAGAAGTTGACTCGGAACCGAAATCATTTACTGATCCAATAATAACAATAACTCTAACGAAAAATGACTACAGAACTGTGCATGCTGCAAAAGTTTTGGGTCTGCATAACGGCGATTCCCTGAGAGCTGGGATCGTCCAAGATGCTAATATCAACAATTCCACTTCTAGACCTTCTATTGTTGGAGAAGAGAGCGATTATTCCGGACTTATTACAGATGATGCAACTATTGAGTGGCTTCCTGAAGGGAAAATAAAGAAAGCACAACCGACCAAGAATGGTGATCCACCCGGATCTCTTAAAATTACACTCCATGGACTGACACCTATTGCAGATGAGATATCAAACATCAAACCGCGCATAAGTCTCATTCTTGCTTTGCCTCGACCCCTTGCACTCGGAAGACTACTGCCAATGATTGCACAAATGGGTGTAGAAGACTTGATATTAACGCAGGCTGCAAAAGTTCCAAAAGATTATTTTGGGTCTCATTTGTTTCGTAAACCAATGGAGATCCGTAAGGCATTGATTGAAGGTTTGTGTCAAGCTGCAGATGTCCGAATTCCTACCGTAACAGTTGTTAAGAGATTGAAACCCTTTATTGAAGATGATCTCGAAAATATGTTCCCAAAAGAAAGATTTGCCAGAGTGATCGCACATCCACAGAGAAAGGACGGAGAGCCTTCTCTCCGAATGAGCCAAATTTCATTTCCAGAAGGCATCAGTGGTGATCAAAAGAGAATTGTTCTCGCTGTTGGACCAGAAGGTGGGTGGTCAGAGCCATATGAATTGGATATGTTTAGGGATCATGGATTTCAGCAGGTCACCCTCGGATCTAGAATTCTTCGAAGTGATGTAGCCGTGGTTAGTTTATTGAGCTTGGCAGCTGATATATGTTCCACTGAAGAGTAAGCAAAGACATGTAGGTACTTTAAGCCATTGGATCCTATCCTAAATGTGAATCATGGGATATTGCCAAATAATATAAGATCCACGCGAGCGATTCTATTAAAAATTACGATCGCCCCTATCTCCCATCTTATTTCCGCTACCTTTTGGATTTTCATCCTTCCAACTATCCCATTCTCGGTCAATTTTCGCACTAGCATCCACGAGATCTGCATTATCCTCCATTCCATCCCTGACAAGATATTCGTATCGTCTTGGGGCATCTTTAGCCTTATCCTCTGAAACCTTTTGTCTCGCTTCACGCTCCATTGCCTCGTTGACCTCCCGTTCCCCCAGCTCTTCCAATGACATGGTTGGCTGATTCCACGAAGGACGAAAGACTTGCGATTGAAGTTCCTGCTTTTTGAAAATCAGCTCTCCTGTCATTGGATCCTGGAGAACTTGAGTCATTTTCATTCTTTGGTTCGGATCGGGAGGAGGAGGACGTACGAAGCCCTTCGATTCTGTTGGTGTTTGCCCCCTTCCAGCATTTGCATGACCTCCTCTTTGACGATGACGATCCATATGATCCCTATCCGATTCCGTCTTGACTGCCATTTGTAACATTTGCAATTCCATATTTGACGAATATAATTCGTCGATGGAATCCAATGAGAATTCATTCAATTGGTGCAGATACATTGTTCGGTGAAGTGAATCTTCATCATGTCCTTCAATCTCTTCGTGTTCTTGCAGATCTAATCTTTTCCTCTGTGCCAGTTGAGCATTCATTTGAGCGATTTTACTCCTGAGCTCTCTGCTTTGCCTAAACCTGGCAATTTTATCATCTCTTGATGGAGATGGCAGAAGCTTGGAAGGAGCCTCCTCTTCGGTATCAATATTAACATCAGGGATGGCAGCATATTGTTTGTGTATGTCATCGCTTAGAATTCCTTCAAAGGTATCACATCTGTGCAAGAATATGTGAAATAAATCAATGGCTTTCTTGACATTAGTATTTCGTGATGTGCTGGATGAGGTGCGAAGCTGGAGATATACTTTTGCCATGTGATATTCTACGGCTAGAAGTGGCAAGGAAGTAGACTGAATATCAGAGAGCGCTTCATTGGTTGAGAAGATGGCTGCTTGCTGGATATGTTCTTGTAGCTTCTCTAGAATGACGAGGGCACGCACAAGGGGGTTTGTCTTGGCAGGATCATTTTGGTCTTGATCTTTGTTCATGAGCGATTGCGCTTTTGATAACTGTGCAGATAGAGACATGGGATGGTTATCTTCTTGTACTTCTGATGAAGACATGATGGGATATGATGATAATGTATGATGCGCACTCGTAGTCTTGACACCGAGTTAGTAGAGATGCAGGAGAATGAAGAAGAGTCGTGCAAGAAATAAGCAGCAAGACGGACGAGAGAAATGCGTTGGGTGTTATATATATTGTGTAATGCACAAGAAGATGTGATGAAGAAGAATCGTGCAAGAAATAGAGATGTTGTTGCAGTGTTTGTGTGTGGAGAAAATGAGAAAATGAGTTGCAACCTGAAAAATTGAAAAATGGGAGGAGGAGAGGAGGGGGGAGAAAATGGAAAACCGTTACGACAAACTAGGTACTAAAAAACTCCAATCCTCTCAATTTGATTTTCGGTACCTGACTATCTGCCATTTCTGCTAAAAGTACCTGCTACAGCCTGCCACTTTCATACTTGCATACTACCGCTCTAGAAGGTCATCCAAACCCATAGACTAAACAGTTCCGACCCTTGTCATTTCCGAAAGGTACTTCAATCGCTTTCCTCTTTTCAATAACATGCACGGGAATCTCAATGGACGGAATAGATCCGCAGCGTCCTCTGTGGACTTCTACCGCCGAGTCCCTAAAGATCTCACGGAAGCCACGAGCCTAGGTGCAATCATGTCTCTCTGTGCAATGCTGCTAATGGCGATCCTCTTCTCCGCTGAAACATTTGCATTCGCAAGATCGAAAATAAGCACGGAAATCGCATTGGATGATAATACCGACCCGCAGATTCAGCTTAATTTCAATATTACGCTCTTTGCCCTCCAATGCGATTACGTCTCTGTTGATGTATGGGATGTCCTTGGAACGAATAAACAGAATGTTACCAAAAATGTTGAGAAGTGGCAAGTTGATGAACTCGGTTTTAGACGTAGTTTCTCAGGCAGGAATAGGGAAACTAGGGAGCTTCAGTATGAAAAGCACGACGAGACATTGGAGGAATTGCATGCGAACGGAATACATGTGACTGAGATTGAATCCAAGGAACATTTTGATCTATTCTTGGAAGAACATGAAATGGCATTTGTTAACTTCTTCGCGCCCTGGTGCATGTGGTGCCAGCGTCTTCACCCTACTTGGGAAAAATTTGCAGAAGAGGTTGAAGAGAAAGAAATGCCTGTTGGTGTTGCCAACATTGACTGTGTTAAGCACATTGACGTATGCAGAGCCCAACAAATTCAAGCATTCCCTGCTTTGCGTTGGTACGAGGGTGGAAAATTCCAACAACCTCAATACAAGAGTGATAGAACCTTATCAGCTTTGGTCAGTTTTGCATCGAGGAAGTTGGAGTTGAACGACAAATTCAAAAATTGGAGTTCGAATATGTCTGGAAAGACCACGCAGGAATACAGAGAACTGTACAGTGTACCTGAGAATCCTGGTTGTCAGGTCTCTGGGTCTCTCATGGGTGAGTTATGATTGCATCTTTCTCCACTACTTTGGAACCTTTCCAAAACAAATCATTTTCTCAATCAACATTTTCTGTCCTACGCTACCATACTACGTGCATGTAATGTTTTCTTATCTTAGTCAATCGAGTTCCAGGAAATTTCCATGTCGAAGCTAAATCAAAGAACCATAACCTCAATGCAGCAATGACAAACTTGACCCATCGTGTCAATCATCTATCCTTTGGAGAAATGGGTAAGAATCCAAGTAGGCAGGTCAAGCGTGCATTGAAACAGGTTCCAGAATCTTTGCAGCAATTCACTCCGCTGGATGATAAGGTGTTCCTCACTAAAAAGTTTCACCAGGCCTATCATCATTACATCAAAGTTGTCTCAACGCACCTAAACATTGGATCAAGTTCCGGTTCCATGCCCACCCTTTACCAATTCTTAGAACAGTCACAGGTAGTTGGTTATGATGAAGTCAACGTCCCTGAAGCAAGATTTTCTTACGATTTGAGTCCCATGAGCGTGGTCGTGGAGAAGAATGGAAGGAAGTGGTATGATTATTTGACTTCCTTGAGTGCGATTATAGGAGGAACTTTTACCACTCTTGGTTTGATAGATGCTGTGTTGTTCAAAGTGTTCAAACCAAAGAAACTATAAGCAAAAATTGAAGGAGAAAAAGTCTTCGAGTGAAGATTGGCAAATAATCGCTTAGAAATTTAGGACTTAAATTTACGTTTTACAAATACATTGGACTCCTTATATTTATTGGCATGCACATCAACCTTGGCTTTTTGCCCACATGGGCGCATCGGGCGAGTTCAACCATTCCTCTTCTTCCTTTGTGGTGTCTCTTCCCTTTTTCTTATTTCGGTGAGGAAACCTGCCAAAACGTTCAATAACTTCAGTATGATTTAGTAAGAATCCTTCTGTGTATTTCCAATCAATTTTTGGACAAGTTACCATTGCCTTTTCCAGAACCTGCAATCCTAATTTGTGATCTTTCAAGTCTTCTGAATGCATGAAAGCCAAAGCTAAGAAAATAGTATAAGAACCATAGAAATCAACGTCGTCAGATAGAGCGCTCGCCGCCAAATCGTTTGCAATCTCCAATGAAATATGATCATATGCAAAGGCTTCATCAGACCCCCTGAAGCAATTTCTTGACAATTGATCGCACAAAATGAGCTGAGATAGTTTTCCATCGATGGAATCCCAGATTATTTCTTTGTCGGATATCAGACTTTTCTCGCCTGCATCGCGCACAACTGGGGTGAAATGCTTGCACAATGTGTCGAAATCATCAATGCCAGAGAACCAATACGGTTCCATATCTTTGATGAATGATCCATTTAGGATATCTTTCGAGGATTCTGCTTCTAGAAAGTCAATACCCAAGAAGAATGAAAGAACGGAAGCTGGACTCCTTGGCGAAGTTAGGGCTCTCTGGATAAATGGTCGAGCGGCAAACTCAGATACGATTGCTGCTGTTAGTCCGAAGGCCATGATTTTCCTTGTGAAGTAAGCTGTAAGTAGCCGCCCTGCTCTTCTTGGTTCTTGGATGTGGCAGTTACAAGTAGTTGCAAGTACTATTGTTTTAGTGTTGTTGATTGTTGAGGATTGCGGATAGATAGATAGATTGCGGATTGCGAACTTCCCCCCAGAGAACAGAAGTGGTCCGTTGAGGAAAAAGTGGGGGTCGAGAGTCGGGAGGTGAAGGTTGCAAATAAAATCCTCTCTGTAGGTATGGTACCGGGAAATAATAAATCTAAATTAGACAAATGTATTGTGCGTACCTGTCTGTGCGTACGCATCATTATTGTTGACTTTGTTCATGTTTCCAGTTCAATTTAATATGTTGCAACTCTTTGAAGTGGCAGGCTCTAATCTGGATGTGCGTGCATTACAAAAAGAAAGAATGTTCGCCATAAATTAGACCTTAGTATAAATTTTATATGTATAATAATGGCAAAGGCGCCGCGAGTCTCCAGGTCATTAAGATCCCCTCAACGTATCCAGCCTCTCTTCCGAAGGCATGGTTTTCTTCGATTTCGTTTCAGAAATTAGAAGACACCCTGTCCATCTCCGAAAGGAGAGATGTGTCCACCAGAGTACTGCTCGTACATGGTCTGTCCAGTAAGAACTTCAGCAACCATGTTACCCATGATTCCAAGCATTGCAGCACGTCCGTTGTTGAGCTCAACATTAAGCTTGCGTGCCTTTTCCTCGGGGTCCTTGATATCGGTTCCGAAGTATCCTACTCCGTAATCTCCATCATACTTGGAAGCAGGCATCCATGCAAGTTCAACAAGAGCGAAGAAAGCAGCAATCTGTGCAAGTCCAGCAGTGGGGATGGCACGGATTCCATCAATTCCAGTGGGAACATCAGAGAATTTGAGGTTTGCGGAAGGTGAAAGGTATCCATCGAAGGTGATGTGGTTGTTGTGTACGATAACTCCTACAACAGCAGCCATGGCAACACGTCCGTGCTTACGCTCAACAGCACGACGACGCTCGAAAGCCTCGGGCTCAGATTCGAGCCATCCAAGAGGATCATAGACTCCGAGGGGCTCGGTGACTCCAAGCTCAACCTCAGAAACCTTGAGGGAGGTGGAAGCCTTGGTGGATGCAGCAGGTGCGAAAGCAGATGCAGATGCAACGAGTAGGGTGGCGATGATAAGCTGCATTGTAATTATTTGTTTAAAAGTAAGTTTGTGAGTTGGTTGAATGGTGATTGGTGATGGCAAAATACAGCAGATACCAAAGATCCGGCACGCATATCGCATTCGTATCACCCACGCACTTTCTCGTCGCTCCGGACCAGTGAGAGATACTTCAACTTGAAAGGGTGTATCGCACCCCTCTGCTAGGGGTAGTAGGAGCTAAACTTGAAATTATACAGGCCTCTTGTGGCCATCATTTACTTAAGGGAAAATTCCCAAAAGTCTAACTCCTA
>Ga0306864_1000802_pt1 | contig 13851 bp, 12 predicted proteins | sample AntRauTorckE5430_FD_190448 | JGI IMG/M metagenome (GOLD analysis project Ga0306864, IMG submission 190448) | Saline lake microbial communities from Rauer Islands, Antarctica - Metagenome Torckler E5 #430 (v2) (version 2) | ecosystem: Environmental > Aquatic > Non-marine Saline and Alkaline >...
GACCTGATTGTGTCAATGTCTGCTTTGGTAACGTCGTCACGGGAGTCCACGCTGACATTCTTTGTTGTTTGCTCTTGCTCTTGCTTCTGCTTCTTCCTTAATTTAGTATAATGAATGATGGATGATGGATGATGTATGATGGATACTAAATACTTACATAATACTGATATTTCATGCGTAATTTTATATTCGCTTTTCACTGCTTTTCGAGACTCGCTTTTCACTGCTTTTTGGTGGTTTGTTCTTCCACAAAATTGGGATATTAACCTATGATAGTTATCAGTAATAGGACCATGGACAGAAGAGTTGGTTGGCTCCTTCCTGTCGATTTTATTAGTTGAAGTATTATAAAGTCGTACAACGCAAGTTGGTCATGAAATAATATGCCGTAAAACCTGTGCGAAGTCTTTTATGTATTCTATAAGTAAAAAGGAGATTGATCAATGTAAATCCAATCGCCTCACCCGGGTGGGATGGTGGGAAATTCTTACTCGGTTCTGAGATTTCATCGTTTTAGACCTCCACTTGATGATTCTTCAAACTATAAATGGGAAGGTTGAGAAGAGTTGACATGCGCAATTCGCAATTTCTTGTTGACATCACGTGGCTGGTAATCTTTTTCAGATTACCTTCCTGATAGGGCTATCTCAAATCTCAAATAGAAAGTAGCATTCTCCTTCCTTGTCGCTCTACGATTAACATTTCAACGTCTCTAGCTGCTGCATCGGCCTAATGTATCGTACCAAAACCCAAAACTCACTTTTTGGTTCAACATATTTGATATTTGCCATTCACTAATTTCATTTCTACGCTACCATACCCTTGTAACGATACTTGCTGCCAACAAGAAGCTGTGGATCACATTGGAGCAATATAGATGAGAAGAAGAAATGGTGAGACAAGGCAGATCCTTGTAAGGGAAACAAGCCATCTCGGCAAAAATCGTTCATCTACATCTTGCAGCGCACAATTCTTTCGCGCTAAGTCACTGATCATGAGGTGGAGAGTGCAAAGATTGCGGCACAAGATCTTTTTGATTATTGGATTAAGTCTCAATTTATTATTCGTCTATGCCTCGTTCGTGGAAATTCACATTCCTGCCCAGCCGATGCATCCTCGTGTCGTTCGGATCAATGAGAAGTTCAAGCGTCGAATTACTTATGCTGAATATGATAACATTGAGCGAGAGGTAGAACCAATATCTATAGTGAAGGTGAAAGAAAACTGGGCTCCAAGTTATGAGATCGGGGACTGCAAGGCTATGCATGACTGGCAGTTGGTTTACCAGCCTGCATGTAATAACATTCATGAGGTAAATATGAACGACAATACATTTCTCGCACAAGGCGGCTTTCGGAGTGTTTGGTTAATGTCGGATGGTGCTGGATCGGAGGCTGTCATCAAGACGTTGGTATGGAAAAAGGAATTTAAGGAGAGAGAAAAAGAAAGGCATCGTCGTGATGCTACTGTACACATGATGCTACAGGAGTCCAAGCACATTCCCAACATTTATGGATACTGTAAGTAGATGCTACTCGTACAGTCTCTCCGCACCAGGTTGCAATGTGTATTGCCTTTATCAAATCGACATCAACTTTATAAATATCATCCTAAGAAATCCATCTGACACTTCCATATGATCTCTCATATTTATGCAAAAGGCATGAATACAGCAGTGTTTGATGTTGCCACAAAAGGAACGCTAGCCGATATTCTTGACGATCACGATCGCAATGTGATTTCGACCTGGACACCTTCAGATAAGCTGCGTTATGCTTGGCAGATAACCAAGGCAGTTGCCGATGTGCACGAAGTAGGTAACATTCACAACTCAGCAGCAATTGTGCACCTTGATATAACCCCACACCAAATTTTGTGGCTTGATGGCATGTTCAAGGTAAGTCTTCAATAGATCATTTGCAATGTAAATGGTATGTCCTCAAGCCATTGTGGCAGTACTACGTGTAGTACTACGTGTAATGGTAATAACAATGACGTTCTTCCCTTCAGCTGAACGACTTTAACTTAGCTCGTTTCATTACATGGAATTCAAAAAAAGAGGAGCCATGCCCATTCTTTATTTCTAAAAAAAGAGGAATACACAGATCACCAGAAGAATATACTGTTGGAAGTCCGCTGACAGAGAAACTTGATGTATTCTCTCTAGGAAATCTCCTGTGGGCGCTTCTCGAAGAAGAAGATGTTTGGCAATCAGTGGAAAAAAAGGAAGCGATGAAATTAGTTGAGAAAGGGACGTTTCCAACTATATCAAGCGATCAAAGAACGAATTACACCAAGATGGAAAAAGCTGTATATCATGCACTGAAAATGTGTCATGTAAAGGATGTGGACCAAAGAAGCTCATCGTTGGAGGTTGAACAATATCTCCACAACAAGCTAAAGAAGTTTGGAATCTCTGAGATTTGAGATTTGAGGTGTACATCAAATAATTTCACCATTCCACTTGATTCCTGGTCAGCTTACAAGATGAACTGTCAACGTTGTATTTTCAATTAAGAAAGCACTTGTAAAAAGTACCGTACATGAGGTACCATACATCAATACCTTGCTAGCTAGTGCAGGGGCAGTTTGAACTTTTATCTCATCTTAATATTGAGCGAAGGACTGTGATGATAAGCGGACCAAAGTTGCAATTCCAGATCAATGTCACTACTTCAAACTCAAATTACTACTGCTAAACCCCTTTAACAATATATAATGCACACTACACCTTACATATAGACTGAATGCAAGTCAAAGTATTTTAGTATCAATCAATCCGTTTTGTCTAAATTAAGAATTTACTCCTTTGCCGTTTGAGGTCGAGACATAGATCTAGTAATTGCAATAATCTCCTGCCTACCTAGGTACCACACTATGATGTTACAATATCACATCCTTTCAGACGTCATTATTTACAAGATCTGAGAGATACACGTAAAATATACGTCAACCTATCTGCTCTGAATAATGTTTCCAAGCTTTTGAAACAAGTTGTAACGCAATGACATCTTCCAAGGTTGTGCCTCCGGAAACGGCAATGGTTTCCCCAACGCATACAATATCCCATACAACCCACCCAATCCTCCTGTATTTCCAGCATCTCTATCTACCACGTATCCAATTGTATACCGTTCAATCAAGCCGGTGGTATGATTGATGGTCAGACTACAAACTTGGGGAGGATTGACCACTTTATTATTCGTAGCTTCCGGGGCAAACGGTGGGAGTGGCCCAGCATTGACCCCCTCCCCACGCGCAGTGTACCAAACACGATTCTGCTGTGCTTCGAGCGGATCCACGAAGAAACCATAGAATTGCGGCGTCCATTCCGGAAACGCGGTGGCAAAGTCTACAGAACCGATGGCGGATACGAAGGCATCTTTGGTCAATGGACCAACTACTGGTCCTTGGAAGGCGAATGATTCGGATAACATGTTTGGATCTCCGCCTAGGCCATTGGATGATTGTAAGAATCGTTTGGCTATGTTGATCAGTTCATCTGGTGATTTTTTTCCTTCTTGTACTATTGTCGTTAGAGGTTCAATGAACATTGGATCAGAGAGGACATCTGCGTCTGTTGTTACTGTTGCTTCTGCTGTACTGAATTGACGAACTGTGTGCCTATTTGATGGGGATGCAGACACAAATGCAGTTGTCATCACAGTTGACGATAGGGATTTGATCGCCAAGGAGGAAAGGATAGCTCTCTTAATAAGCATCATGTTTTTGTCTGCTGTAAATAATTCTTCTTTCTGCTAATAAATGATGTTGAGATTAATATCGTATCTTTAAAATTGTGAGGAACTGGTACAAAACCTCGATATCATGCGCATGATGATGAGTGATGAGGGCGGCTGGCGGCGAAATGACTCATCTATCGTCAGCAGGTTGATGTTCTTTTTTGAGTAACTTCATCTATTGGTACCATAACCTCTCTAGAGAGAGAGCTAGAGAGTTACACATTTTCACAGATTTGTTGTGACTTCAGTATCCCCCTCATCATTATATTAATCCCCTCTAAGTAGTAGATCCACTAATTATATTGCCCACCGGGCTCGAAAACAGAAAACAGGCACGCAACACAGGCAGACGCAAGTAGCAAGCGACAAGCAGTAAACTGTAAAAGCAAATCAGAGATCAGAGATCAGCCCAATCGACTCCAACATCACTCTCATCACAGCACACTAAACTACACACAATACAGTATTATTGAAAGAAAGTCCTCAACGCCCAACCACTCAGAGCAGGAAGTAAACTTGATAAAATGCAAGGCCGAGGCATAACGAACTATTCGACAAATCCTTCGCACGCATTCACCTTGCAAACCACAGAATTCGACGATGCGCTACTGAAGAGAAACATCATTACATTCGAGCAAGCAATGATGGCAAAGGGTGCTAGTCCAGAAGAAGCAACGCGATTAGCTCAATTGAAGTACGCGCATGATACAGATGGCAATCATGATAATAACGCAGGCCAGCAGTCATCCACTGGAAGTGGCACTGGAACTGGAAGAAAAATAATCGGAGCAGGTGCCGATTCGGATGAACACGATGAAGCAGAGTTGAGAGAATACCGATCCAAGCGTCTGATGCAGCTTCGGCACGGCAACGTCATCCCAATATCGCGAACGGAGTGGAATACCGAGGTGAACGAAGCAAGTCATGCGCAGTGGGTGGTCATCGTCTTGACTTCCACTTCTTCCGCGCCAAATCGGATTCCGTACCATCGCGATCTGTGCATCAAGGTAGAGCAAGATATCATTCCCCATCTAGCTGGTAAGTTTAGCGAAATTAAATGGGTTAGCATACCGAGTAAGAACGCGATTGAAAATTGGAAAGATGACAATTTGCCTACTTTATTCTGCTATCGGGGAGGGAAGATGCATTGTCAGCTAGTCGGTCTGGGTGATTTTGGAAACGTGAGCGCGGACTCTTTGGAGTTCAAGCTTGGTAGAATGGGTGTCTTGGAATCAGATATCGATGTAGATCCTGAAACTGTTGATGATCCGTGTAATAGTCGGACGATGGAGCAGCCTAGTTCATATGGTCGAAGTAAGTTCAAGGGTGGGATGGCTACTTATGCAACAACGAATGGCGAGGATTCTAGCGATTATGATGATGTTGATTGATAGTCAACATTCCATGGAAAGTGCACTTGGCACTTTGGACAAAAAGGTTGTTTTCTGTTATTGTGAGATACGTGTACTATTTCCTACTAGTAGAGGTACTAGGTATAATAATATGTGCTAGCATGAAGCATGAACGTATTTTACTAGCTAGAAAAGTATATTAGGTTGCTGATTACGGAATAGTATTGCAGTGAGTGTGCAGTCGGTCAGTGGATGATACATGACGTTATAGAGTCCTCATGATCACCTCTTCAAACAACTCCATCTTTGCAAAGAATTTAGATAAATGTATCTACTGATTATAGTTCTGTGCAACATGAGAACTTTACAACTGTCAATTCTTCCTTTGTTAGGCGACTAATCTATTTCTCCATAATTAATTCATATCTGCTTATTAGAGTTTGGAATCAAATTGTAAATCCAATCTTACCTTTAATGAGTCATTGATCATCATCATCCACAATTAATTAGAAAAACAACTTCGAACCCTTCTTCTGCGTGGTGATAGGTGGTGATGACTAATGATGACGATGTTGTAATTTCAATTTGCAATTTGCATTTTACAAAATTGTCATGAAAGGCCTTGGGGCTATAACGATTGCCTTCGCATTGTCATCATGATGCCAAATAAAGTGATTGATTTCAGTTCCATCTTCCTAATTCTGATTTCTGTTCCTTGCTGTTCCTGAAACCTGATGCCTGATGCGACCCCGAAAGAAATCCATGACAGAGATGACTGATGAAAAAAGGAAAGAAAAGAAGACTGAAGCCATCAATATAAGTGTCCAAACCAGAAGGGCAGACCAAAAAAGAATCGCGTCATTTCTCCTTCTAGAGATCAAAGAACGCAATCAGTATTCATCTTGGAGACACAACTTGAGAACTATTCCCAAAAAAGCACAACTGTGTATTTCACCGAAACAACAAACATCAAACAGCAAAATAAAACATCAACTAAAACTATATAGAGCACAAACAAATGACAACTAGCATGAGCAATTCAAAGAGCGAGCATCACATGACCGCGTCGTCCCAATATCAACAAGTTAGCTATGGAAATGCTCCCGGCGCACACGTAACAATGAAAATTCGGAACCCTAAACCTTCAGATGTACTATGCGGTCGAGGAGGCGGAATCAATGCCCATGAAGGGAACATCGCCTTTCGAGAACTAGTGCAAGATCAGAAAGAACAATATAATCTAGCAGCGAACAAAAATGAAAAGGCAGAAATCTCACAGGAAATTGTTGATCATGTAACTAATAGAGGAGGCCGCTTTCTGCAGCGCGACGAATCGCAGCCGTTCTCTAACAGCGCAGGCAAGAATACTGGGTGGTGGATGGGTATTGATAACATCAAGGCCATCGCTAAAACCAGTCAGGCTCTGAGAGAAGGCGCCCCTAGGATCCGTGCAACAGCAGCAAAAACGAAACCGAAGAAATCTGCGCAAAAGAGGAGCAGGAAGAGCACCGCTTCGGCTCACGCAAGACCGTCTAATTATTCGTCGCCGGCACAAGAAAACGTAGACCCCATTGAGGAAGATTTGGTTGATCCTCATCCTCTGATTCGAGGATATCACGACGGAATTCATAGAGGGAAGCAGCTGATACCCGTAGCGCCTCCAGCAAAAAAGGCAAGAATAGAAAAGCCTGACCTTGAACCTATGCCATATCCTGAGAATGTTCCCACACCTCCGCCTGAGGGCAAGCCAAACGGCCAAGGCGAAATGCGTACACCAACGCTACTATCTACATCACATCCCACTAATGAAGTAGAGAAATTTTCCTTGCCGCAACATGTTGCCGCCGCTAAAATCAATCAAGTTTCTGAAGATGCGGAGTCTCGTCATTCTCCTCAACCAGCGACACTGACAATCATGGATCCAGCGTCTTCCTCATTTGCTGATCTTACACTCACAAAGCCAGAAAAATCATGTGCTCGTCTACACAGTATGAGTGAAATCAGCAACACAGATGACTTTTGTGGTGATGAGTCATTTGCGAATCCTTTCGAGAACGAAGAACGGCTTCTCAAACAACAAGAGGCACTTGCTGCTTCGAGAAATGAACTTGATAGCTCCGATCCGAGCATCTCCTTCATAAACAAAATTCTTAGATCAAAGAGCTCAGATTTAAGTGGAAAGAAGCAGTTAGTTGGTGAGACTTCTGCACCGAGACCAAAGACTACCCTGCGTCGCGAGCAGAGTCTCAGGTGAGTGAGTCGCTTTCACATCCTTGCGGCGATGATGCGGCCTAAACCATGATACCAGTATAGTACTCAGACAAAATCATTCCATCTTTGGTATAACCAGGTCGTTCATGTCAGAACTTTGTGATATTCCTGACAGTCACGAAGAAGAAGAACTGGATTTTCATGAAGGTCTCAAGAATGTGTACGATGCTGCCTATCCTGGCTTCACATCTCCAAAATCTGGAGAAGAAATTCATACTCATCTGATTCCATACAGAGTTTTGAAAGGATCTACATTCAAAAGATACCCGAAAAACTAGCTGTATATATTAGTGTTACTTTTTAGATAGCATGAGGTACATTCCTCATGAACAGCATTGTTCGAATCGAACTTTTAGATGCTTGCATAATAATAGAAATCAATGTTTACTATTGTACAAATTTTATGACTTGAGTACTATGAACCTTTAATCAATGTCTAGGACGTGGCACAATAAATTACATCTCTGTCTAAATTGTGTAGAAAATTGACCGTTCTCTGCGGCTGAGGTTGAACACAACGATATGTGTTGATAAGCGATGGATAATAAATTCTTCGAAAGTAGAAAGGAGTGATACAATTTCAATTCACAGCATGGTCACAATTGTCTATTTATCAGTTTTAAGGGTAATATGATACAATTCACAGCATGGTCACAATTGTCTATTTATCAGTTATAAGGGTGATATTGTATTCGTACTCCTGTCACAAGCATGTGAATATAGCATCGCATCTCGTTCTTCTGCCAGTCTGCAAAAAACTATTCTGCTGTTATATTCAATCTGCGTCAAAGTCACAGTCTTCAGGAATATTTATCAGTTGAAAATGCCAGAGAGGCCGAGAAGTGCAACCGCAGTCTCTGCCATTTTTCATCACCATGCATTTAGAACGATCACGAACTCTTTGCCTTTTTCTCCCTCGCAGATCGCCTCTTTTTGTCCTTCTCGGCCTTGGCTTTCAACAGATCACTCAAAGCCACTTGTTCCTCAATGATGACCTCCTGGTTGATCACAATCTCTTGCCCAATAAAAATTTGAAAGATTCGACCTATCGCATAGGCCACGATAACACCCAAGATCACTGTCCCGAAGTTCGCACAGAGAGAAAGCAGGCGAGCTTCAGAAGAATCTCCTCCATCTTGATTTGATAGAGCATTCCCAATTGCCCGAGAGAAGGAATTATCTCCCAGCTTGATTAAAAATAATGTGAACTTTCCGGCGATCGTGCTCTCTTGCCATTCGCGGTGCGAACTGTAGACGGTTTGTCCCTCGTGCTTGTTGGAGTAATCGAGGAAATCTGAGCTATCTGCCATTGTTGTTGATGTGTCTTTCTGTCGGAGGAGCGTTTGAGTGCCTTTCGCATATGTTATATATTCTAGGAAATATTGTGAAAGAAGGTCAATGGTCACTGGTCACTGGACACTGGAAGGCTGGAGGAGGTCTTCAGTCTTCACAATTCACAAAATGCGACTACATACGACATCATTGTGCGAATCTCTGATGAGAACAGTGAATCTTTTATGTTTTATGTTTTCGTAGGGGGGAGGAGGGAGGGGGTGGATTTGTTGGGGAAATATCAAGCGGAGATCTCTCGACGCCAGACGCCCTCCTCCCTCCCTACCACCATCATTGCCATACTTGAGAACTGGCACCTGCACCATGATCCTTGCAAAGACTGAAAACTCTTCAAAATAATTTTATTTCAATAAAATAAAATAAGTCCAGTCAATATTATATTGGAATTGATCATGCACCCTTTCTCGCTCATTCAAAGAGTATTGTGATCATTGAATTGTGTATCGTGCATTGTACATTGAATATCGTACATTGTGCATTGTCTATTGTATACTATTGTACATTGTATGAATTCAAGGTCTGCTTGAATCTGCTTGTTATTTTACTAGAATCAAGAATGAATTGGTCGATTTCTGTTCTGTGATTTGAAGGGGTGAATTGAAACAGATTGAAACCTGCAGCCTGCAGGACACGTTGGGAGGAAGGGAGGGAGGGAGGAGGGAGCGGCGGCGAAGCAATTATTTATCCACACACCTCCTCTTGCTTGCCTTCTTGCCCGATGATCTCCTAACTTCTAATTTTTAAGATGCACAGAGACCAGCTGGCCAATTACCAGCAGGATCATTATTGCCGCCACCACCAGAACTTTGGAATGAGTTCGCACCATCATCGCAGGTAACATCACCAGAATATTCAAAGATATTGTTGGCGGTATTTGTTGCTGTATTATCCTTAAATATAGATCCTGTGATAACCATTGACCCACCATCATTGCCAATGGCACCAGCACTACCACCCTGCCCCTTTAAATGCATAACAATAAAACAATACAAGCAGCAGTATCAGAGTTAGTTCGAAATGAAGCATTTGAAGATAAGCACACAAAAAGGTGATGTACACACAGCGTCACTCACCGTTGCTGTATTTCCAACAAACTCAGATCCTTTGATAACCACTGTCCCTTGAGAATTGGCAATGGCACCACCAACCTGCCAAAAGCATAACAATAAACCAATGGAAGCAGCAGTATCAGAGTTAGTTTGAAATGAAGCGTTTGAAGATAAGCACACAAAAAGGTCTTGTACACAGAGCATCACTTACACCTGTTGCTGCATTTTCAACAAATCTGCATGCTGAAATAACCACTGACGCTTCACTAATGGAAATGGCACCACCAGACGTGGGGGCACCACTAGACTCGACGCCATAAGACTGCCAAAAGAATAATAACGAAATAAAAGTGTGAGAGCAAGAACAAAATCAATTACAAAGAGTTTGTGACTTAGTTGGTAGAGTATGCGGTAGAATTCTTCGATGAGAAAGCACAACAATTATTTATTGTGGACTTACTCCTGCATTCCCATTTTTGAAAGTGATGCCATCAAATGAGATGGTGCCTCCTTCAATGGCAAAAAGTGGGCTCTTTGATTCAGCATCCAAAACACAACTCCCGTGAGGGCATGTGAACGTCAATTCCTTGCCACTCAAAAGAATACGTTCGGTGAAAACAATGTTTCCAGGGCAGAGCTTAATGTCACCACTCCCCTCGTTATTTTCATCCTCGTTGATGGCACCTTGGAGTCCCACAAAATCTTTCACGTCGCAAACAACGGTTGGAGATAGTGACGGTTCGTAAGATGGTGTGGGAGATTTCGTAGCTTTGGGAGATTTCATAGCCTTGGCGCTTTTCTTGAGATGACGTGCTTGTCCATCTTCTGCACAGGCAGAATGGAAGTTGGCAGCGACGAGCACTAAAAGAGTAATTAAAAGGGTGTGGTTCATGATTGATGATTTCGATAGTAGTTGCTAAGGGAATGAAATTGTTTTGTGATGGTATTGATGGGACGAGAAGAATAATCTGCCGTTGGTGGCGATTCAAAACTAGCAACGCTGAATTCTAAGGTTCTCCTTCGAAATAGATAACAGATAACAGTATTTTGGAGTTCTTACACATGGTAGATTACAATCAAATAGCTCATATTTTCAAAACTTTTGTCCACGTTTCCTCGAAATTATTGTAAAAAATAAAAACAGCCACGGCTAAGTATGTGCCATGTCAAAACTCCGCGTTGCTTTGTCATTTGTCAACCGAACAAGGAATACCTAAAGGTGTCAAGGCTCGGAACTCGGAACAGTGCGAGTGAATGGAGGTGCGAGCGAACAATAGTGTTCTACCAGCTAGTAATAATGATCTTGTTCTAATGGAATACATATGGATTTTGCGCTGTTCTCCTCCAGCAATTGCATCATGAAGGGTATAAAATGCTTGACTTGACTGGCGTGAAGATTGCAGACTAAAGAATACGAGTGAGAAGCTACAAGCCCAACTTCAACAAAAAGATAAATGAGAATGATCTCCAAATGCAACAAAACTTGCTGCACAGATGCAAGGATACACATTCTTAGTGAATTATACTTCTACCTGCAGCCGAAGCAGCAGCTGGATGCCTGGCCAATTTATCAGGTACTGCAGCACCGACACTTTCAAGGTATGCTTTGAGAGGGGCCATTATTCCTTCATCGTCGTTCGTAATGAAACTAGTGGCAAAACCTTCTGCACCCGCACGCGCAGTTCTACCAATCCTATGACAATAAGTATCGATACTCCTTGACGGAATATCATAATTGATGATATGCTTGACATTTGGTATATCAAGTCCTCTACCAGCAACATCGGTGGCAACCAATATAAACCCTCCTCTTCTAAAAGATTCAAGATTCTTCTCACGTTCATCTTGACTTTTGCCTCCATGTAATACAACTGTACGTCGGCCCATTCGTTCGATCGTTCTTGCTACACCTTCTGTATGCTTCTTTTCATTCACAAAAACTATGACCTTATCAGAAACTCGAGTTCTGCGTGAGATGATATCTTTCAATGCCTTATCCTTCATACTTGGATTAGAGAGGAATATCACCGTTTGGTGGATTCTCTTGTTCTTTCCACCACCCCCAACTCCGCCAATGTTTACTACTGCTGGATGCCTCAAATACTTTCTTGCAATTCTCTGCACTTCTGCAGGCATAGTTGCTGAAAACATGGCGGTCAACCTATGCATTGGTACGCGTTCCGTGATTCCATTCAAATCAGACATCTCCTGCTCGTAGGCTTCTTTTTCATTCTCGCTCTTGAGCAGCCCTCCCATTGATTCTAGAATCGATTCAATCTGGGGTGCAAAACCCAAGTCAATCATGCGATCAGCTTCATCGAGAACAATATAGGAGCATTGATTGAGCACAAGATATGCATTCTCAAGACAATCATTGAGCCTTCCAGGCGTTCCAACAACAACGTGCACACCATTCCTCAACTCCATAGCTTGAACCTGAATTGACTGGCCACCCACAATGCAAGCTGTCTTGATATTAGTTTGCTTCGATAACAGTCGCTTGAATTCTACATCAATTTGTATCGCAAGCTCACGAGTTGGCGCCATAACTAAAGCTAGCGGCCCACTTTCTGCGACGGTTGAAAGTACTGCAGTTGGAAGACTAAATATCAAGTGACAAAGCGGAATTCCAAACGCTGCAGTTTTTCCACTTCCAGTTTCGGCAACACCAATCAGATCTCTCCGCTGGAGCCCAATCGGGATGGATTGTCGTTGGATGGGACTAGGCTCTTTGTACTTGAGCACATTCTCAATGGCGTCAATCAGGATCGGGTGGATTGGAGGCACTGCGATCGAGGACGACTCGCGAAACGTCCTGAGCGGAGGAGGAGCTTTTCCCCCCTTCACAGTAATATCGTAGTTTTCTCGGAAAATTCTCCAATCTCTACTGGTCATATTTGCCAGTGGCTTGGTAATCACATTCCTCATTACTGCATCCCTTCCAGTCTCTCGTTCAAGTATATCTTTCGATTTCCTTGCCTTCTTTCTATTTCCCGTACCAACGTTTAAGCCGGGCAGGGAATCAAAAACGTCATTGGTAGTAGTGTCTTCGCTATCATCCCATTTGAATTTAAATGTGATTTTCTTTTTCTGACGAGCTCTTTTACGCTCCTCCATTTGTTTCTTCTGCGAAGTTTGTTCGTCGTCCAGAGCTGTCTCCCCAAGATATGACTTTTTGATGGCATTCAATTCAGCAGATGAAAGCTGATGCTTGCTACTTGTGTATTGACGAGATGAGGTACTTGTGCTTGTAGTTGTATTTGCACTGGTGGACTTTGTTCCATTGGGCACATTCCCGTTTGTTGGAAGTCTTCCTTTCACCACCACACCTTGAATTGAACCATTGGCCGCATCCGCATCCTTAAGTTTTTTCAATTCCCCTCTCTTTTTCTTGGACAAGAAGACAACCTTTTCACCGACTCCTGTTCTACTGCCTCTTCCGCCCCCAGCTGCCATTCCATTTTTCTTCAGAGCTTTTTCCTCCTCTTCCTTCTCTAGGATTTGCTCTCGGAGTCGTTCCTGTTTCTTCTGTTCCATCGCTTTGACAAGGGCGCGTTGTTCTGCTCGTTCTTCGGCTCTTCTAGCAGCCGCGGCAGCTGCAAGAGCTTCTTGCTTCTGTTTTTCTGTAAGGCCCAATAGGAGAGAAGGGTCTATAAGGGGTTCATCTTTTGCCATCATCACTGTTGTATTGTGTGTTTTGTGTTTTGTTTTGTGGGTTGTGGGATGTGCTCGCTTGTCGCTTGTCGCTTGTCGCTTGTCGAACTTGTTAGTTTTTGCAACTTTTACTGGAGTACTCGTATGTATCTACAGGATACAGTGCTCGAAACCTGTTGGAAACCCAAACATTGCTCAAAACAAACAACACCGTTTTGGAATTGGCAATTTGTGAGTGGTATGTGGTATGATGTATGCATTACTATCCAAATCCATAATGATAGAAGTAAGTGTACTCATGTAAGGAGAAATGTGCGATACACGCACCGTTTATTATAGCAGATAATGGCATAAGTTCATATATTTCTATCATTCTTACTCTAGTAGGAGAATTCGTGATCATCGCATCTCGGCTGATAATGATTTATC
>Ga0306864_1000803_pt1 | contig 13850 bp, 10 predicted proteins | sample AntRauTorckE5430_FD_190448 | JGI IMG/M metagenome (GOLD analysis project Ga0306864, IMG submission 190448) | Saline lake microbial communities from Rauer Islands, Antarctica - Metagenome Torckler E5 #430 (v2) (version 2) | ecosystem: Environmental > Aquatic > Non-marine Saline and Alkaline >...
GCGTCCGCATCCAAAGAAGCATGGCAAGACTTACTTTTCAGATCATCAACCATTTTATGAAATGAGGGATGATGGAAGTGGTGAGCCCTTTGACAATATCTTGGAAATGAGGGCGGCAAAAAATATTAATTTTCTCTCGACTAAAGATTTTAGATTTGTGAAACAGCTCTGGATCGTGCACTACGAAGAGCTGCTAATTGGAGGAACCGAGGAATTGATTCAAAATATTGAAGTTGCCACTGGAATCAAATCATCTTGCAGTCCTAGTCCTCCACAGATGCGTAAAAGTAGGCCCATTCATGGAGACGAAATGAAGTATCTCACAGAGCATTTGGATTGGAGTGCTGAACGCGTCATTGGATACACTAAAACTGGTATGATCAAGGCAATCAGCAATTCAACAATCTACAAAAAGTTCACTGCAAGCTGAGCCTCATCATTTCTAAATTAAATTCAAATAAAATGAATGGATTACTGTATGCGCTACAGCTTTCGTCTAGCTAATTAGTGGTAATGTTCATTTTCACTCCATCCATACTTCCATCTTTGCTCGTATCTCTGTTCACACATTTTCTATATAGACCCTCAAAAGTAGCAAAAGCGTCTTTGGCAGTCAAGGCATCTAATTTGTCCATTTCACCCTCGCTCAACTCGAAATCAAACACCTGGGCATTCTCCACCATTCTCTCCTTCTTGACAGATTTCGGCATATACACGAATCCCTTTTGCACGCACCAACGTCCCAAAATCTGAGCCGAAGACTTCCCATGACTTTTAGCAATTTCGATGACTGTTGGATCATCAAAAGCCTTTCCATCTCTCAAACTTCTATAACTCTGCAGAACGACCCCTTCCTTCTTAAAGAATTCAATCGTATTCATTCTATAGAGAAACGGGTTGATTTCAATTTGATTGACTGCCGGTTTCACTTTTATTCCCTCTGCAAAGAGTTCCTGATAATCCTCCACTGCATAATTGCTTACTCCAATATGTTTGATTTTTCCTTCTTCCTGGAGGATTTCGAGGGTTTTATACGCTTCGACGTGCTTTCCTGGAACAGGCCAGTGAATCAGGTATAGATCAACATAATCCGTTCCTAAATCCGACAGAGTTTTTTCTAATTGTGCTCGAATGGCTTCGGGTCCCTTTTCTATCGTGGTGGTCCATACCTTGCTACAGATGAACAGTTCCTCCCTAGGAACTCCGGATGATTTGATTGCTTTTCCTACCTCGCTCTCATTTCCATAAAATTCGGCGCATTCCAAGAATCTGTATCCGACAGAGAGCGCATCCGAGACACATTCCTCGGCAGTACGTTCAACGGTGGTAGGTTCCGAAGAGGCTGATGTGGAAGAAGCAGAGGCTGGGATGAAGCCTACCTTGTAAGTTCCAAATCCAATGGCAGGATGAAGAGTGTTGTCATAAAGAGGAATTGTGGGGCAGGAGAGGAGGGCTTCTTTGGCGGTGGATTGGAGGGACATGTTACGTTGGAGAGTTTTGATAGGTACGGGGCGAAAGGCTCGGGCTGGAATTGTTGCTAGAAGGGATGTCAAAGCAACCAGTCTCATGATAGTAAAATATAATAGTATGGTATTATGTATTATGTAATAGGATACACAGGATACAGGAATCATCAGGAATCAGGATAGACAGGTAGGTGTACCTACTAGTACGCGATATCGTAGACAGATAGTATGGTAGGCAGTAAGTATCTTCGTAGTATGATGAACGGCATAGTTTTCAAGACGCTATTAAAAGTATCCATTATAGGTTAGCAGCTCTTTAAACCAAATGTACTGCATTTTTGTGTTCTTCGCTCTTCGCTCAACTGAGAAAAAGACCACTTAAATTTACAATAATTCTTAATGCTATTACTATTACTGTGAATGTGGTAGGCACTATTAGCTACTAGTACAAGGCCAAGTATCAAACCTTCGCACTCCCATTGATACCGCATTGCGTTCGTCAAGCAAGCCGCTATCTCACTGGAATCAAATATGGGAAAGAAGGCGAGACCATCAGATAAACGCCGCGCGGCTCTCAAGCGTTCCGAACTAAACAAAATCCCAAACATATCCAACTTGACACCCATCGAAAGATACTACGCCTTATCAATCAGAATCCTCAAAACATTCCGCATCGCAATAGCAGATAATAAACTTGACGATGCGTATGTGTTCGGATTACGATTTGCAAAGTTTAGTACCGATGTTCTCCCCACGCACGATTATTACAACATCAAACAGAAGAATTATGCAAGATTGCGCAAGGATAATAAGAATGATCTGAATCATGTCATTGATGAATTAGAGAATGTGGTGGAACTCATGGACTTGGAAGAACTAGAAAAAAGAGAAATGAAAAGAAGAGAGGAGGAGGCAATGAGGTTGATTCACAAGCGAGAAGAAGAGATGCTGAAAGAGGCGGAGGAAAGGGCTGCAACGCAATCCTTGCTTGATAGACTGAACATGTTGGATAATATCGGAACTGTGCCCACGGGTGTTGTGGAAAAGAAGGAGAACCTTCAGTTGCTCAAGAGTCCAAGTGATGATTTGGCTGAATTAGAAAATGAGGATACACTGCCAATTGGAGATTTGCCAATGCCTATACCATACGGTCAAGGAGAACAGCAGCAGCATCAACAGCAGCATCAGCAACATCAGCAACCCCAACAATATTTACCACCACCTTATGATTCTGTTAGTAAGGGTATATCAGCCACTGCTCCTGTGCCAGCACTATCACCTCTACCTCCATCATATGACGCATTGATGGAACAAAAAAATCAGGAAATGGATTATAGACAAGACAGCATCATAAATGCACGTCCATCTAGTTCTAGGAGTTTAAACGGTACAGCACCCATGGAAGAAAACAGTGACCCTGGTGTCACAACATTTATCAACCCTCTGCAAGGTAAGTTCATCAAACAATTCAAAGAGAAACGGATGTAATTTTGACATGCAATCTGAATGGCCTGTCAACCCTCGCCTGCCAATCCTCAGATGAGCGCTATGCGCCTCTTGCCATGCTTTCTTTCACGACGGAGTGTAACTCACATTATCATTTCAAACACCGCTAACGGCTCCATCTTCCTTTCTTTCTCACATCGCAATTTGTTCGTATCCAAACTACATTCAATTCATGAAACAACAACCATGCTGAAACACGAAAATTCATTGATACAACCTTTTTACGTCAACTATGAAATAGCAGGGTCTGGGTCTGCTGGTCCAAACGTACCTGTGTCTCTCTCGGAATATGGGCAGGTGGCAAATAAAATTCCATCAATGCCCTTTTCCACCTTGCATCAAAATGCTCGATCGAAGTACTTCAACCTCCGGAGACAGAAACAGATAGCTATCTTCCACCTTGGAACATTTCAAGGACGTAACACGAATAGAGATTCTACAAATGGTTGTACGGTCATTTCGCCTTTGGTCGCAGTGAACCATTTGACTTCAGAGGGTGCAGGTATTTCGGATATGAAGATTGAGCAGGTGATTGATGAGATAGCTCCTGTTATTTTATCTCGGGTAAGGAGGAAACTTGGTCTTTCGGGTCATGCCCTGATCATTCCGAGTGATGTTCATGATTACTTGGTGGACGAAAAGATTCTCAAGCAGGAAATGTTTGTGGGAGTCTGTGGTGGTAATTTACTTGATTCGACACATGTAGGTGAATTCCTCAATTTGTTAGAATCTGGTGAAGATAGCCAACCGAATGCTGATCGTGAGGAAAAGAAGGACATGTCAAAGAAGGTTGCTGCTGCCCTCTTTTTCCACGAACACGTTGTGAGTATTCTCAAGGTCGTCCTTGCTGATGGCACAATGTGGTATGATTTGGTAGATTCTATGCCAAATCGAATTACAAAGAATGGTAAAGATATAACGGGCGCAACAAGAACCAGATGTAAGGATAGGCAAAGTCTTGAATCTTTGCTGTATTGGTATGCTTGTGAGAAGTTCTCTCCTCCCGATTCTCAATATATCGATGCTAATGAATGGGATGATAACATGTGCGACTTTGATCCTCGAGTATTTCAAGGTTTTGTCTGGAAGGAATAGAAACCTACTGATTTATAAAGTTGTATTATGTATACCTGAGACTGCATTGTTGCTGAAATAGATTATATGGCTTATAGTACGCAAATACATATCGCAGCGCACCCCTCAATCAATCGCCAAAGAATTTTATGGTCAGCAAGCAATCCTAGGATCATAAGTATGCAAATGATCATTTTCATCATGTGGACATTCATCTTCAAAATCATGTCGACCTTTTGTTGTCGTATACACGACAGTTAATTTCTCTTCCGTCCCATCTACATCCACATCTCCTTCGACATGGTCAGATCCTTCCCTGTATCTCAAATTTGCCAACATGACATCTTCTAACCAATCACTCATAAACCCCATTCCCAACCAGTGCAAACACTCCAATTCCACCTTCCACCCATTCTCCTTCATCAACTTGACCTCCATAGCCCTCACTTCACCCACACCCATGAACTCATTATTCCCCTTCTCAACCTGCTCCTCCAGCCCCTTCAACTTCCTCAAATCCATCACAGTCAATTTCTGGTAAACCTCTTTTGGCAATTTAAACTGAATCCCTTTTCCTGTGCGGCCTGCTTCCAACTGACTAGGCCTCAAACCAATCCATTGCAGAGGAACACTGTACAAATCTCGATTATGGATACCATTACCTCTCCCTCCCCTAAAATAGGTCTGCAATACTCCAATCCCATACGGATTGCAATCCGCCAATCCATACACGGGCAAATTAAGAGTTCTCCAGAGGCAGTAGACCATGGCACGAGTGGCTAAATCTGGGAATCCCTTGCCGGTGATGAGGATTGTCGGAATCCGGTTGTAGAATTTATCTTCCGATAGACGATGGTAGACGCCCTCCTTTTCAATGACGATGATTGCAACTGCGGAGGATTGTATTTCAAAATTAGCCTCGGGATGGATTTGAAATCTATTTTCTTGGGATTCCGAAGATGAACCTGCCGAGGAACCCGAAGAGCAATTTGTTTCTTCATGATTGTGATCAATGAATGCGGCGTGATGGATCCATTCTCGTGTAATGGGAAGACCGTTGATGGAAGATAAAGTTGTGCCATCGAGAACATTATTTGTTTGTTTATTTGTGATTATTCGTATATTGCCACAGAACCATCCTTTCGGACTGGCGGTGAGACCCAATGATATTCTTTCTGTGGATAATAGATTGCAACAATCGGAAATGGCGGCATCGCATTCTCGCTGGGAGCGGAAATATGTGATGAAGAAATAGTATACTTCACGATTGGTTGTTGTTCGATTGGAGAGCAGCAGTTTCTGCACAAAAGAAAGGACTAGGATGATGCTAGTGAGATTCCGGCATTGGGAAATGTTGGTGAATGATTTGATTGGGAAATGCGAGGAAGATGATGATGAAGATTGACGAGGCGGTGATGAATTAGTAGTAGCACTGCTACTTCTGCTAGTAAGGGTTGGAGGTTTGTTTTCTTTGATGCAGATTGTCAGCTCATCAAGCACTTTATGAATTCTGTTCAGGACTTGAGATGGTGTGTGCGACATATTGACACGGTGATGATAGCTGACTTTAATGAGACGATACTGCGGAGTGTTGGCCTTTCAGTGACTAATGACTTGTTTTGTTTTAACATGCAATGGCAATGCTGCAATGTGAAATGCGCATTGCTCGATGGATTGAATGGATGATTTCAACCAAAGAATTCTTGGGAACATTCACTTGGTCATTAAATTAATTTATGGCTTCTCTCTTCCCTCTCTCTCTTTCAACAAGAAGGGGTTGACACTTGGAACTTTTCCCTAAAGTTCAACATGCATGATCTGATGACTGCTCTCTGCTGCTCCACACAAAACTCGGCTTTTTACTTTTTATCAATAAGACAACAAGAAAGAATTCAGTTACTTCGATCTTCGATCCCACACTTCCGAACTACTTACACTAAACCGCACACATACTCACTGTGACCTCAATTCACATACTTCCTCAAGCCAAAGAACACAATGCGTCACACAATTTTCCTCTTCGTCGCTTGTCTGTCCACCACTCTTGCATTCACCACCACCCTCCCACCAACCTTCGCGCACCGACCAACCCCGACCACCACACTCTTCGCCAGCGATTCTGACAAAGAAGGAGGAGCAGCTATTGCCAAACCAAAAGTAGGAGTAGAGACTAAACAAACCACAAGACAAAGACAGAAATCAGCGCAAAAACAGAAAGCCAAGTCGTCTGAACCCGTATCGCGCAGAGATGAAGATTTTCAAGATGCGCCCATGTTCAAGGTAATGCTTATCGGAGATGAGAGCTATGATCAGGCACACGTGGTCGAACGATTGTGTGAGATTATGGATGATATGGATGAGAACCAAGCCGCTATTGTCTATAGGCAGGCGCAGCAGGGAGGTAAGGCAATGTGCGGAAAGTATCCTTTGGAACATGCTGAGATGTACAAGGAGCAGTTGGTTAGAAGTGATCCTTTGATTTATAGTGATGTAGAGGATGAGAACAAGTAATTTAATTAGAATAAAGGAATCATAATTAATTTCTATTCACGGAGCAGGGGGCTAGTTGTAGAGTTGTAATTGCCAAAGTGATGGTGTTCGTATGCCATCGAGATGGATACAATGCCCTTGCTGTGAATGCGAATGGAAACTTTCCATGATCCTTGTGCGATACATTCCTTCTCCGATACGCAGATCAACAAGAAGGGGCTAATATTGTACCATTCTCATCGTGTGAAGAGTCTGCTTTCTATGATATGCAAGGCATTATATGGAAAATCGTCTAATATTGGCGCTGCATAATACTACTCCACGACGAGCAACCTTCACTAAACTAAATTTCTCTTTTGGTGGCGGAAGACGAAGACTTGGTCATTGCCCTGTTCATTGCTGTCCTTAGGACAGAGCTCCAGTCCACATGCTTGAGCTCTTGCTAAAATCACATCCATGGAAGATTGAGAGCTTTCCACCATTACAAATAGAAAAATTCCATTGCTAAGGTCCAATAGTTCATGCACCGTGTCGAACATGGGAGTTAAGCATTTGGTAATGTAAGCGCAATCTACGGCAATGACAATATCGTGCTTGCCATGGGTCTTTGCAAATGCATCCAAATCATGTCCCCAGATCAGCTGGGGGCAAGTAACAGCAGTATCTGAATCGACTGATATACTATGCTCTGCATTGTAGCGTAAGTTTTCCAGCACCTCAATATCTCCATCTGTTAGGCAAACACTGGAAGCACCCAGTTTATGAGCCAGCGTTCCGCATAAGCCCATACCAGCACCTAGTTCCAATACTTTCTTTTCTTTGACCAAACTCGGGTGGGTAACGAGGTAATCGCACAATACTTGTGATCCAGCCCAGACTGTCATCCCTGTCGAGTTTGTATAATCTTCTGCATTGCCTCGAAGTGAGATTGTTGACATGATGTTGGGGAAGTTCCATTCCAATGTTTGGTATTTGTCTTTGGGTGAAGCGAAGAGATCAAAGTAGGCATCTTGTACATCGTCGCCATGTATGTTGTACTCTCTCCAATCTTTGTCTTGCATTATTTTTTTATCCGGAGGTAATGATGTGAAGGAGTACTCGATCTCCTTTTTATTTCGAAATCCTGATTGCGTGTTCCTTTCATACTACCGTAGTATATTGTAATAATGAAAGAAAACGGAGAATAGAAAATAGACTTCGAAAGACGCAGCCTCGAAAATCCAATAAATACTTGCAACTGCAAAACCAAGGAGCTAAGCAAGCGATACCAAATGTTTTTGTCTGTCCGTGTTGCAAATGCTTTTTCACGATTAATCCAGAAGAGGCCCGGCGGGCCAGTTATATTATTAGATCAGTGGCGCAGAAAAGGAGAAGAAGAAAGAAGTGAGAAAAGAGAAAAGAGAAAAGAAAGAGAAGAAATAGTTGGAAGCTCTCATTATCTAGCTAATATTTGTGGACTGTTTTAACCCTTTCCTACCATACAACAGAGAGCAGAGAGAGGAAGGTTGTCATTAGTTTTTAGGAGACTGCTTTTTGACGATGTATTATAAAAACTCAGATAACTTCATTGAAATGAAAGTAAAAAACATTTTCCTCGTGGGAGAGTAATAGATTCATCATCGGACAGCCTGCAAGAATCTTCGTTTATTTGGGCGGCTTGACCTTTGTGGTCAATCCAGTAATTTCGATCTCCATGCACGATCCTATGATAGATGCTGTCTACCTTCTGTTGTTCTTATCAATCATCCAGTAGTAATACTACGCTATAGTACCGTTACCACCAATGGGGGCACGATTGCTGCAAATGCTTTTTAATCTCTCATTCTCTTTTGGTGGCGGAAGACGAAGACTTGGTCATTGCCCTGTTCATTGCTGTCCTTAGGACAGAGCTCCAGTCCACATGCTTGAGCTCTTGCTAAAATCACTTCCATGGAAGATTGAGAGCTGGCCACCATTACAAATAGAAATATTCCATTACTAAGGTCCAATAGTTCATGCACCGTGTCGAACATGGGTGTTAGGCATTTGGTAATGTAAGCGCAATCTGTGGCAATGACGATATCGTGCTTGCCATGGGTCTTTGCAAATGTATCCAAATCATGTCCCCAGATCAGCTGGGGGCAAGTAACATCAGTATTCGAATCTACTGATACACTATGCTCTGCATTGTAGCGTAAGTTTTCAAGCACCTCAATATCTCCATCTGTTAGGCAAACACTGGAAGCACCCAGTTTATGAGCCACCGTTCCACACAAGCCCATACCAGCACCTAGTTCCAATACTTTCTTTTCTTTGACCAAACTCGGGTGGGTAACAAGGTAATCGCACAATACTTCAGAACCAGCCCAGACTGTCATCCCTGTCGAGTTTGTATAATCTTCTGCATTGCCTCGAAGTGAGATTGTTGACATGATGTTGGGGAAGTTCCATTCCAATGTTTGATATTTGTCTTTGGTCGACGAATCGAAGAGATCAAAGCAGGCATCTTGTACATCGTCGCCATGTATGTTGTACTCTCTCCAATCTTTGTCTTGCATTATTTTATTTTTCGAAAACTAGCGGTGAATTTTTGGGAATGTCGTGAATCGTGAAGGAGTACTAGATCTCCTTTTTATTTCGAACTCCTGATTGCGTGTTCCTTTCATACTAATATTAAAATATTGTAATAATGAAAGAGAATGAAAATGGAGAATAGAAAATAGACTTCGAAAGACGCAGCCTCGAAAATCCAAATAAAAACTTGCAACTGCAAAACAAACGAGCCAAGCAAACTACTGTACATACATATCCAAATGTTTTTGTCTGACCGTTGTCCGTGTTGCAAATGCCTTTTCACGATTAATTCAGAGGGCCCCTATTTTAGATCAGTGGTACAGAAAAGGAGAAGAAGAAAGAAAAGAAAAAAGAAAGAGAAGAAGACGATATTTCGTGGTTTGAAATTTGAAATAGTTGGAAGCTCTCATTATTTAGCTATTATTTGTAGACTGTTTTAATCTTTTTCTGCCGGCTCGCAGAAAACTTGGGGTTCTGGTTCCCAAAAATATCTTGAGTAAGAATTACTCCTCCTGATTGATCATTGGTGATGCCTGGGAATCATGTGAAACACATTCAACAAGACAACAAATTTCAAAAGAACCGAAAACAACATTACATTATTTGGAAAAGAAATATTCATGAATGTCATTAAAGAAGTAACGGATTCAGGTGAATCTGATTCAGGAGATTCTGATTCAGGAGAATCTTTATCAAAGTCGAAGATGTACGATCTCGGGGTGTTGGTCGAAGGCACCCCCCTAGACAGTTCTAGCAAAGGATCAAATATTCTCTTTCGATGGAGCATACTTTACTTTATGCCCTTCTTTTATGGAGCCATCACGCGCCTCCCGTTCATTTATTATGTCATTCACTTGCGTAAGACTTTCGAGCTTAGTTGGGACATGGTTGGAATCTTTGTTGGTTGTTACCAAGCAAACAGAGTAATAACAAACAGTCTGGCCATGATGCTGCCTCCACAACTTGTCCATTTTCTTGGAACTGCCATGGCCATCGCAGGAAACGTAATTGTGCTTACATCGAAGGATACTTCCAAGACTTCTTTCATCGTTGGTACTGCAATTATTGGGTTTGCAGAGACAATTGCTTGCATTCAGGCTTATGCCAAAAAGCACCTTGCAGCAACACACCAAGAGATTAAAAAGGCAATGCAAATTCAGTACGCGGCAGTACTGATCGGAGTAACAATGGCATTTTATGCTGGAGGTGCAATCTATCAACAGTATGGCGTCCAAGGAATTGCTTATTTTGGATTGGTTTTGGCAGTATGCGAGATGGCTTCCTTGCTCTTATTTTTATGCCTCAAAAGAAAATCCGAGCTTGTGCCAAACAATAAAGAAGATGATACAGTTTGCGAGATTGATGAGGATGAAAGCAATAACAAATTTAAAGACGTCAATTTGGATGAAGACCAAATTGAATCTTTTGAGGAGGATGAAGAACAAGTGATTGGAGAGGAACGCAGTAAACAACAAGACGTTGACACAGTTCTGGACAAATTCAACAAATCGGGAGTGTCGGCAAATTATATTACCTACATCATTGCATTCACATTTGCAGTTGAGAGTGTGACGATTGGATTTAATCTTGCCATTAGTCCAGTGTACATAATGGACCAATTTGAACAAGATACCAAGTTTATTGGACTCATCTTTGGCTTTGGAGCATTAGCTGGGACTTTGATGACGTTGGGCATATCGTTCACAAGCAGTGGAAGCGCATTTATGAAAAAATACATTCCTAGCCCGATTGACATCTATGTTGCATTCGTTGGTATTGCTTTAAGTGTCTTTTGTGCTGCAGTGCCGAACTTTCCCATTCATATTACTGGTATAATCCTTCTTATGGCTTGCAATGACTTGGGATCATTCACAATAAACTCCTTGCAAGGTACGATCAACAGCGAGAAAGCGTACAAAAAAGTTGGACCTCTTGGTCAGGTCATTCGCCGTTCAATGAATGTTATCACAGCTGTGACTGGACCAAAATTGTACAGCATTATGCCTCAATTGCCATACCTAATCGCTGGCAGTATTACACTTGTGTGGGCAGTCTTGATAATGATTGTGTTGAGCAAAAGAACAAAAGCGAACCAACAGGAGGTAATGGATAAAGTTGTATTTTCTGCGGGAAACGTGAATGTCGACAAACGCACGGAGACGACGCTAAGGCAAATGAGTTTCGGTCGTCTGGAGATGCTGAGCAGCACAGTGAAAGACTGGAGTCGACGAAGATTGTTCATAGACAAGTAAAACCTTGGAAGGAGATTTTCTAGTGTGAATTGTAAAAAAACGTGCTTTCTGATTATATTATGGGTTGGTGGTATAGTCTTGAATACAACGGCAAGATACTACTGTAAGACGTCTATCAAAAATAGCAGCAGCATGCACCGTACACAATAATCATAATCATGTAATAGTTTAAAAATGGTGCTCTATCAACATTAGCAAGACTTGAATTGCTGATTCTTAGTTGATCAAATGAATCACAATCATCTTGCTATGACTCTACTTCCACGATGCATTCTACCTCCGTTGGTATCCCGAGAGGAAGAGCATTGGTTCCAACAGCAGATCTCGCATGATTACCCTTTTCACCAAACACTTCTACGAAGAAATCACTGGCACCATTAATAACGCTGGGCTGTTGCGTGAAATCATCTGTACAAGCAACAAATCCAACAATCTTCACAATTTGCTTGACATTGTCCAAAGTTCCAAGCTCTTCCTTGAGAGTCGCCAGAATATTGATGGCGCATGTTTTTGCAGAGTTATAGCCTTCATCAACGCTTAGATCAGCACCTAACTTTCCTTTGATGAGACCTTTAGATGTGGCAGGAATATGTCCCGAGAGGTGGAGAGTATTGCCAATGCGTACAAAGGAGACATAGTTGCCTTTGCGAATAGAGTGAAACATGTAATACTATGCCGGTGAGAATGATGTATAGCAGGGTACCACATAATCTCAATTGAATAAATATTGTGATATCCTATACGCTACCATACACGTAGTACTCATTCCAAAGACATCTCACCTTTGGGAGAAGTTGCTGCAGGAATGGTTATTCCCATAGACTCTAGCTTTTCTTCAATCTTTCCCATGCTGTTGTTTATTGCAATAGTCTACTATTATCTGTCCCTGTTTGGTTTCTACTTGCTAACTAGACTAGCTACTAGAGCTATCAGCTATCATCTACGTATCGTAGTTCGAAAAACGGAAATTGTTGATCTGATCTCTGATCGCTTTTCGTTTTGCTTCAAAAGATCTTAATATTTAATATGTTCCGCGAGTTTGTTGGTTCATCTCTTTCTCTTTTCGCACCTTCCTTATCTATTTCATGTCTTTCTCCTCCATTCAATCCCTCTCTTCACTTTTCACCGATACAATATTATATATTATTGACTGCATGCACTGCTCATAAACATCAGGACATGATGATAAATGCGTTAAACTTGACTGACAATTGCACCTTTCGCAACTGAATTGGTATCTCCCATCAATGATTGCTAAAGTGATAGCTGTTTTGATTGGATACATCTCTTCAGCCTCGCAGCGCTACCAAAAAGAACCAAGAAATGAAAAATGAATCTGACTACCCGAGTCATTTGTGCGCCTGCCTGTTCTGCTTCACGTTTGAAATGTCTTTTGCAAGACAAGGAGCATCCTTATTCGGTCCTGCACAAATTCCATGTGCAGGTACCTTCATGCGGATGCTAGATTTACCATAGAGATGAGTTATTTAGCGGCAATCACTCCATTCCTTAGTGGATGGCTTATACAGGCCTTGATGAAAGAAGGGCATACTTTGCGCAGTTTTTGTGCTTGTCCATCTTTTGCCATTGCTTCTGTATCCCACCGATTGCAGTCAGTCCTCAACCCTAAATTTCATGCTTGGACAATCGCCACTTCGTTGCAAAAATCTTTTTGTCTTACTGAACAGGATTTTTCCATTTTAGATCATAGTATGGTACTAGTTTCATTATATATTTAGTTCGTTATCTCGTAGACTTGTCCAATATTGTGAAATAATGACTACTGTCATCAAAGATGCGAATCCTGATTACCATGTGAAGGCTGCACTCATGCTGATAACGCCTCACGGAAGTGCGCTTTTCACATTCGTTGTGTCCTCAAAGCTGCACCGTGAGTACAATTATTTCAAACAAATTGGAGAAGCCTGGAGCGTGCTATCACTTTCTTCGTAGATTGGAAAGCCATCCGTAAGCTGTGGGATTGTTCGCTAGCTCTTGTAAGAAGATCTCCCATTCGCTATCGGTGGACCCGGTGGACATGTCCATAATGTTGGTTTTCCTGTACCAGATACAAAAGCTGTCTACTATTTGCTGTATTTGCCAAAATGTGATTTGAATTTAATTGTGTGTTTTGAATTAATAATAGCTCTTGGCCATAGTAACTATTCCACTTTCCATTGTTTACTTTCTCTTCATTGCTTTGGATGTTTTAGCATTACGCCTCTCTGCTGCTTTTCTTTGCATTCGTGCAGTAGCTTCTCTCTCAATACTTCGAGCTGCATCAATATTTCCAATTCGAGCTTGATCAGTCAGTGAAGGGTTCCCGAGATTTGAACCTTGAACTTTCAATTCAGACTGAAGCTCTCCTGCTTTGAAACCGTTCAAGTAAACCCGTCCTTTGATTGTTTGAACGCGATCCATTACTTTTTTGGAGTTAGCCGACCGAAAGCGAGGAGAGGCATCATTCAAATTTGAATTGATAGGGAACGAAGATAGCACATGAAATATC